>Ga0272448_1001333_pt1 | contig 33675 bp, 24 predicted proteins | sample YNPCB0191_FD_202220 | JGI IMG/M metagenome (GOLD analysis project Ga0272448, IMG submission 202220) | Hot spring sediment microbial communities from Yellowstone National Park, WY, United States - YNP-CB-019-1 | ecosystem: Environmental > Aquatic > Thermal springs > Hot (42-90C) > Sediment...
TAAAACATGTAGACTTGCGAAGGAACTACGCTCTTACAAGCGCACTTGGGAGCGATAAGGAGGGAGTCAGCATGGCAGAACAAGAGGAGCCGAAGGAAGGCAGCAAAGGCGGATCGCTCGAGGGCGGAATGGCTTATCCCCGATACTACGAACCGACAGTGACTGCAGTCACGGACATAGTAGTGCCGGCGACCAGAGTGCAGTGGGGACCGGTCATCGCGGGCGTCATACTCGCGCTGGCGTTCTCCCTGCTGTTCATGAGTCTGGGTGTTGCCCTGGGCTTGGGGCCGTACGGCCTTAGCTTCTGGCTGGTGGCGTTCACGGCGATCGGCCTGTTTCTGGGCAGCATGTTGACGGCTCGAACAGCAAAAGCCGGCCTGTTGCCTGCGGTGGTGCACTCCATAATGGTGTGGAGTATCGTGCTGATCCTGCACGCGATCACGCTCGGCAACCTTGGCGGCGCGCTGGCTGCCCGCATGACGGCCAGTCCTGAAGAGCTTTCCAGGGGCTTCGGATGGTGGTTCTTCATCGGGTTTATCATCATGCTTGCGGCCTCGATTGCCGGCGGCTTGCTTGGCAAGAGCCACGAAGAACACCGCGAGGAGCCGACTGCGCGGCAGCAGTAGCGAGACTGAACCTGCAGAGGGGTTGGAGTCCTCCAACCCCTCCGGTTCTTGTCAGAAATCGAACTGATCCACGTTTTGCCTGGTGATTACGACGCCCGGCATGATGACAATGCCGTCTTTGACCTTGAGCTTGCCGACGCCCTTGACCTCCATGCCGTCGGTGGGCCGCTTGCCGTCGAGGTAATCATTGACGAGTTTGGCGGTCAGAAACGTGAGCTTGGCCGGGTCCCAAAGAATCAGGCCGCTTACCGCACCGCTCTTGAGGTAGTCCCTATTCTCCGACGGCAGACTGAGGCCCCATACCTTCACCTTGCCGGCCTTGCCAGCGGCGATGAGCGCTCGCGCGGCTCCGGGCGGACCGGGTGAGTTCACGCATGCGATCCCGGCGAGGTCCGGATTGGCCTGAAGCAGTCCCGCAACGCCCGACTGAGCCTCCTGCGGCTTCTCGTTATTGTAGATGATCGGCTTGACGAGGGTGATTTTGGGGTATTTGGCGAGGCCCTTCATCACGCCCTCGATGTGAAGGTTCAGATTGAGCGCGCCCTGCCCGCCGGACATGATTGCCACCTTGCCTTTGCCGCCCATGTCCTTGGCGAGACGGTCCATGATCTCCGTGCCGATGCCGACGTCGTCGGACGCACACACATAGAAGATTCGTTTGGTGGCAGGAGCGTCGGAGTCCCACGTGAACACCTTGATCCCACGGCTCATTGCCTTTTCGACTACCGGCTTGACGGAGTTCGGATCGTTTGGCGAGATGACGATCGCGTTTACGCCGCGTGATATCTGGTTTTCGATGATGCGAATCTGGCCGGCGACGTCTCCGCCGGTCGTCGGGCCGGTGAACTCGACATTGATCCCCAGTTTGTTGGCCGCCTGCTTTGCGCCTCGCTCGCAGACGTTGAAATACGGTATGCCGACCTCCTTGGCCACAAAGACGATTGTCCGCTTGCTTGCGCTCGATGCCGATTGCTCCGGGCCGCTCTTGCCGCAGCCCTGCACGCCAAAGGCGATCGCCGGCAGTATCACGAAAATCAGAGCTAATCTAGTTGACATCGACAACCTCCACAACCGAGTCGCGACCCGGCGTCTTGCGGCCGGCAACTCGCAACTCGTAACTTCTCCTCAGCCTGTCCAGCAGGACCGAGGCGATCAGGATCAACCCCAGAAACAACCTCTGCCAATGCTCGCTGACCGCCATCAGGCCGAATCCCCGGCTGAGTATCGCGATGGCAGCCACGCCGAACATGCTGCCTATTACGCTGGCTTCTCCGCCGTAGATGCTGGTTCCTCCGATGAGTACGGCGGTAATTGCCTCGAATTCGTAGCCCTTGCCCGCCTCGGTGGAGGCAGTGTTCATCCAGCCCGCGGTCACAATCGCGGCAAGCCCGGCCATCGCGCCGGCGAACGTATACAATCTCAGCTTCACGCCGGCGACGTTGATGCCGGAGAAGCGCGCGGCTTGCTCGCTGCCGCCAACGGCGAGTATCCCTCGTCCCAACACCGTGGAGTGTAGGATCAGCACTCCCGTCAGTATCACCGCAATCGCGAGCACGATCGGGGCCGGTGACTCGTATAGCACGGAAAGAGTCGGCGGCAGAGTGATCGACGTGTTGCGACCGGCAATCACATAGCAAAGCCCGCGCGCCGCACCCCACGTGCTCAGCGTTACAACCACAGGTTGCAGCCTTATCTTTGCGACGGCCAGCCCGTTGAAAGCCCCGATCGCGCAGCCGGTCGCGACCGCGAGCAGGCACGCATGCGCAGGTCCGACACCTCGCAGCGTAACCGCGCCAAGCACGACCGTGCAAAGCCCTAGCACAGAGCCGACGGATATGTCTATTCCGCCGCTGCCGATGATTAGGGTGAGCGCGACCGCGAGCATGGCTTGGGGAACGTATTGCCGAAAGCGATCAGCAAGGTCGGCAGCATTCGCGAACTCGGGCGCGTGCAGCGCAAAGTAGACGAACAAACCCGCGAAGAGTACCAGGGCCGGCAGTTCCCTGATCGCGACTATACGGGCAGCCAAATTGCGGTCGGTCGTTTTCATCTGCGCCTCAATTTGTCCATGGTCACCGCTGCCAGAATCGCCGCGCCGACAACGGCATCGGCCCACCTCGCCTCAAGCCCCGTCAGAATCGCGCCGTTTCGCAGGACCGTGCTGATGCCGACGCCGATCATCGTGCCCAAAACAGAGCCCTGCCCGCCCATGATGCTCGTGCCGCCGATCACGACCGCCGCAATCGCTGCAAGCTCATAGCCCATCACATCGTTGGCCTGGAAAAGGTCGTTGATGCCCATAGTGACGAGCGCCGCCACCGCGGCTAGGACGCCGCCACCAACGTAGACCGTCATCTTGACACGCGCCGGGCTGATGCCGGCAAGTCGCGCCGATTCCTCGTTGCCGCCTACGGCGTATACGTAGCGACCTATCCGCGTCACGCGCATGACCGCGTGGCCGGTCGCGTAGACGCCAAGCATGATCGCAAGCGGCGCGTAGCCGCTTCCGAGACAGGACAAATGCCCTGCAAGGTAAACAACGTTGCCGCCGCTGTAGAGGGTCGCGGCGGACTGGAGTACGTAGAACGTGCCCAGCGTGGCGATTATCGGCGGCATTCGCGCGATCGTTATCAGCCCGCCGTTGAGCGCGCCGCAGGCGAGGCCGGTTGCAAGCGTCGCGGCACAGCCCAACAATACGCTGCCGTGTGCTATCAACCCGCCGCCGATAAGCGCAGACAGCGCCAGTATCGCGGCTACGGAAAGATCGATCCCGCCGGTAATTATCACCGCCGTCATCCCGACAGAAATGATGCCGATGGCAGCGGCATCCGTACCCATCGTGCGCAAGTTGCCGGCAGCGAGGAAGTTGCGGTTGGCAGCGGCCAGCCCTAAGCACAGCGCAACCAGAAAGACCAGTATCGGAAGCTCTCTTGGAACCCTGCTTATAGGCCGATTTCGCGAGGAGATCATAGTCACACTGCAGCCAGGTTCTGCTTCAGAAATGCGGCGACGTCCACCACGCAGCCGGTGTGCGCCGACTCGACTGCCGCGAACAAAAGCGCAGCGCAGTGGATGTTGTCTTCCAGGCTGTTAGGCGGCTCCGGCCCGCCAAGCAGCCAGTTGCAGAACAGCTCCGCCAGCCACGGATTCATCCACGCAGGCTGCTCCAACAGCGGTATTTCCACGGTCTCGCGGCCTTCCCACTTGTCCACCATCGACCTGAGCTTGCGGGCGTCGAGCTCGAGACTCGCGTGTTCGCACTCCGCGCGCAGATAGTCGTGAAGCCAGCCGTTGAGAGTCGTCGCATTGGCTTTTGCGCCTTCGTAGAGCACACGAACGCCGTTCTGCATGTCGATGACGATCATCCCCGTAGAATCGCCCGCGTATTCGCCCCAGGGCGGGTTCCACGTGAGCGCGTAGACGGTCTTCGCGTTGGAACCTGCCAGGGCGCGGTGGATGTCGAAGTGGTGCACGGTTCCCTCGACCAGCAGCGGATCGGGGATCTCATGGCGGAACTTGCCCCAACTTCCGAACTTGCGGCAGGCGTGGGTGAATCGGTGAACGACGTAGTTGAGACGGCCGTACTTGCCGCTCTTGATCTCCGCTTCCAGTGTCTGCTTGTCCTGGTCGAAGCGGTGACTCATCGTGACGGCCATCTTGAGATTGGCGGCCTTGACCTTGCGATATATCCGGCAGCAGGCGGCCATGGTGTCGGCTATAGGCTTCTCGGACAGAATGTGACAGCCGTGGGCGACCGCAAGATCGACCATCTGCTCGTGGAACGCAGGCGGCACGACGATGTTGACGAAGTCGGCCTTGTTCTGGGCGAGTGCCTGCTCGGCAGAAGTGTAGAGTCTGCTCTTGTCGATCCCGAGCTGATCCTCGGCAAGTGCAAGGGCCTCGGGGTTGATGTCAACCGCCGCGACAGCCTCCGCGAGACCCAGCTCCTTGAGGCGAGGCAGCACGGCCGTGCACCAGTGCTGGCCGAACCCGCCGACTCCGATATGGATGTATTTCAGCATTCCTGCAGCTCCTTTGGGCATTCGCGCAAGGGCACGTCGTGGCCTTTTGCGTCCTCTTGGGTGCGGTGAAGGTGGCCGACGCGGCCTCCGGGCGGAGTTTCATCCTCGAACCAGAACGCCTGCAGGTCCTCGTAGACCTCGATGACGTCGTGCTCGTCGCCGGCCTTCGTGCAAACGATATCCCCCGGCTTGACCAGATATTCCACGCCCTCGGATCTCACCTTGGCCTTGCCCTTGTATATCAGCCAATACTCATGGCAGTCGTGGTAGTGGTTGTCGAACCGACCGCCGTTGGCAGATACCCAAAAAATGCCTGCGCTGGTTACCTTGCTCCATTCGGGGCGGTTCTGCGCGTTCATTGCTCCTCTTACTACCGGCATCGTCTGCTCCTGAACTCGGACAGGAAGTCCGGAAAATCCCCGTCCAGCACATGGATGTGCTGGACGATCATGATGAATGTGCTGGGCGATCATGTCCAGCACATGGATGTGCTGGACCATCAAGATGGATGTGCCGGACGATCATGGATTTCCAGAGATGAAGATTCTTCAGTGTCCATCCGTCTCGTACGTGTTCGTCCGTGTTCCATTCAGTGCTACTGCTTCGTGATCGTGAGTTTGTTTCCTTTCGATACGGTGAGATTGAATGTCTTGCCGTGCCAATGCAGGCCGGTGATCTTAAGGCTCTTCCATTGCTTGGGCAGGCAAGGCTTGAACGTCAAATCAGCTTTCGACGGATCGGGCGGAAAGTACTCCATCCTTACCCCGCCGAGACCGAATATGGCAGCCTGGATCGGGCCGGCGCAGCCGGTGAGGAAGCAGTAGTTGTCGCGGAACTCGCTGGGGGTCTCGTTGAAGTAGTTGAGCCCGCCGCGAAGATAGGGCTTGTAGCTGCGGACAAAGTCCCGATAGGCGCCGTCGCACTGGCCGAGCCGAGCGCGGATCACCGAGTGCGCGGAATGTGTCATCGCCGGGCCTTTGGGCATTACCTTTGGCGCGTAGTAGTCCAGCGTGTTGCGGTAGATCGGCGTCATGTCCTGCGTTCCGAACCTGAACTGCAGCGGATACGCCAGCAACTCGGTGTCGGCCTGCTTTGCTTTCCAACCCTTGTAGCCGTCGAAGGCGATGAAGCGTTTGGCCTTGGCGTCGAACGGGATATACATCCCGCTCGCCACTTTCCACCACTTCGGATTGACCGGCCGACCCGTAAGCTTGGCGGCGCACACGGCGATCTGGAGGTTCATCTTAGCGATCGCGTTGGTGTAGGCGCTGTTGTCGACCATCTCGGCGTTCTCGTCAGGCGGGACGACGCGCCGGATCTCGTATCGGGAACCGTTTTTGGCCACCCGGCTGACCCAATAGTCGGCAGTGGCCCTGATAACGGGATAGCCCCGGGTGCGGAGCCAGTTGAGGTCGCCGGTCGCGAGATAATACTGCCACTGCGCGAGGGCAACGTCGCCGTTGATGTGCCGCTCGTGACGATAGACCAGGCCCTGCGGCGTGTCCTCCTTGCCGGTGCAGCCGCTTTCCCAGGCATATTCCGCGCCGTTATAGCCGCTTGCTTTGGCATTGGCCATCGCGCCGGGCAGCGTGTTGTAGCGGTAGTCAACGATCGCGCGGGCAAGATCGGGATGCTGCAGGATCAGCGCGGGGAACATCCAGGTGTCGGCGTCCCAGAAGACGTGGCCGCTGAAGGAGTCCGCCGACAGCCCCATCGGAGGAATGCTCCACTGGCTGCCCTCGCGGACGCTCTGCAGCAGGTAGAACATGCACGAATGAATGGCCTGCTGGTCCTTGCGGGGGCCGTCGATGATGATGTCTTTTTCCCAGAGCTTGGCCCAGGCGGCTTTGTGGGCGGAGACGAACTTTCGGAAGTCCGCAGCCGCGCGGAGCTGGTTCGGAAAGGCCAAATCATGACCTTCAGCGACAGCAGTCCAGCTCAATACATCAAACCGAACGCCGCGCCTGGCGGAGATGCCTGGACAAAACGCCTGCGAAGGCTGCAAAGCTTGTGCCAGCAGCAACTTCGGCCGGCCTGCCCGGTCAACATAGCCAACGACACCCGTGTTGATGCCCTTTGCAGGAAAGTCTTCGAAGGTATCTCCACCGCCGATCCGCAAAGAGCCGACGCGCTGTACGGCAAAACTCCCTAGGCTCGCACGCACACTGCCGTCGAAGTCCGGTACCAGCCTCGCGCGCACCAGCCCCACACTCGGTGTCGCCCGCGACACGATCACCTCGATCCTGCCCTTGAGGGTCTTGTCGCCCGCGCGCCAGGTGGCGTAGGTGGTGAGGATGCCGGTCTTCATGTTCAGCACCTGCTTATAAGGCGCGTCCTTGTCTATCTTGAACCGCTTCTTACCGTCATAGAAGCGCATGTCGCTCCAGGTCGGGATCGGGACCAGCTTCTCGTTGTCGTAGAGCCCGGCCATGAAGCACGGCAAGGGCTTGCCGTCCTGGCTGCCGACGCCGTCGCCCATGATGCGCGCGGAGATGGAGCCGTTGCCGAGATACGTGCCGTATTTGGTGTCGGGGTCGTAGGAGATAAGAAGCCAAGGGTCGTCGTTGGGCGGGTGGTGAGCAACGGGTTTCCCACGCTGCTTGGCAACGAGCAGCATTATCAGCGCGGCGGCAATCGCGATCCCGATCAGGACCAGTCCTCGTCTCACGCTTCTATCCACGGGTCATCTCCACGTTGCGCCCTCTACCCAATCCTCTCTGCCAGGGAAGCGAGCTACGCTCCGCCCTCTCCCCCAGGAGAGGGAGCTATGTTGCGCCCTCTCCCCGACCCCCTCGCGCAGGAGAGGGAGCTATGTTGCGCCCTCTACCCGACCCTCTCTTCCAGGAGAGGGAGTCTACTTTCGCCAGATCCACTCGCCCGTTTCTTGCAGGTTGTAGCGCGGGCCAGTCGGGCCGACCCCACCCCAACCCTCCCCGCAACGGGGAGGGAGTTTCTACGCTCCGCCCTCTACCTGACCCTCTCCCGCAGGGAAGCGAGCTATGTTGCACCCTCTCCCCGACCCTCTCCCCCAGGAGAGGGAGCTATGTTGCGCCCTCTACCCGCCCCCCTCCCCCAGGAGAGGGGGAAGAGAAGGACCGCACCCTGAGTTTCCCGGCAAAAGTGGAGCGAATTGGTTGGTTATACCGCATCGCGCACGATGCCGGCGAGAACTTCAAGACCCTCGCGCAGCATCGGCTCGTCGATTACCAGCGGCGGGTTTATCTTGATTGCGCCTCCGCCGACGCCGACCGGCGCGAAGAGCATTACGCCCTGCTCGACGGACCTGGATACGACTTCGAACGCCAGGTCGGGATCAGGATCCATCGTGCCCGGCTCGACGAACTGCAGCGCCATCACAAGCCCGGCGCCGTCCGCACGGCCTACGTGCCCCTCGGATTCGGCCATCATCCTTCGACCGGCTTCGAGAAGGATCGGCTCAAGCCGCCTGGCATTCGCTACCAGGTCTTCTTCCAGAATCACTTCGATGCTGGCAAGCGCAGCAGCGGCACAGACGGGATTGGCCGAATGCGTGGAGGTCATCTCCCCGGGGCCGTAGATACTCATCAGCTCCACCGTGCCCACGACTGCGGAAAGCGGCATCCCGCCCGATATTCCCTTGCCGAAACAGGCGATGTCCGGCACGATTCCGTAGTGCTCGAAGCCGAATAGAGTGCCGGTTCGTCCGAACCCTGCCTGAACCTCGTCGAATATCAGCACGGCGCCGTGGTCGTCGCACCACTTGCGCAGCGCCTGAGCGTATTCGGCGGGCATCAGCGCGGCGTTGCAGCCCTGATAAGTCTCGCTCATAACACCACAGACCGAGTCGGGATCGACGCCCTGACGCTCCAACGATCGCTCGAACACGTCAAAAGACGTGTCCGGGCAGCGGAAACCGTCGGGATACGGGACCTGCACAAAGTCCGGGTTGTCGCCCAGCCACGTCTTCAGCCCCGGACTGCCGCCGGCAAGTTGGCTGCCCATAGTGCGCCCGTGGAAGGCGTTCTCGAATGTGACGAACACCTTCTTGGACCGGCCGCCGGTTCGAATGCCCTGGGTTCGGGCAAGCTTGATCGCACACTCGATAGCCTCGGAGCCGGTGGTCAGCAGAAACACCCGGCTGAGCGGCCGGGGCAGCAGACTCTGGATCTTCGCCGTCAGACGGGCGCGGATCTCCGTCGGGAAGCAGTACGCGTGGTAGAGGCCCTGGCCGGCGGTGTCCTGGATCGCCTTCACGATCTTGGGATGGCCGTGGCCCGCGGCGGTGACGAGCACGCCGGAACTAAAGTCGATCCACTGGTTGCCGTAGGGATCGCGTATCAGGCAGCCCTCGCCGCCCGCCCACAGAATCGGCGGCTGGCCTCCCATCGAGCGCGGTTCAGCGGCGCGAAGCTGCTGTAGAATCGTGATCGATTCGGGAACCGGGATGCGCGTGTGGATGCGGCGGTATTTCGTTTCTATCGGATCAACGTCCTTGGGGACGAGTGGGAACTCCTTTGTCGCCATGCCTGTCCTGCCATGCTGAAGTCCGAGGTCGGACGCCAGAAATCCGAGCCCCGGCACATCCATTATATGCGCCGCCTGCTCAGCATGCAAGACGATCGGCAGAATTGGTCTCGGAAACCGCCGCAGTCACTCCGCGTCGGTTGGCCAAACGCCGGGGCTGGGTGCTCGAGACTCGGCCTGCAGCCGTTCGACTATGTCGAACGGGACAGTGATTCCCCCAACCGTCGTCGTCTTGCCGCCCTCGATGCAGTGAGCGTCGGAACCGCCGGTAGGGATGAGGTTGTGTTTGGCGGCAAATTGCTCGTAGTATTTCGTGCCGGCAGGGCTGTGGTCCGGATGACGGACTTCGATCGCACGCATGCCTTCCCGCATGAGTTCGACCAGAAGCTCGTCGCGGTTCAGCTTGGCAACGTGCGCACAGCAGGCCACGCCACCCGCCCGCAGCACCATCGCCACCGCCTCCAACAGGCTCACCTTATACCTCTCCACATAGCCCGGTGCGCCTTCCTGCAGATACCGTCCGAATGCAGCATCGATCGTTGACGCTGCTCCTATTTCCACCAGCGCCCGGGCTACGTGCGGTCGGCCGATTGCCCCGCCCTGGGCAATTTCCGACACTCGCTCGAATGAAACCGGTATCCCCACGGCGTTCAGCCGCTCGACCATCTTGCGCCCGCGCAGAGCACGTGCGTTTCTCAGAACGTCGAGCTGATCGATAAGGGTGCGATTGCGGTGATCGATGTAATAACCGAGGATGTGCACCTCGGTGTTGTGGCCGTGGATGGCACTGATTTCCACGCCCGGTACCACGACAACCCCGGCAGACTTCCCCGCTTCCAGGGCCTCATCGATGCCGGCCACGGTATCGTGATCGGTAATCCCGATGGCGGCAAGTCCCACGTCGGCGGCCAGGCGCACTACCTGGGTTGGAGTCAGGGCGCCGTCGGAGGCGGTCGTATGAACGTGCAGGTCGGCTGGTCGCTCCATACTACCGGACTTACTCGCTCATACCTCCATCTCCTGCGCAGGAAACACAAACCGAAACTGCGAATTACCAGTTGCGAGCTGCGTTGTTTTCCGCTTGCGTTCCTTTCGCGATGAAGAAGAGGTCTCTGCGTAAATGGTGCCGACTGACAGACTCGCCGCGATTCTGGTGATCGCGGGGTTGATGATCGGGTTTTCGGGGAGGTTTGCGCCGCTGATGGCGGCCGGAGTTGCCCTCGCCGGGCTGGCGATCGCGCTCGCGGCGTCCGATTGGCTCAAGCTTGCGGGGATCGGCACGCCCGATGTGTCCCGAACAGTCGATGAGAAGCTCTCGCTAGGCGCGCGAAATCCGGTAACTCTGCACGTTCGCAATTCGTCGTACTCCCGGCTCGTGGGGGTGCTGCGAGACGAATTCCCAGAGGACTTTGTCTCCGCCGAAGTCCACACACGAAAAGATGCCTCGGAAGACTTTTCTCGCCGAAGCATCTTTGCACACACGACAACGCTTCGGGGTACCTCACCGCCTGGTGCCTTGCTTGATGTGAACATCGCCCCCCGTTCGGAAACCGAGCTGACCTACCACATCACCCCTCCACAGCGCGGCGATTTCGAGTTCGGCGATGCATACATGCGGCTGCGCGGCCCGTCGGGAATGCTCGCGCGCCAGATCAAATTCGCGATAGCGCAGCCGGTCAAGGTCTATCCAAACATACTCGACCTCCGCCGCTACGAGATCAGCCTGCGCAGGGAGCGGGTCGTGCAGCCCGGGCAAAAAGTGACGCGAGTCCACGGCAGGGGCACGGACTTCGAGTCCCTGCGCGACTACATGCCCGACGATGAGTTCCGCGCAATCGATTGGAAGGCCAGCGCGCGCAGGGCCAAGATGACTTCGCGGCAGTATCAGCAAGAAAAGTCGCAGAACGTGATGATCCTGTTGGACTGTGGGCGGGTGATGGGGCCGGTAATCGACGGACTGAGCCGGCTGGACTGGAGCATCAATGCGGCGGTGATGCTCGCACACGTTGCGGCGATCAAGGGAGATAAGGTCGGGCTGATGGCGTTCGGCGAAGACATCCTGGCCTACACGCCTCCTCGTGCGGGCCGCGGCCAAACGCTGAACTTGCTTCGAATGACGTATAACCTGACCAGCACTTCAGGCGACTCAGACTACTACCGCGCATTCCCTTTCTTCGCGCGCAAATGGACGCGCCGCAGCCTGGCAGTGGTATTCACAGAACTTGACGACCCCGACGCGTCGCGGCCGCTCATCTCGCAAATAGCAAGCGTGACGAGGAAGCATCTCGTGATGGTTGTGGCGATGGCGGACCCGGCGGTCGTCACGGCCGCCACCTGTGAGCCGCAAGATGCTGCCGATGCGTTCAGGGCAGCGGCCGCAAGGCAGGTGATGCAAGCAAGAAAGCATGCCGCAGCCCAACTTACCCGCGCGGGCGCGATCGTGCTCGACCTCCCACCGGGAGTGTTCACACCGGCAGTGGTCGATCAGTATCTGAGGATCAAGAGTACCGCTCGCCTGTAGGAGGCTTCTGTGGCCCCTGTGTCGGCTTTGGCCGCATTCCCCGCGTTGGTCCTGGCCGTGTTCCCCGCGTTGGCCGTGTTCGTCTTAAACGTCTTGTCCAAGACCGCTCTCCGCCGGCATCCTGCCCGCAACCGCGCTACAACTCCGCGCAAGCCTGTCCGGGACAAGATGTCCCGGACGAACGGGTGGAAAGCCTCTCCGGACGGCGACCTGCGAGACCAAGATAGATTGCAGCCCCGACAGCCGTAAGCCCGCCGAATACGATCTTGAACCGGGCGGGCAGACCCGACGGTGTCACGAACCCTTCGATGATCCCGGCCATCACGAAAAACAAGACTGCCCCTGCAAAAAGCCTCAGCGCGGCTGCCGCAGCGACTCGGATCGAGTCCACGCGCCGCAAATTGCCCGGAGCGATTATCGAAGCCCCGATCATCAGTCCCGCTCCGCCGCACATGAATATCGATAGAAGCTCGATGATGCCGTGCGGGACGATTAGCGACCAGAACCGCTCCCGACCGAGCACCGGCGCCGCCTTGGTCGCCATCGCGCCGATCACGAGGCCGTTCTGTCCCAGTTGATAGATCGTATACACGCCCGCCGTCACGCCGCCGGCGAACGCAAGGATGCCGACCGTAATGTTGTTGGTCATAATAAAACTCGACAGCGCCGCGGGATCTACGTAGTCCAGGGGGTTTGCGTGCTTCGCTGCGCCGGGCGGCGCCGCAATCTTGCGCGGAAAGACGGCGTCGCATATCTCCGGGTTGGTCGCAGAGGCCGCCCAGCCGATGAAGAAAATCGTCGCGGCGGCGAGCGTATAGTTGATCGTTCTACGGAAAATGGCGGGAAACTCTCCAAGAACAAACGTCTTGATCCCGCGCAGACGGGCGGGTTTGGAGGCATAGACGATGCCGTGCGCGCGCCCGGCAAGCTCGTTGAGATACGTTATCAGCCCCTCGCTCCCACCGTGCGTGCGCGCGAACGACAGGTCGGATACAAGCGCGCGATACCGCGAGCCGAGAAGGCGGAGCTCGTCGTGGTTCAGCGACTTCGCGCCGCCGATCTGCACCCGGTCCAGCGATGCGCCGAGTTGCTCCCAAAGCTGTCTCCTGGATTCAACAAACGACCGCTCGTCCACGACGCGATTATAGCACAATATAGGAGTTTGGAGCGCTGAATGCGAACATGTATGCGGGAAGACTCTCCATCTCAAAAGCGCGAAACGAGGAGCTGCTGTTTGCCGAGACGGATCGAGACGGTTACGCCCGAAAACGTGCGCATAGAGTATGAGCTTGCCGGGATCGCGTCGCGATGCGGGGCGGCGGTGGCGGATTTGCTGCTGCAGACGCTGGCGATCTTGCTGGTCGTGGTCATAATCACCCTGGCGCAGATGGTACTGCGCCTGCCGCCTCTGGGCTGGCCGACCGGTGTCCTGATCGTATCGAGCTTCCTGCTTTGGTGGGGTTACTACGTTTTTTTCGAGACCGTCTGGAACGGCCAGACGCCCGGCAAGCGACTGCTGCGGCTGCGCGTGATCAAATACGGCGGTTCTCCCATCGACCTTACCTCCGCCGCTGTCCGCGGGCTCATACGAATCGTTGACCTCGCAGCCATCGGCTTTATCGTCATGTTCTTCAGTTCGAAAAACCAGCGACTTGGCGACCTTGCCGCGGGAACGCTTGTCGTCAAGGAGCGCAGCGAATGGACGGGCGATATCGCCCAAGCCGTCCGTGACGGCACGTCCCGGATGACCCGTTGGAACCAAACCCCCGAAGCCGCGCTGGTGAAAAACATCGAACTGATCACGCCGGATCAGTTCGACGCCGTCAAGAGATTCGTTGAACGCAGCAGCGAACTGCGGCCCCCGACCCGTGAGCGGATCGCCGCCGGGATCGCACGTCCGCTTATGCGGCACCTGGGAATCGAGGACGCACCCGGCATCACCTACACCAACTTCTTGGCGGCGATACACGCCAGATGCGTCGACGAACGGGGGATGCGATGATCGTCGGAACGGAAAACGTCGAGATCGACGCGCATTACTTCGAGTGGCTCGTCACGGCGCGAGGCAATCTCGACACGCGCAGCGGCGTCGTGATGGTACTGCCCCGGCCGGACAATCGGGTCCTGGTTCTGACAAAGAGCTTCTACCCTCCCGGCATCTACAACCTACCCACCGGCGGCATCCATCCGGGCGAAACGCCAGAGCAGGCATTCGCCCGGGAGGTGATCGAAGAAACGGGCCTCCATTCCTTCCCGCGCTCGGTCATCGGCCGCCTCGACCAGCATTGCACGTTTGCAAACCAGAGTCTCGACTTCACACACTACGTCGTCCTGGGAACGCAGACCTCTGACCCACCCCACCCGACCGCGGATGACGAGTCCATCAGCGCATACTTGGACGCAACCGCGTGCGATCTGCGCGAATTCGCAGATCGAATGCGCGCCCTCACCGGAACGTGGCGCGGATTCGGACGATTCCGCGCGCCCGCCCTCGACTTCGTGGCGGACGCATTGTCATCCTGAACCCACGCCATCCTCAAGCTGCGTCATCTTGAACTTATTTCAGGATTCACCCCTTCCGAGCCCAGATGTTCAATCAAGTTCAGCATGACCAGTCGGCCCATGGAACAATCCCTACGGGAATATGCGCGTGCGTTATTATCTCTGCATTTGCGGGTATGATAGCGGCAGTCAATCATACATAATGTGAGCTGTCTTGCTCGGCGTTGGCGGCTTGCTCGCCACATGGTTGTCATAATATCTGCAGGCCGGCAAGGCGCGCGTCGGCGCGCGTGGTATAATGTGGGTGTTGGAAAGGATGGGGTTTCGCCCCGGTCGAGCGTCGCACCCGACCGTGAGGGCAGGAGTGCAAGAAGATGCTCTCATCATCGAATGTCTCCGCCTTGCAGCGCATTGCGGAACTGGCTGGTTCTTCTGAACCGGCGGACGAAAGGCTGAGACGGATTCTCGCCGCAGCCCGGGAAGCGCTGGGACTCAGCGCGCTGTGCGCGGTCGTCACCGGCGGCAAGGCCAACGACCTGCGAAGTTGGCACGGCGGCGGCAAGGCGATCAACTCCTCACTGATGAAGGCGGCTGTGCGGGACGTCGCCGGCAACGACGCCAAGCCGGTCCTTTGCAGGGACCACATATTTGTCCCCATTCCGCCTACCAACGGCTTCCGTGGCGCGCTGGTGGGTACGGGCGCGGAATGCACCGAGGCCGAGCTCGCGCTTTTGCAAGTGGTCTCCACCTATGTTTCGATTCTGATCGAGAACGCCGGTCTGACCGACGCTCTCAATGCCTCCAACAACCTCGCGCGCAAGCGCATGGCCGAGATCGCGGCCATCTACGAGATCGGAAGGGCCATCGACGACAAAGAGAACGTCCGGCTTCTGGACATGATCGTCGAAAAGGCGGCTGCCGTGATGGACGGGCAGGCGTGCTCGCTGATGCTCCGCAATCCACACGACGGCGCGCTCGTGATCGCGGCGAGCTGCGGACTGGCCGATGACATCGTCAAGGGCGCGCGCATCAACTTCGGGGAGGGCATCGCCGGCAAGGTCGCGGCGACAGGTGAGCCGATGCTGCTACTCGACGTCGGCTCTGATCCGCGGTTTCGGGACGGGGTGGTGCCTCGCTCGGATGTCAGCGCTTCGATGTGCGTGCCGCTGCGCGATCAAGAGGGCGGCGTGATCGGCGTGCTCAGCATCCGGCGTCACGTGCCCAAGCCGCCGTTCGACTCGGACGATCTGAAGCTCTTCGGCGTTTTCGCAACACACGCCGCGCTGGCAATCGCTAATCGCAACCTCTATGCGCAGTTGCATCAAAAAATCCAGGAAATGTCCACCATTTCCGACGTGCTGCGTGCGATAAACTCCACGCTCGACATCAAGGAGGTCCTGGATCAGATACTCGACAGCATCACCACGGTGGTGGGATTCGACCGGTGCTCCGTGTATCTGCTGGATGCGCGCACGAGCGAGTTCGTGCTGCAGGCACAGCGTGGATACGCTCGGCACGAACAAATGCCGGACAGGATCAAGCTCGACGAGGGCGTTGTCGGCCTCGCCGCGAGGGAGCGCATCCCGATCTTCTCCAAGGGAGCGCCGCCCGAGTTCGGAAGCTTGCGCCGGCACGGCGAGTATATAGTCGCGCCCATCGTTGTGCGCAACGAATCCATCGGCGTGGTCGTCGTGGACAACTGCATTCAGGGCAGGCCTGTCGAGCCGCAGCATGTCGATCTGCTGGCCACGTTCGTCAGTCAGGCAGGCATCGCCGTTGAGAATGCACGTCTCTATGAGGCGATGGAAGAGAAATACGCCGAGCTCAACGTCCTCTACGAGCAGTCCAAATCCATCAGCGCGACGTGCGGGCTCGACAGCGCTGCGCAGACGCTGGTAACGACGGCCTCACGAATCGTGAGGTGCGACGGCGCCGGACTGCTGCTCCTCGACACGCGCCGCGGCAAGCTCAAGCTTCAGACCGCCACCGGCGCGATGTCGCGGGCCGCCGCCGAGATCGGTTCAGCCATCCTCAAAGAAGAGTGCGTGGAGTTCGCCCGAAATCAGCGCAATCCCATCGCGCTCGCCGCCGACAGCGCCGAGCGCGCGTCGGGCCCCGTGGCCGATATGCTGAATGCGATCGCGCCTGCCGGGGGGAATCTGATGCTTGTTCCGCTCATCGCCGAGGACACCTCGATCGGCACGCTGGTGCTGAGCCGGGGCCGCTCTGAAGCGTTTCTGCCAGGCGAGTTCAAGCTCGTGTCGATAGTCGCGTCGCACGCGGCCACCGTTCTGAAGAATGCCGCAGCCTACGAGCAGAAAATGCAGCAGAGAGTGCTGGAGCTTACGGCGCTTTACGAGTTTTCCAAGCGCATAAGCTCGGCTGCAAATCTTGAACAGGCCCTGGATTCGATACTCGGCATCGTTGCCGACCTGGTGGACTACGACGAATCGTTCATATTCGCAGTCGATCACGAGACCGGCACCGCGACCGTCCGCGCCGCCCGGTTCAGAGGCAAGCCCGAACCCGTCCCACACCAGGAGGAGCTCGACGGAGGGAGCGTGATGAGTTGGGCGATCAAGGAGCGCAAGGCGCTCGTCTCACCGGACATCACGCAGGATGCGCGCTTCCGTGATTTCGACACCGGCGGCAGGCCCGTGCGGTCTCTTATGTCGATTCCGCTGATCGTGCAGGATGAGGTCGTGGGGGTGCTTCACGTCTGCAGCTACAGCCCGAACCTGTATACCGAGGACGACGTTCGCGTTCTCTCCATAATCGCCAGTCAGGGCGCGGCAATCTACAAAGAGCTTGAGGCGCTGTCCGCCCTAACCAGCTACACTGACAACATACTCAGCAGCATCGCAGCGGGCGTCGTAACGCTTGACTCGGAGGGCTACGTGCTGACATGGAACGGAGCGGCCGAGCGCATCGTCCGGCTCAAAGCCAACAGGGTGGAGGGACTGCACTACGAGGCCGTGCTGGATCGGCTCAGGATCGCCGAGCAGGACAAGAACACGCTGCGCAGCGCCATCGCGAGCGTTTCGGAGACCGGCGAGACGTATCAGGCTTACAAGTTGGTTTTCAGGCGCGAGGGCCGGGATGAAGTGTATGTGAACCTCAGCATCTCGCAGCTTCTCAACAGCGCCGGCGAGCAGCTCGGGTTGGTTCTGATCTTCGAGGACATCACTCGCGAAACGCGGATGGAAAACGAGTTCAGGCGGATGGGCGAACTCGCGGCAGTCGGCCAGCTCGCGGCCAGCATTGCACACGAGCTGAGAAACCCCTTGAGCTCGATCAAAGGCGCGGCGCAGTTCCTGCAAAAAGAATACGAGGACCACAGCGCAATCGTCGAGTTCCTCGGCATCATAATCGACGAAGTCAACGGCCTTAACAAGTTGACGACCGAGTTTCTGGACTTCGCACGGCCCATGGAGCTCGAGCTCAAATGTGTCTCTGTTAACGAAGTCGTGGACAAGACGTTGCAGCTTATGAGCGTACATATCACCGATAGCAACGTCGTCGTCAAAGAAGAACTCGATCCTTCGGCGCCGCAGATCCGAGCGGACGAGGATCAACTGGAACAGGTGCTGCGCAACATTGTGCTCAACGCGCTGCAGGCGATGCCCGGCGGCGGCATGCTGACGGTCTCGACGGGCCGCGGGCCGGCAGGTGGGGCGTATATGTCCGTTGCGGACACCGGGACCGGCATAGCCAAGGAAAACCTAGAGCGCATTTTCCTGCCGTTCGTAACGACCAAGACCAAGGGCACAGGTCTGGGGCTGAGCGTGGTGCAAAAGATCGTTGAGAACCACGGCGGCCGCATCGAAGTCGCGAGCGAACTCGGCAAGGGGTCGACATTCACCGTGTTCCTTCCGCAGAGCGGCGTCCCGGCCGCGATGACAGGAGAGGTCGATCAAACCCTGGAACGCCGCGTCTCCGGCGAGCTGCGCGGGAGCTAGCGGCCTGCGGATAAAGTGGCACAATAGCGGGCGTAGGAGTCATTGACGGCGCGCTGCGGCACAGCAAGGAGATGTAGATAGACCTTGCTGAGGACTCGGACCCCATTCCTTTGATTTCTATCTGCATCGGTCTCCGACCCCGCACCCCACGGCCGGTTGCGCCCGCGAGGACCGAGCAGTTGCCGTTCGCCTGCGTGCTTCAGTAATAAACCCATGTGTGGTAATATCAGAATATGAGCAAGAAGACCGGTAGTATCCTGGTTGTGGACGACGAGCCCAACATCCGGCGGGTGCTCGAAGCGGTCCTCTCCAAGGAGGGCCACAAGGTCAAGACAGCCGAAAACGCCGCGAAAGCCCAGCAGATTCTTGCCGGCGACGGCTCCATCGACGTTCTCATCACCGATCTCATAATGCCTGGCATGAACGGCGTTGAGCTGCTGCAAGCCGCCAAGGAAACCGACCCGCACCTTGCCGTCGTGATGATCACCGCCCACGGCACCATCAAGAGCGCGGTCGACGCGATGAAACTGGGCGCGCTCGACTACATCACTAAGCCCTTCGACCTCGACGAGATCAAGCAGGTCGTGCGCAACGCGCTTGACCGCAAAAACCTCGACCGGACCAAGCCGTCCGTGCGCGCCGGCACGTCGCGCGGCTGCAGCGTCGTCCGCTGCAACGACATGATCGGCTCGTCACCATCGATGCTGGAAGTGTTCAGGATGGTCGAGCGCGTCAAAGACAGCCGGGCCTCAGTGCTCATCCGAGGAGAAAGCGGCACGGGCAAGGAAGGAATCGCCCGCGCGCTGCATTTCAGCTCGATTCGAGCAGACAAAGCGTTCGTGCCGGTGGCGTGCGTTGCGCTTTCCGAACAACTGCTCCAAAGCGAGCTGTTCGGCCACGAGAAAGGCTCCTTTACCGGCGCCATCAACCAAAAGAAGGGCCGGTTCGAGATCGCCAACCACGGCACGCTGTTCCTCGACGAGATCGGCGACATCCCCCCAACCGTTCAGATGATGCTGCTGCGCGTGATTCAAGAACGCGAGTTCGAGCGCGTAGGCGGCAGCGAGACGATCAAGGTGGACGTGCGCCTGGTGGCAGCAACCAACCAGAACCTGGAAAAGCTCGTCGAGGAAGGCAAGTTCCGCGAAGACCTGTTCTACCGGCTCCAGGTCATTACGATACACATGCCGCCGCTGCGAGAACGCACGGAGGACATTCCGGCGCTAGTGGAACACTTCGTGGCCAAATACGCACCCGACAACCACAAGCGCATCGAGTTCGCCGATGCCGAAACACTCGAATTGTTGACGCACTACCGCTGGCCGGGCAATGTGAGAGAGTTGGAGAACACTATCGAGCGCGCAATCGTGCTCGCGGAACCCGACGCGAAGCTCATCACGCCCGATCTACTGCCGCCCGAGCTGCGCGCAGCCGCCGTGAAGGCGTAGGGGCACATTTGGCATCGTAAACACGTTTGTCAACCGCATACTTGCCTTATCAGCTCTACGAAGCGGCAGTAGTTGGCAAACGGCACGTCCGGCGGCACCAGGTGATCGACCGCCGGGATATACCCGCCCGTTTCCATCAACTTCGGGACCTTGCTCATCACCTCGCGCTCGACCGCGTCTAAATCCTTTGCCAGCTCGCGCTTGTCGATCCCTCCCCAGATCACCAGCTTCTCGCCGTATCTCTCGCGGATCGGCAGGGGGTCCATGCCCGCGGCGATTTCGAACGGCATGAAGAAGTTGACCCCTGACTCGACGAACATGTCCATCAGCGGCCGCGGGTCGCCGTCGGAGTCCACCATTATCATCTCGACGCCCAGCGAGCGAAGGTGGCCGTTGAGCTCGGCGTAGTAGGGCAGCATGAACTCGGCAAACAGCTTCGGCGAGATAAGCGGGCCGTTCTTGAACGCCATGTCCTCCCAAATGTAGACATAGTCGAGGTGCGCGTGTTGGAGAATGCGTGTGAACATCCGGCAGTAGAAGTCGGTCCAATGTCGCTGAATGTCATGGATCAGATCCGGCTGGTCATAGTAGGCGTAGGCCAACCGCTCTTCGCCGAACAGGTTGCGTGGCGTGCCGTATGCGCCGCAGATGTGGATCATCACGGGCAGATCGGGGTTGTCGAGATAGTCGAGTTCGCCCCAGTTGGGATACCGCTCCGGAGTATCGGGATCAAGCCGCCACTTGATGTCCTCCCAATCCGCGCGATCCTTCACGGGGAATTCCAGAAACTGCGACATCGAAACTCCGAACCCCGGCTTGCGGTCGCGTTTGACGATTCCCTGCGCATCCCGGAAGACAATCGACTCTCCCTCGTCGGCCAGCACCTCTTGCTCAAACGGGGGACACAGGGGCACGTGGCAGAACCCGGAATCGACCGGCAGCCGGTGGGCACCCTCCAGGCCGAAGTACGCACCGGGATCAACACCCTCCGGCAGTCCTTCGCGCCGCCACCGATCCACCGTCTCGCCCCAGAATCCGAGCGTATCCCAATGCGGAGGCGCAACGCCTTTCTCGAAGCGGCAAACCCGCAGAAACCTGTCTCTTACGCTAATCGCCCTATCTCCCAATCTAAGAAGCTCAGAAATGATGACACCTGCGTGCGCACGTCATTTCACACGCAGTGAGCAATCTGCTTTTCGAGCGCGGGACAGAAAAGCAGATTTCTCGTGAAACTCGAAATGTCTAGGTTTTCGGACTCTTGGTACAGCCCGGACCGAGCAGTTACTTCCCAATCAAGGCTGTGTTGCAGAGCTAGTTTAGCACATGCGTGGAGCGTCGTCGAGCGCGGCCGGCTGCATGTATCTGTTCAGTCTTGCGGGACAGGACACCGCTAGCGCTGAGTAGACCTGACAAACGAAGGTCGTGTCGAAGCGCGGTGGAGCCTTGACCGCCCTTCGATACGCCTCGCACTCAGGACTAGCGGGGTGGACATTCCCAGAAGACTGAACACGCTAGGCTGCAAAACCCGATACCCAACACTCCGAATCCGAAATGCAGAATGTCCGGTACGCACTGAGAGCCTGCGGAGAGGAATCCACAGGCCCCCAGGCAGGATGACTTGGGCGAGTCTGACTGCTCTATACCCTTGCCCGCTAGATCTCAAACCGGCTAACGCAAAAAAAGTTGGCCTGTCTGCGGCGCGACTAAAGTCGGCAGGAGGAGTGTCCAGGCCCGATCGCCCAAGAGTCGTTGTCTGAAGGCGTCTTCTACGCCGGGCACGCGGCCTTGACCTCGCCGGTCAAAGTGATTGTGACGACTTCGATCGGGATCGACTTGCCGCTGCGGCTTACGGCGTGCTCCGCAAGCCTCTGCATTGCCGCACAGCACGGCACCTCCATCTGCAGCACTGTAATGCTTCTGATGTTGTTGAGAGCAACGATCTCAGAAAGCTTCTCCGCATAGAGATCGACGTAGTCGAACTTGGGGCAGCCCGTAACGAGCACCTTGCCGCGCAGAAAGTCCGGATGCAGGCCGCCGTAGACGAACGGCACGCAGTCGGCAGAAAGCAGCAGGTCGGCGTTTTCGTAGTAAGAAGCGGATGGGTTCACCAGATACAATTTCACCGGCCACTGGCGCAGCTCGCTGGCGATCTTGCCGGTCTGCAGTGGCTTTTCGTCCTCGCCACCCTTCGTGCGATCGATGGCCCGGGCGGACGGGCAGACAAACTCTCCGTGTGAATGCGCCGAGTGATCGTGCAAGTGAGCGTTAACAGCTTTACCGGCCCTGGCGGCGTGGTTGACGGCCGCGGCTTCGTCGAATGCGTCGGCCTGCCGTGTCTCGATCGAGATCGCGCCCTGAGGACACTCGCCCAGGCACGCACCCAACCCGTCACAATACGTCTCCGAGACAAGCCGCGCCTTGCCGTCGATGATCTGCAGAGCGCCCTCTACGCACGCCGTCACGCACGCTCCGCAGCCGTTGCACTTCTCTTCGTCGATCTTGATGATCCGTCGTAATTGCTTAGCCATTTTCGGACCTCCTCGCGTGGGTCTTACAATGGCATTCTACCGGGAATTGCAGGGGCTTTGTTTGACGCACGTCAAACACGGAGCGGAAGTTGCGGGTTACGCTGTGTCCGGACTGCGGACACGCCCGTGTGGGAAGCCGCTGATCTCGCGGCTTATTCTCTCTGCCCTATCACCCTCGCCGGGGCGCCGACGGCAACGGCGTATTCGGGAATGTCTTTTGTGACGACGCTGTTCGCGCCGATGACCGCGCCCTTTCCGATCGTAACACCGGGCGAGATCACGACGTTAATGCCGATCCAGCAGTCCTCGCCGATAACGATGTCGGCACCACAGCAGCCCTGCTCGGAGATGGTGAGGTCACGGCGTTTGTAGTTGTGTGTGATGGGGACGATGTAGGCGTTTGGGGCGATCCACGTATTGCTGCCGATGGTGACCTTGTAGCGGCTGCTGCCCCCTATTCTGCACGGGTTCACGAGGTTGACCCCGTCGCCCACCTGGAGGGTGCCCTCGATACTTCCGCCGAATATGCCGCATTCGTCGCCGATCGTGATCGGCCCGGTCCACGTGTCGAACCGGACGCGCTTGAAGTCGATACGCGGGCGGCGCCCGATCCTGAGCTCACGGTTCCGAAGCTGGATAAGCCATATGCGGAACCGCACCCACACGCGCCTGAGCACTCGAAGTCCGATCCACGGCACCGGACGGTATTCGGCACGATCCCTAGTTGGCTCGGTAGGATTATGCTTCAGCACCACTGCGCCCTCAAACGGGGGTGAGGCGGGAAGATGCTTCGAAAACCTTTCTACACCGAAGCATCTTCCCACACCCGCAATATGCTTCGGGAGGCTTTTTCCCCCGAAGCATATTGCCGCATTCGATCCCTGAGGCAATCTCAAGCGCAGACCGCTTGTTTGTCATCCTCAGGGACTGATGGAGGGTTTGCGTCACCGCCTGTCTCGGATTCGATGCCCCCGCGCTTGCTCCACAGGGACGCGCCGACAAGCGCAACCGCCGCGATGGCTACGATGACCGTTCTCGCCGCATTCGAGATATCCGTAATCGCGATCGGCGCGATCAGGATCGCGACAAGGTTCATGACCTTGATCATCGGGTTCAAAGCCGGGCCGGCCGTATCCTTGAACGGATCGCCGACCGTATCGCCTACGACCGCCGCTTTATGCTCCGGCGTGCCCTTGCCGCCGAACATGCCGTCTTCGATCTTCTTCTTGGCATTGTCCCACAGGCCGCCCGTGTTGGACAGCAGGACCGCCATCAACTGGCCCGTCAGGATCGCGCCTCCCAGAAATCCGCCCAGAGCGGCAGCGCCTTTCAGCGGGTCGCCGTAGCCCAGTCCAAACGCCACCAGCACCGGCGCGCTGACAGCAAGAACAGCCGGGCTTAGGAGCTCCTTCTGAGCGGCGGCCGTGGAGATTGCGACACACCGCTGATAGTCCGGCTTGCCCTTGTCGGAGCCGGAACGCGGATCGTAATCCATGATCCCAACGATCTCGCGGAACTGCCTGCGGACTTCCTCAACCAACTGGAACGCCGCCCGGCTGACCGCGTTGATCGCAAACGAGCAGAACAGGAACGGCACCGCGCCGCCTATCAGCAGGCCGATGAAGACCTCGGTCCAATCGATGCGGATACCTATGTCCAACAGGCCCGCGTCGGCCATGAACGACCGGAACAGCGCCGTTGCCGCGATGACGGCGGTCGCGATTGCGAGGCCCTTGGTGAGAGCCTTGGTCGTGTTGCCGACCGCGTCGAGCTTAGCAACGATCTTGTGAGCATCGGAGCCTTCGCCTGCATCTTTGAGCGCACCGGACATCTCGAAAATGCCGTTGGCGTTATCGGAAATCGGGCCGTAGGTATCCATGGCCAGCATAAAGCCGGTTGTCGCCAACAGTCCCAGTCCGCAAAGCGCGATGCCGTAGGCCGCGAGCTCCGGGCTGCCGGGGAACAGAAGCATAGCACCGAGAATCGCCAGACAGATTGCAATTATGCCCCAGACGCTGGACTCGAGTCCGCTAGCGAACCCGCTCAAGATGATCGTCGCCGGGCCGGTCTTGGCGGCCTTGGCGCATTCGCCCACCGGCTTCTTGTCGATAGCGGTGAAGTGCTCGGTGGATTTGTCGATCACAAGAGCGAGCAGGATGCCCATCAGGTTGGCTGCGGCGAATCTCCACCAGTCGTAGCCAGGGATTTTCACCTCGGTGAAGACGTAGTAACTGACCGCGAAGAAGCCGATCGTCGCGAACAGCGCTGCCACGAAGAATCCGACGTTGATCGGATGCATGGGGTTCATGCTCATGTCGTCCTTGCCGCGAACCGCGTAGATGCCGATAATCGCGGCAACGACTCCGACCGCCCTGATGAGCAGCGGATAGACGACCATCGCAAGCACGGCCGCGATCGCCATCTGCGCGCTCATTATCGTCTTGAGGAACGGAAACGCCGCCGCGCCCAGAATGATCGCCGCCACGAGCGTGACTTCGTAGCTCTCGAACACGTCCGCCGCCATACCGGCGCAGTCGCCCACGTTGTCGCCCACGTTGTCGGCGATGGTGGCTGCATTGCGCGGATCGTCCTCCGGGATGTTCTGCTCGACCTTGCCGACGAGGTCGGCGCCCACGTCGGCGGCTTTGGTGTAGATACCGCCGCCGATTCTCATAAACAGCGCCGCCAGACACCCGCCGAATCCGAACCCGATCAGCACCTTCATCGACTGGTTACCGAACATGATGAAGACCAGGCACGCACCCAGCAAGCCGAGGCCAACCGTCGCCATTCCCGAAACGCCGCCGGCGCGGAACGCGACGTAAAGCGATTTCTTGAAGCTGGTCAGCGCGGCATTGGCGGCTCTGACGTTGGCCCTTACGGCCATCATCATGCCGACCAGCCCAGCCGCGTAGGACGCCGCCACACCGAGAACGAAGGCAATAGCCACGCCGACATATACCGGAATCCCGAAGCTGCCGACCTCGCCGCCCTTTCCAAAACCGGGCACGTTTCGATACATCAATAAAAGGCCGATCGCGATGACGATCACAAACCAGATCATCGTTTTCATCTGCCGCTTCAGATACGCCCACGCACCCTCCTGGACCGCTCGCGACACCGACACCATACCCTGCGAGCCGGGATCCTCTTTCATGATCGCGACGAACCACTTCGCCCCAAAGATCAGACCGACCACCGCACACGCAAAAACGATCCGAATCGCCGGCCACACAATCGGCAGCCTGCCGAACCCGGGTAGTTCGATCGCCTCGCTCGCCTCAGCCGCGCTGGGCAGCAGTGTCATAACAAGACCCGCCGCCGCAAGCCCCAGCAGATGGCCCGCGCGGCGGGTCAACTTCAGCTTACTAAGCATACTGCAGCATTCTCCCTTCAAAGATTTCGATAGCGCACGACCGCGGTCGCAGCCGCGCCAAACGTCTGAATTCACTCATACGGGAAAGGTATGCGTCGGAGAAGAACGCCATCCGGCGCATACCTTTCCCGAAACGCTCCTCACAGAGCCCAAGCAATTATAAAGCTCTGGCTCGACGGTGTCAAGGAAAAGGCCGGAGCGCAAGCCCCAGCCCTTCACCAAACCCCAATCCAGAATCCTAAAGGCCTATTTCTCCTCGCCTTCCATCACGCCGACCTGGAGCTGGACGTCCTCCCTCTCCTCGATGCGCTCGATGTAGCCGTCACGAATCCAAACGATGCGGTCCGAAATGTCGAGCATCTTCAGGTCGTGCGTCGCGGAGATAATGGTAACGTTGTTCTCGACATTGAGCCTCTTGAGCAGGTCGATGATCTCCTTGCCGGTCTTGAGGTCGAGGTTTCCGGTCGGCTCGTCGGCAAGTATAATCGACGGATTGTTTGCCAGCGCCCGCGCACACGCGACGCGCTGCTGCTGACCGCCCGAAAGCTCGGTAGGCTTATGGTTGTAGCGGTCACCGAGGCCGACGGTCTTGAGCAGTTCCATTCCGCGCTCTATACCCTCGTCCTGCGGCACGCCCGCAAACACCATGGGCAGCGTCACGTTCTCCAGCGCCGTCATGACCGGAATCAGATTGAAGCTCTGAAAGATGTAGCCGATCGTGCGGCAGCGCAGATATGCCAGCTCCTGTGCGTCGAGCTGTGCCATGTCCACGTCGTTAATGAACACCGTCCCCCGCGTCGGCTTGTCCAGTCCGCCGACCATGTTGAACAGCGTGGACTTGCCCGACCCCGACGGCCCCATGATCGATATGTACTCGCCCCTGTAGACGTCGAGCTGGATTCCCTTCAGGGCCTGCAGAGTCTGCCCGCCCATCGTGAACTCCTTCACGAGATCCTTGGTGCGCACAACGTATTCTCTTTTCTGTTCGTTCATACCTTACCTCGCGAAGCTAAATCTCAGAACGCAGCGCCATGGCCGCAGGCATCTTCGCAGCCTGTCGGGCCGGCAGAATGGTCGCCAGCAGTGTCAGCAACATCCCAATCACGACGCAGAACCCGAGCGTCCCCAGAACGCCCCATATACTCATCGTCGCCACGACGTCCCAGCCCTTGCTGAAGCCCGCAATCAAAACCATCGTCACAAAGCCCAACACCCAACCAAGCACCGAGGCGCAGATGCCAAGCATGCCGCTCTCGAGAAGGAAGAGTACCACCACGAAGCTATCCAGCGCGCCGAGGCACTTCATCGTCCCGATTTCTTTGAAGCGCTCCGTCACAGCCATCAGCATGCTGTTCATAATGCCCACGGTGCACACCAAAAGCGACATCACCACCAGCCACACCATCCGATACCAACTGTTGCGGTCGGGAATCAGTATGTAGTCCCCGCTTGCAAGTTTGATCGATCCGGCAGACTTGTCCTTAATGAAGTTGGCCTGAATCTTGCGGCCGTTGGTGTTGACTATCTTGATGCCGCCCATGTCCGCCGTACGCTTGTCGGGGTGCTTGCCGAGCGCAAGAGCTTCGTCAAGCGTGATCGCATACTCTTTGGCGAGCTTGTCGATCGCGGATTGTTTGGCTTCGTTGAAAACCGCGTAGCGTTTAACGCGGGATTTCCAGATTTTAATCCATGTAGGATGTATCTTGATCGCGTCGTTGAGCGCCGTCGCCTTGAACGCCTTGCCGCTGCCGGCAAGCATTCTCGCAATAGAGCGCGGGACTCCCGCGCGTTCCGCATCGGCGACGGTGATGTCCTGGTCGAGGGCTGCGGCCGCATAGATCGGCTTGAGGCCGCTGGAGTCCTCCCGCAGCAAATCGACCATGTTCGCGCCGTTGAACTTGGGATACTCTTTTTCCAACTTGCGCACGACGGTTTTGGGAATTCCGGCCTTAATCGCGTCCTCGGCCTTGATGTCCTTGCCCGCGGCGAGGTCGGCATACACAGGCAGTTCTCTGCGCAGCTTCTTGACTACCTTTGAATCGCTCCACGCGTCCGGATTCTCCTTGAGCACGGTGTCGAGGACCGTGCCCCTGAACGTGCCCGGAGCGGGCGGCGGCGGTCCTTGTGGAGCCGCAGCGCCGGAAGTTGCTTGCTCGGCCGGCGCAGGAGTCGCAGATGCTTCGGCGGGCGGAGGAGGAGCCGGTGCCGACGCTTCCACTGCCTTGGCTGCCAGATCAGCCGGAATGCCCGCAGCGGCGGCTTGCGCCGGCGTAATGTCCTTGTCGAGCGCGGTCGCAATGTAGATCGGATCGATCTTGCCCGGATGCGTCTTGAGGTAATCGAGCACAGCCGCCCCTTCGCAGGACGCGCTCAGAAGCGCCGCCTTCTTGGCCAGCTTTTCGGGCACGCCGGCCTTTACCGCGTCCTCGATGGCGATGTCCTTGCCGGCAAGAATGTCCAGATACAGGGGCAGGTCCTTTTCGAATCGCTTGAGTCCCTCCCATTCCTTGTTGACGCGCGCCAGGTTCTTGATCGCGCGCTTCTCCTGGAACTGGCCGGTGAGAATCGACGTGAGGCTGAATTTGCTCTTGTCCGTCGACAGCAGCGACTTCTTTATGACCGCCTCGGGAATACCGGCCGCGAGTCCCGCCTCGACCGGTATCGGCCGATATGCTTCCTGCGGGCCGGGGCCGTTGATCTGACCGTCAAGCTGAACGAAGCCGGGATCGACCTTCGGCGCGACCGGCCATTGCATCAAATACTGCGTAAGTACCGTCGCCAGAAACGCGATCCCCAAGAAGATTCCGCCGGCCGTCACCATCGACCGCCAGAACCGAATCTTCAGGCTATTCATCGAGATTTTGAACGCACGGTGCAGGGGAAGCTGAGCTTGCCTTCCTACGACCGACTTACTTGCGCTTTTTACTGACACTGGACTTGCCTCCCCGAGACATAAGGCCGATAAGGTTGCGCTTCGCAAGGTTCTGCAGGAACATCGTCACCGACGCCTCCGCCTCCCGGCGCGTCAGCTTATACTGCCGAACGAGACCGTCAACTATCGCGTCGATGTTGCGCTCACCGTCGCATAGCTCCCACACGAACGAGCCCACCTGGTCGAGCGCCAGCTTGCGGCTGCTCGGCAGCTCTTTGGCCATCCTGAACGTGGTGATCATCTTCTTGACCACTCGCGCGACCCTGTCGTCGCGCAGTGGGATCGAGAGAACCACTTCCCCGCCGGTGCTATCCCACGTAACGAGCGGATGCCGCACAGGGATCATCGCCAATGCGTCCTTGCGCTCGATCTTGGGCTTGCGCCGGACTAACGGTATATATCTGCCTATCGTATCGCTTAACGCGCTCATTGTCAGTCGTCACCCGTCATGCTGAACCTGTTTCAGCGTCCAGGCAGGGATCCTGAAGATGCCAACCGGGCGCTCAGTGACACCTAATCGAGTCACGCACCCGCTCGGCGATATCCTCGCCCTTGCCGTGTGTCGCGCGGACGCTGAACAGCCTGTTCGACTCCTCGCAGTGCCACACACAACCCGTCAACGCCGCCGGGAACTCGTGCAGCGTCAGCGAATACGCCGCCGCCTTCACCGCTTGCCTGATTCCCGCGCTCCGGCCGGTGATCGCCAGCCCCTCGTGGCCGGCCACGGCCTCCGGGCGAAACTCGACCGTATAACCCTTGATGTCCGGCACCGCGTCCTTGCGATACCATGTCTGCATGTCGTCGCCGGCAAGCAGCGTGTTCGCAAGGCCCCATCGCTCAACCGAGATCGTACGCGGCCCCCTCTTGAAAAAGAGCCCCAAGTACCCCGACATCAGCTTCTGCTTGTCAAGGACGTAGCCGGGCGGAACGGCAAACACCAGCTCATACAGGCCCCAGTCGACCCATCCGTCCTCGCGGTGGTCGGCTATCGAGTCCAGAATCGCCGCAACGACGCCGGCGATATTCTCGTCGCGCGCAACTATCGCCTGGGCGACGATCACCCTGTTGCACTTCTCGCAATAGAGTATCCGGCCCTGACCGAGCCTGTCCGACCGCCACCAGAACCTAACCGAGTTCTCGCCGTCCTTGTCGGCCTTAATATCTCTTGTAAACCTGAGTTTCTTCTTGCGGACGGACTTCTCGATCGTGGACAGGTATTCGCGCGCCTTGGCCATCAGGTCGGGCTTTTTCGCGGCCCCCTGTTCCCATTTCACTTCCAACGCCGACGCGACCGGGCTGTCCACTCGAAAGTAGCCCTTTTTCGCGTCTCCGTTCACTCCGACCAGGCTCCAGTCCGTCGGAGCCTCGACCGTCACTCCTTGCCAGCCAACCCGGGCGGTTCTCTCAGCCATTCACATTTCTCAGTCGCAGTTTTCAGTCGTCAGTCTCATTGAATCACACTGCCCGTCGAATCGCAAGGGAGCGCCCTGCGCTGCGACAGGTCGGTTCCTCACGGAGCCGCCATGCTCGCAAACCGCTTCTTCGGCGCAACGCGGGCTGCGGAAAAGCAGATCTCTCGCCGCGTTCGTAACGACATATGCGCCAAGACTGACGGACGTATGCGCACTGACGACTGATGACTTTCCTGCTAATATCCCAGATAGTTGACCGACTTGGTTATCAATGCGAAGGCGATGCCGGTCATAGCCGTAAGCCCGGTGCCGCAGCCGAACCCTGCAGCAAGAACCGGCGCATACTGACCCCATCTAACCTCGCCGAATCGCTTTCTGAAGTAGTACCGTCCCAGACACGCGCCGGCGAACAGCGGTATGGTATTCATCGGCTGTCCCTGTATTCCGCCCATGAACCCATAGAAGAACAGGATCGGCAGCTTGAACAGGTTGGATATGCCGAACAGGATGAACGTTCCGATCCCCGCGCCCACAATCACCGAGGGCCGCAGAGCCCTGAACAGCCAGTTGTCGGCAAGGCTCTGCCTGTTGGCCGTCCACCATATCGAAGCCATCGTGGCGTTGACCGGCCACACCTTTTGAACAAACGGATACTGAGCCGACGGGATCGGACTGGTCTTCCAGAAGAAGCTCCAGAACAGGAAGCTCGTCGGCAGCACGATGCCGAGTTTGAGCAACTCGGCGTAGATGATGTTGTTGAACCGCACCCCGATGAGCTCCAGCTCGCGGAAGAACTGCGCCTGATGACCGACGTCGTGCATTGGAATGCCCGCGAACCAGATATCCGCTTCCTTGTAGCCGCTCTTGATGATCGTCGCTTCACGGATAAACGGGAAGCCGACGCCCTGACCGGTCAGGCCGATCAATCGGCCCGACACGTATGAGATCACCGGCGTGTAGATCAGCCCGTAGAAGCAGAATATCCAGAGCGGAAATCCCGGCACCAACGCATGTGAGACCGCGATCTGCGCCACAATCGCCACACCCCAGGCCAAAAGCGACCACTTGATCGCCCAGTCGCCTCTGTTGACCGCAACGACTCTGGCCATCGTCGGTCTGGCTGCTTCTCTGCGGACTTTCGCCCACGTATACAGAACGCTCAGAAGCCCGATAACGCCGATCCCGAGCCCGGTGCCGATGCCCACGCTCATCCAAAAGTCGATCGACGTTGACATTTGAGTCTGTAGATACGGCGTGCCGGGAGTCCAGTCAGGGAACATGCCCAGGCGATACAAGATCGGATTCAAGCCGATCTGACACGTCACCGAACTGATAAACGACCCCAGTAGGATCGGGAACGGTATCACGAACCCGACTATCACCTGCCCGATGTCGCCCGACAGCGCGCTCCACGCCGCCGGCAGCACCGCTTCCGTATTCGGCGTAAAGTCAATGAACGGAATCGGGATCAACTGCACCGGTTTCGGCAGCAATACGCCCGTGACGACGGGGATAAAGACGTAGATCAGTCCGAACAACAGGCCGATGACCGTCCCGGTCGAGAACACCTGCCATCTCCACGACTCTTCCTTGGTTCCGGCCTCGGCTAGCGCGGTCGCGCCCGCCGCAGCGATCGGCGCCATCGGAAACGGCAGCCGTTCGATATCCGAAGTCATCTTGAAGATCGCGAATCCGCCGCCGATCGTGATCAGCCTACTCGCGATCTCGTTGAAGACCATAAGGCAGATCGGGATAACCCAAGCATGAGAAAGAAACGTCCTCTGGGCAAGCGACGGATCGTTGGCATGCGGCGCGACCCAGGTCGGAATCAGCTTGGCAAGGTCGCCTATCTGCGGGCACTGCACCAGATACTGGTTCCAGATCAGTCCTGCAACACCGCCCACGCCGCCCGCGACGCCCGCAGCCATATACATCAGCATGTATATCTCTTGCCGCTTCAGAGGCGCAAACGAACGCCGCGCAAGTTCGGAGAACAATACGACCGTCACCCACTGCGCCGCGCCCCCAAGCCCCGCACCCGCGACAAGGCCCAGATACATCGCGCCGGGCATCATGATCAGGCCCACGAAGAACGCCCCGATCACCGTTCGGACCGTGAACCCGCTCTCAAACTTGCGGTGCTGGACGTCCTCTACGGACGCCTCCTCCAGCATTTCGCGCGCTTGCTCGATTGTTTGTGTATCAGCCAATAGTGCATCCCTCGAAGTCGTCAGTCCGCAGTTGTCAGTCATCAGCGCCGATGGAACTGAAGACTGATGACTGATAACTGATAACTCGCCGTTACGCCGGAGCCGGCTCCGGACCGGCAGTCGCGTCTGTCGCCGCGCCGTTGGCGGCCGCCTCGGTCAGATACCGCTCGCGTTCCTCAGCTCGCAGCGTTCGCCAGATGAGGAACTGCTTGCGCAAGGTATTGAGGAAGCGCCGGTTGACCCGCTTCCAGTTCGATATGTCTCCGCTTTCGCGGGTGATCGTGAGCTTGACTTCGAACACGTCCTCCATCGCCGTCGGCTCCGTGCGCAGCATTACCATCTGGCTGACGCCCAAATCGAACGGCGCGAGCCACGCCTTGCACGAGATCGTGTAGGCCTTGCCGAACTCCGTATCCATCTCGCCCGCCTTGACGTCCTGGGTCACGAAGTCGCCGATCGAGTACTCCTCGTAGGCGCTAAACCACTCCTGCAGGAACTGGTTCACACCGGCCGCCTGCGCGCCGGTAACCGCAAACGGCAGCATGATCTCCCAATTGTCACCCACCGGCTCAGGCACCTTCCACGACCGATCAATGGCCGGCGTCGCCACCTCGGACGCCTTACGCGCCGGGTAAAGGGTGCTCAACAGCACCACCGCCACCACTACCACGGTCGAACTCACCGCCGACATCGACGAGAAGTTCAAATACAGACCCGGCAGCAGGTGCGTCGCAGAAAGAAACTTGCTGACCGACTGACCTATCACGTAGCCTGCCACCGCACCAAGGTTGGCGTAAACCATCGACTCTGCGATGAACAGTATCGCGATGTGGTTCGGCGCAAGCCCGATGGAGCTGAAGATGCCGATCTCCCTGACGCGCTCGAACACTGAACCCAGCATCGTGTTGAGAACGATAAGCGCCGCGATCAACACGGGAATGAATACGTTGGAGAACCCCTTGCCGGAACTCGTGCCGATCGAGCTGTATCGGTAGATCGCGTTTCCGACACCGGCATAAAGGTTTAGTCCGAGCCTGGGCATAAGCTCATCGAGCCGATCCTGCACCTCCGACGCGGTTGCGTATTTGATCGCGATCGACCGCAGGTCGCCGCCCATGCTCATCAGCGTCTCATACGGCACGATGAAGCAGTTCGCCGGCTCGTGGTGGATATACTCCCGGAACCCCGCCTCACCCTCCGACTGCTGCTGCGCGCCCTGTTTGCTCATCAATATGAAGTCGACCGGCGTCGTCGGCTCGTTGTCCAGGTCCTTGATCTTCTTGAACACGTCGTTCTTGATAATCGCGATGACCGTGTACTTGCACCCGCCGAACTCCACCTGGGCCTTGCCGACGTCTTCCGGCCTTATTTGCAGCTTGTCGGCAATCGCATCCGGGATAATCATCGAGTACGGATCGACCTTGCCCGGCACGCGCTTGCGATTCTTGTAGCCGAACCAATCACCCGCCACGAACGCGCGATGATTGGTGGTCTCGTAGTCCATTATCTCGGCTTCATCGGGCGTCATTCCGACCGCGGCGCGCGCATCGTAGGTCAGATCGCCCCTCCGCAGCGTCAGGAACGACTGCTCGCCCAGTATCGTCCCGAAGAACCACGCCCGCGGCGCCACGGGGTA
>Ga0272448_1001335_pt1 | contig 33673 bp, 41 predicted proteins | sample YNPCB0191_FD_202220 | JGI IMG/M metagenome (GOLD analysis project Ga0272448, IMG submission 202220) | Hot spring sediment microbial communities from Yellowstone National Park, WY, United States - YNP-CB-019-1 | ecosystem: Environmental > Aquatic > Thermal springs > Hot (42-90C) > Sediment...
GAGAAGCTTTTGGCAGGAATAAACAATTTCTTTGATTTTCAAGACCTGCATAAGCACTATCGCACAGGCGTAGGCTTGGAGGCAATTACCAAATATTTAGAATTTAGAACTAATTCCTATTTTGCGTTTTCTCCAAAAAGATTAGTTGGAGAGGATTCTGTATCTAAGACATACGAAAAAGCAGTTAATGGCGGAGATGTAGAATTAGGCGGGCCTATTCCTTATTTACCTTGGTGGAAGATTTTTGGTAGTTATTATCGCTACGATTACCGCAAATTTAAAGACAAACAGGGTTGGAAGTTAAGAAGCGAATTAAAGCCATTTAAGTTTATTACCTTTAACCTTGAAACCTATGATGATAATAAAGGAAAACGCGAATATCTTATGGATACGCGTTTTAACCTTGTCTTTGATAGCCTTACATCTAAAAGTATCCTTTCTGCTTTTGGGTTTAATAAAGAGCCTTTTGCAGAGGTAGATTTAAAAAAGCGTACGTTAGACAGAGTAGAGAGGAATTTTAACATTGAGGTAGAAAAGTGGAGAGAATCAGGCGGAGCAATTTTTGAGGTTGGGGGAAGATGGTGAAACGATTATATGGTTGTATAATTATTTTGATTTTTTTATGTGGCTTGTTGCCGGCACGAGCGTTTGCTCCTGTATCTCCTATTGATGGCAATGCAGAATTCCAAAGACCGCCTGGAGGAGTAGGTGAACCCTATCACTTAGCCTTAGGTGACCCAGAAATATTCCGGCTAACATTATATAAGGTATATCTGGTAAGAGACGACTCTGTTGAAATCACGCTTTATGAAAATCCGAATGGAATTACTTTAGACTTAATGAATGCCCAGTTTATTCCTGTATCTGATATAGATGTACCGCCTGGTCGGTATACAAAAATAAAAGTTATCCTTAGCACGACCTTTGGCGTAAAAGGTTATATTGCTTTTACTGATCATAATCCTCCTTATCCCTGTACTCCTCCTGCAATAGGATGCGGACAGACAGGGTATTGGTATACCAAAAATGGCTCTGACCAAAGCAATATAGGTTTTAGCACAAGTATTCCTACATCCTTACCGGATTATGGCACGCAAGCTGCTACTATGACTGATGCTGGAGAAGGTGCAGAATTAATTACTTTTGAAGGGAAACCAGCTATTCTTTATTCTACAGATATAGATTTGAAGATAAATATGAATGAAAGACCAAGGATACGTGCGGAATTTAACGCGGACGAGATTTTAGAACTCAACGACAGTACCCCTGCTTACGGTAGTGATGGCGGTTCTCCTGTGCAAATTACTTTGAAGATATCCCTCTTGTTACAATAACCATATTATAATTAAAAAAGCTATGATTTTTGTAAAACTACTCCTTGCTGCAGGAAAGATTTAAATTAGGAATTTTCTCGAATTCCATTTCCATTCCATTTTAAATTTTCGGTGTCAGAGGCAGAAAAAGATGGTATAATATACCGAGACAAAGAAAAATAATTTTATGTATTCGGAGATGATTAAACAGCAATGAAAGATAAAACATACGACAACTTAAATAACGCCAATTTTTTCAGAATCTGCTACCTGAATCAACCAGCAAAATTATACGGGAAATGACAAATAAAAACGGCATAGTGGGTGGTAGAGGTTTTAAAGAGCGGATAGAACAGTTGATTCACAGAGAGATTAATTTTAGGTTTCCTGGTAGGCCGAAGAAGGATAAAAATAAATCTGACCCCATTTTCTAGAAGTTACTACACAGGAGGATGTAACGCCCAAAGGTCTTTATACAAAAAATGATTTGGGAGGAGTATCTTTCAAAATGAACAGGCGAGATGATGAGGAGTTTTTTTGCAATAGTCTAAACCGCTGGAGGTTTAGATTTTTATTAGCGCTATGTCGAAAAATTTACTCTAACAACAATGTTTTTAAAGGAAAGACCATTCTTAATGTGGGGGTGGGAACAGGCAGAGAATCTTATCTTTTTTTAAGGCAATCCCCGCGTTTTTATTTTGCCTTGGATAAAAGCCCTTCCCATCTAAAAGAAGCAGTTTCTATTTTACAACCTTTCAAACAGGTACGTTTTTTATTTGGCGATGCCCACTATTTACCATTTAGGTCTCAGTCCGTAGATATCGTTGTATTATCTGAGGTATTACACCATGTGCGTTTTCCTGATAGGTGTGTAGATGAGGCTATGAGAGTAGCGAGAGAGATGGTTATTGTAGATGATGCCCATAAATCAAAGGTGCGAGACTTGATAAGTTATGTTTTGATAAAGTTCAAGTTGAAGTACGAAGTTGAAAGAGAAGAAAATCGTAGGTTGACGTTTCGCCTGGAGGATTCTTTTTTGTCTCGCAAGGCTAAGGAGAATGGTTTTAAGTTCTATACCTTTCCTTTTTATATCCACTCCTTTGATGAGTGGTTTTCTAAGACAAGGCATTATTTTTTTAGAAATTTATACTACCTAATAGTAGTCTTTATAAATAAAATAAGATTTTTGCAAAGATGGGGTAATAGGGTAGTTGTATTATTTATTAGATCTAAGTTACAGCACTAAATAGTGTGAATAGATCGTCTTGAGATCTTGCTCTTTTTAGTTTTGAAATTAACTCCCCTGGATTCAACGTGCAAGCGAAATAATAATAAAACTAAAAATAATTAGTAATCTCTTATACATATAATCTTTTTAAGTATTTAAACGATAATCGAGGTAAAGTTATTTTAAAGTAAATGTAGACAATTTGATAATTCTATTATGGAACATAGTTGGCAACAATACAGCTTAACCTTTAAAGAATTACTCTCTTTAGAGTATAGCCCAGTAGCGGTATCTTGTTTAGAAGAGAAAGGGCCTCTTGAGAGTTCAAAAAAAGAGCGCATCTGCCGGGCGATTTTGGAGGCGGGCAAAGGAAACCTTATTAAGATAGACAAACACAATAATGCCTGCTTTGGCGCAAGTTGGCATTTAGGATTTCATAAAATCAAAGACGAAAAGATACTTGCGATGATAAAAAAATTTGTGGTAGAAGGAGAAAAACTTTTTTGTTCCTACGAAGCATTAGGGAGGCTGATTTCTCAGATGGAGGATGTGCCGGATAACTCCACAAATTATTTTCTCCTTGCTCCTTTGGAAAAGATAGAAATCCAGCCGCAGTTAGTTATCTTTATTGTCAATCCTGAGCAGGCCTGTCGACTTTTGGCTTTGGTTACTTTTTTAGATGGGAACATGCCGAAAATAAAGATCGGCGGACCTACCTGTAGACTTTCTATAATTTATCCTTTGATAACAAATGAATTAAATATCTCTTTCTATGACTATACTGCGCGCAAGATGTGCAACGTAGATAAGGATAAATTATTAGTAAGTATCCCTTATGAAAAAATACCTCCAATAATAGCAGGCATTGAAAAATGCTCTGCTGGTAAGGCAAGGATTGAGTTTCCGCCGGAGTTTAGGGCCTTTCTTCAGCAAAGATTGGCAAGATAATGCAGGATATCAAGGATTTTAATCTTTTGGAATTAACTACAAGAATTAGTAGCCAGGGGTTTCCTTCTTTTTGCAGCCGCCAGATTTTTTCCTGGATTTATAAAAAAGGTGTCTTTGATTTTGAGGGGATGACGGATTTGCCTTTGGTCTTAAGAGGATTCCTGGCAAATAATTTTTATATTTTAGGCTTAGAGATACTAAAAAGGCTTCAATCCTCGGATGGCACAGAGAAGTTTCTTTTTAAACTAAAAGATGGCAATTCGCTTGAGGCAGTTTTGATTCCTACGCAAAAAAGAGTTACTGCTTGTATTTCCTCGCAGGTGGGTTGTAAATTCTCCTGCCGGTTTTGCGCAAGCGGCGTATCGAGCTTTAAGAGAAATCTTGGTTGTGGCGAGATAATTGAGCAACTTCTTTTATTAAAAAATTTTTCTTCAGCAAAAAGAATAACCCATCTGGTTTTGATGGGAACGGGTGAACCTCTGGATAATTATGACAATGTGCTTAAGGCAATAAGAATTATTAATTCTAAGGAAGGGCTAAACTTGGCTTCGCGTCGGATTACCATTTCTACCTGTGGTCTAATTCCACAAATCAAAAGGTTATCCAGCGAAGGCTTACAAATTGAGCTTTCTGTTTCTTTGCATGCGGCAGAAGATGCCTTGCGCTCATCTCTTATGCCAGTTAATAAAAAATATCCTTTAGAAGAACTTATAGACACCTGTAAAGATTATGCCCTTAAAACCAACCGTCAGGTAACCTTTGAATATATTCTGATTAAAGATATAAATTCCTCCCTTAAAGACGCCCAGAATTTAGTAAAAATCTTAAGCGATTTTAAACTTTTTAAGGTTAATCTTATTCCGGCAAATAATATTCCAGAACTAAAAGTAATACCACCATTAAGAAAAGAAATTTATGCCTTTAAAAATTACCTTTTGAGTAATAAAATTAAAGTGACACTGCGCAAAGAGCGGGGGAAGGATATTAAGGCTGCCTGTGGCCAACTAAGGATAAAGTATGAAACAGATCCTAACCCATAAAACTTCTGTTTTTGGTTGTTTTTTTATCTTAATTATTTTAGGTGGTTGTGTTAAGAATGAAATTGCCAATCTTGATTCTCAAGGGAAAAATATTATCTGTTTTGGTGATAGCCTGACCTTTGGCTATGGGGTTAATCCTGATGAGGCCTATCCAAGTATTTTGGCAAGGCTTGTGGACAGGCCAGTAATTAACGCTGGGGTTAATGGCAATACCTCAGCCCAGGGGTTGGTGAGAATAAAAAATGATGTCTTGGCCAAAGAACCATTTTTGGTGATTATTGAGTTTGGGGGGAATGATTTCCTAAGCAAGATACCAACTTCTCAGACCGCCTCGAATATAGAGAAGATGATTAAAATTATTCAAGAGGGCAAGGCAATAGCGGCAGTGGTTGATATAAGTTCTGGACCTTTTCTTTCAGAATACAAGTCGCTTTACCGCCAAATTTGCCGTAGGCAGAAGGCAATCTTTATCCCGGATGTTTTTTTAGGAATCACAACCAACCCTTCTTTTAAAAGCGACTTCCTGCATCCTAATTCTGAAGGTCATAAAATCATTGCCCAAAGGATTTACCGCGTTATTCAACCTTACCTACAGAAAAAATTCCGTTAGTCTTGGATTGGGATAATCTGTTTATGTAATACTATTGGTTGGAGCAGCCTGTCGAAGTATAATTTTTTGGTGCCGGAGAAGGGAGTTGAACCCCCATGAGGTTGCCCTCGGCAGCTTTTGAGGCTGCTGCGTCTGCCATTCCGCCACTCCGGCATAAACAAGGCTCTTTAATTTACGAAAAGCATTTTATATTTTAAAATTTGTTTGGTCAAGAAAAATAAAATTTATATTAATTTAGTCACATAAACTTGCTTTAAAGTCTTAGTTTATTTAAGCAAAATAGGATTTTGTTTTTAAGATGCTAGTTTTTGTTTGCCCAAAAAGAGGTCAGGAGTAGCTACAAAATGGCTAGGTGTGTTATTTTTTTAAAATTATTACTTGACAAAATGATACTAATATGGTATCAATTATTATGTCTCCACTTTTGAGGAGTGTATTATGGGAAAACGGCAGATAATAAAAATTGATGAAGTAAAATGTAATGGTTGCGGCCTTTGTATTCCCAATTGCCCAGAAGGTGCAATTCAGGTTGTTGACGGAAAGGCACGTCTTTTAAGCGCTCTTTTTTGCGATGGCTTAGGTGCTTGTTTGGGGTATTGCCCTCAAGGGGCGATTACCATTGAGGAGAGAGAAGCCGAAGAATATAACGAAAGAAAGGTGATGGAAAATATTATAAAACAGGGTAAAAACGTGATAGTCGCCCATCTAAAGCACCTCAAGGAACACAACCAAAATGATTATTTAAAAGATGCGCTTGATGTTTTGAAAGAAAAGAATATAGATATTTCACTAGACAAACAGGAGGGATATGCGATGAAACACGAAGGTCATGGATTTGAGGGCTGTCCTGGCTCTAGGATTATTGATTTTGAGACTAAGGAAACTAAGGTCGATGAAATAGATATTCAACCGTCAGAATTGAGGCAATGGCCTATTCAGCTACATCTTGTTTCTCCCGCTGCTTCTTATTATCAGAAGGCAGATGTGCTTTTGGCTGCTGATTGCGTAGCTTATGCCTTGGGTAATTTTCACAAGAAATATCTTAAGGGTAAGGCCTTGGCAGTTGCCTGTCCAAAGCTGGATACAGGACAGGATAAGTATCTTGCAAAGATAACCTCTTTCATTAATGATGCCCAGATTAACACTATAACGGTAATGATTATGCAAGTTCCCTGCTGTAAAGGATTACTGGATTTGGTCCAACAGGCACTGCATAAGGCCAAGCGCAAGATTCCCATAAAATCTATTGTGGTTAGCTTACAGGGCGATGTTCTTTCTGAGGAGTGGTTATAATGGCAATTGACTTGGCCATAGAAAATTAATCTGGGTTATAGATATACGTTGGGATTTAATAAGTGGCTAAAATAAGGAGGTTGGTTATGGGATGGTTATTATTGTTAGGCTTGTTGATTCTAATGTTGATTTCATTTAAAATAGGCGGCGGTTGCTGTTGTAAAAAGAAATAAAGGCAGGCTATATGGACCTCAAAGAAAAATTGATTGCAGTTGTAGGAGTTTCTTCCAAAGAGGAAAAATTTGGTTTCAGGATATTTCGTGATTTGTTAAAAAGGGGTTTTAAGGTCAAAGGAGTAAACCCCAAAATCACAGAGCTTTTAGGAGAAAGGATTTATCCGAGCCTTAAGGCGCTGGAGGCTATACCGGATTTAGTCATTACGGTAGTGTCTCCTGGGGTTACCGACAGAGTAGTTGAGGAATGTAGACAGTTGGGGGTAAAAGAAATCTGGATGCAGCCAGGCTCTGAATCAGAAAATGCAATTAAAAAAGCAAAAAACTATGGAATTAGGGTCACACATAATGCCTGCTTTATGGTAGATAATAAAATTTGGTAGTGTTTCTAAAATAAACCTAGCAATGAAAAAAAATTTCTAAAGAGGCAAAAATAAATATTTATTGAAAGTTAAGAATAATTCTTATATAATAATAACCATGAAAAAAGAAAAGGCAGAATCACAAAATTTTATTTTGAATAAATTCCGTCAGGGCAATCTTAGGGTTACTCCCCAAAGAATAATTATTTTTAATGCCTTGCTCAATGACAAAAGCCATCCTACTGCCGATGCTGTCTTTAAGAGAGTAAAAAAGAAGATACCCAACATATCTTTTGATACCGTAAATAGAACCCTTTTGTTATTTGTAAGATTGGGACTATTGAGATTAGTAGAGGGGTATGGTCCTTTTAGGAGATTTGATACAGACATTTCCGATCACCATCATTTCCACTGTAGTAAGTGCAATAGGATTGTCGATTTTTATTGTAGCGGTTTTAATTATCCAGAGATCCCTAATCAGATAAAAAATAGATTCACTATTACGGGCAAAAGGGTGGTGTTGGAGGGTCTTTGCGATTTATGTAAAAAGTAAATGAATTGTAGAGTCGGATGGAAAAGTGGAAGGACATAAATTGGAAAAAATAAGTTTAAGAAAAAATTAAAAAAGGAGGTAACGTTATGGAAGACACAAAAGAAGTTGTATCCCAATTTCCTTTAATAGGAGAAAAGGCCCCTGCCTTTGAAGCAGATACTACACAGGGGAGAATCAAGTTCCCTGAGGATTATAAGGGGAAATGGGTAATTTTATTTAGCCATCCGGCAGATTTTACTCCTGTCTGTACTACCGAGTTTATGACCTTTGCTACTATGGAAAAGGAATTTGAGGCTTTGAATTGTAGACTTATTGGTTTATCCATCGATAGCCATTACAGCCATATTGCCTGGTTAAGGACTATCAAAGAGAAGATTGAATATAAGGGTATGAAGGATGTTGAGGTTAAGTTTCCGGTAATTGCTGATGTGAAGATGGAGGTTGCAAAGAGATATGGCATGGTTCACCCAGGCTCAAGCGATGTCAGCCCAGTGCGTGGGGTATTCTTCATTGACCCTGAGGCAAAAGTAAGGGCAATTATATTTTATCCTGCATCGCTAGGCCGTAATTTTAAGGAGATTAAACGCGCCTTGGTGGCTATGCAGACCGCAGATACCTATAAAGTGGCAACCCCTGCGGATTGGCAACCGGGTGACGATGTGATAGTTCCTCCCCCAGGAAGCTGTGGTGCAGCCAAGGAAAGGGTTGATAATGCCAAAAAAGAAGGCATTAGGTGTGTGGATTGGTTTCTCTGTTTTAAGCCACTGAATATAAAAATATAAAATAGGAAGCTAACTTTATAAAAAAATTAAAAAAAGGAGCGTATATGGAGATAAAGGCCAAGATTGCAGAGGCAATCAATAAACAAATAAATGCCGAACTCTACTCTTCTTATCTTTATTTAGCAATGGCAGCGTTTTTTGAGGCTAAAAATTGGTTGGGGTTTGGGCATTGGATGAAAAAGCAGTCCCAAGAGGAGAATAATCACGCAATGAAATTTTTTGATTACCTTTTGGAGCGCGGCGGCGAAGTCAAGTTAAGCGAGATTAAAACCCCAGATGCGAAATGGAAAACCCCTCTGGATGTCTTTGAGGCGGTATACGAACATGAGTTGAAAGTTACCGGTCTTATCAATGAACTTCTTAAAATAGCGCGCCAGGAGAATGATACTGCTACTGAGTCTATGCTTAAGTGGTTTATTGATGAGCAGGTTGAGGAGGAGGCTAATGCCAAACAGATTGTAGACAAGCTCAGATTGATTAAAGATTCCCCAAATGGTCTTTTTATGCTTGATCACGAGTTAGGGGAGAGAAAATAAATTTTAGGGGTTAGATTCTTTAAAGAATAGGAGGCAGAGATGGTAAAGAAATGCGGGACAAAAAAGGGAGAAAAGAATACTAAGAAGGCTAATCGTTATACCTGCGAAGTTTGCGGTTTGGTGGTTACAGTAGATAATGATTGCGGCTGTGGAGAGGCCTGCGATATTATCTGCTGTGGCAAGGAGATGAAACCTAAAAAGTAAAACCAAAATAATTACTGAAATAATACAGGAGGTACGTTATGGATACATTTGTTTGCGGTAAATGCGGGTTTCTTGCCTTTGGCTCTGCTCCAGAGATTTGTCCAGTTTGCGCAGCCAAGAAGGAGGCATTTAAATTAGATAACAACGCGATAAAAAAGCCAGCCGTCCCGAACGACTTAAGCGAATTAGAAAAAAAGCATATCCCTCAGATTAAGATTGCCAAAACTTGCGGTTTGGTAGGTCCAGGGTGCGTCGATGCAAACATAAAGATAGGTGAAATACTGCATCCAATGGAGGCTAAGCACTACATTATGTATATGGATATATACTTAGATGGTACATTTATTGCCCGTTACCATCTTAGCCCTGAGAAACTAAACCCAGTTTTAGGGATACATCTTAAGGTAAACTCAGGCACCTTGGCGGTTGTTGAGAATTGCAATCTCCATGGCCGTTGGATGACTGAGGTAGAGATATAACTTAGTAAATTAAGGAGGAACCTATGGCTAAGCAGGTTAAGGTTTATAGTACCCCTACTTGTCCTTACTGCATCCGCGCAAAACAATTCTTAAAGGAAAACAATATCTCTTTTGAGGATGTAGATGTATCACTTGACTCTCAGGCGGCCGAAGAGATGGTGGAAAAGTCAGGACAGATGGGGGTGCCAGTTTTGGATATCGATGGTGAGATTATCGTTGGTTTTGATAAGGAAAGGATAAAAGAGGCACTGGGATTAGTATGATATTCGATTTGATTATTATTGGTGCAGGCCCAGCTGGGATTACAGCAGCAGTCTATGCCGCCAGGAAGAAGATGGATTTGATGGTTGTAACCAAAGATATTGGCGGACAGGCTGCCTGGAGCGGGGATATCGAAAACTACACCGGTTATCAGTTCATTACAGGTCCGGATTTGGCAGCGAAGTTTGAACAGCATATGCGCCAATTTAATATTTCTGTCAAGGAAGGCGAAGAAGTAATTGAGGAAGAGAAAATAGACGATTTAGTTTATGTGAAGACAAACAAAGATAACTACCAAGCCAAAACTTTAATCATTGCCTCAGGAAAAAGATCGAGGGAGCTTAATGTCCCAGGTGAGAAAGAATTTAAGAATAAAGGGCTTACCTATTGTGCCACCTGTGACGGGCCTTTGTTTTTGGGTAAGGAGGTGGCAGTAATTGGAGGAGGGAATTCTGCTTTAGATGCTGCTTTGCAGCTGCTTAAGATAGCCAGACATATTTATCTCATTAACAATTCCCCTCGTTTAGGCGGGGATGCGGTTATGCGCGAAAAAGTAGAAACTGCTAAGTCTGTAACCGTGTTGAACAATACACAGGTAATTGAGGTATTGGGTAAAAGGATGGTTGAGGCTATAAAGATAAAAGGCCAATATCAGGAAAAAACTATCCCAGTAGAAGGAGTATTTGTAGAGATAGGTCTTATTCCTAATTCCGATTTTGCCCAGGGTGTTGAGAAAAATCAATTTGGAGAAATCAAGGTAAACTGTCGTAACGAAACTAATATCTCGGGAGTATTTGCCGCTGGTGATGTTACCGATGTGCCTGAGAAACAGATAATTATTGCTGCCGGAGAAGGGGCAAAGGCCTCTTTAAGCGCCTTCCGTTATTTAGCCTACTCGAAGACATAGATTAGAAGATTTTAATTAAATAATTTTGTGAAAAATAAGTGTATGTTTTTAGCTTTCCAGAACATCAAAACTAAATATAATAGGTAATGTGTTAAAATTGCTGGAAAAATAAAGCGGCATGAGGTAACCTTTGGTTATTAAGAACATTAACCAAAGTCCTGTTAGCAGCAGGACAAAACCAAAGGAGGCCGTCATGCCAAGAAAAAGGATACCACCGTCTAAACGCATAAGCAAGGAAATTATGGATATTTTTTCCAGTCTTGATGAAAATGGCAATAATCAAAAACTGTTTGGCCAACTAATGCAATTAAGTATGCGTAAATTAGTCCAAGAGTTGTTGGAAAAAGAAGTTAGCGAATACATCGGTAAAGCCTATTATGAACAAGGCCAACTGCGAAACGGCTACCGTAACGGATACAAGGATGCCCACTTAAGGACTGCTGAGAAAAAACTTCTTATTGAGCGGCCCCAGGTAACCGATTCAGAAGAGTCTTTCCGCTCCAATCTCTGGAAACATATCAAAGGCAACACCGAACAATTAGAGAAAATAGCCGTTGAGATGTATGCCAGGGGTTGTTCTACCAGAGATATTGAAGAACTCCTTAAGGACGAATCCGGCAATATCCTTTTATCAAAGAGCGCAATAAGCTCGCTTAATCAACGACTCTGGGAAGAATATGAATCTTTTTGCAAAACCGACCTCTCAGAGTACGATATTGTCTATATCTTTGCTGACGCTGTCTATGAATCCTTACGTCTCCATAAGAGCCGCAAAGAAGGAATCCTCGTCGTCTGGGGCATTCTATCTACCGGCACCAAGGTCCTTTTAAGTATGGCCTTAGGCAACAAAGAATCATATGAGGATTGGTTAGCCGCCTTTAGGGACCTCAAAAAACGTGGCCTCAATGATCCTGTCTTGGGTACAAGTGACGGCGCGCCCGGCCTGATTCAGGCCTTTGAACAAGTATTTCCTAGAACGTTAAGACAGCGCTGCCTGGTACATAAAAAGAACAATATACTTAACAAGGTGCCTTCTGAAGCGCATCCAGAAGTAAAGTTTAATCTAAACAGCGTATACTTCGCTGCTGACGAAGCCTCAGCTCGTAAGCAGGCAGAATACTTCAAGAATAAATTCGGACGTCTCTATCCCTCAGCGGTAAAATGCTTTGAGGAGGACTTTGACGCCTGTATTCAACACCTGAAGTGTCCGGCGCGCCACAGAAGGTTCATCAGCTCCACCAACCTCTTAGAGCGCTCATTCGGCGAACAGAAGCGTCGCAGCAAGGTCATCCCGCGCTTCTTTGATGAGAAGAGCGGCCTAAAACTTGCCTTTGCTTCGTTAATGCGCGCATCTCAAGGATGGAGGAAACTCAGCATCACCTTTGACGATAACATAAAGCTTATGGAGTTACGCCATAAGCTTGGTCATAAGGCTAAGAAAGAACAGAGAATTTATAAGAACCAAAGGGTATTTCATGAAACTTTTTCCAGCAAAATTAAGACTTGACCTAACATTTCTTTTGCCTATCATTTTAGCAATAATTCTATCAACTGGCAAGGTCAGTATTATTAATCATGCCTATTTCCTTCCCTTTTTATATTCTTTTATTTCTTGCTTGCAAGAGTTATAAATTATTTTAAAGGAAGTGCAAAAAAATTTTTAATAACAATAGTTATCATAGCTTTATTCTTGAATGGGCTGTATTATTCTTTCTTAATCGGTTATTTTAAACCTAAGCTAGATCCGGAAGAGGTTGTTAAGATAGTATTGCATAACGAGTTAAAAAAAGAAGATTCGGTAGTAATTTATAATGTTTTTTTAGAGCTACCGGTAGTTGCATACTTACATATCCCGCTAAAAATGATTACTAACCAGACAAGTGTAGATGCCGCCAGAGTCTACAAAAATAGTTTTCTCGCAAACACCTTTCTTAACTTAAAAGATGTTCCTATTACGGAAGAATCTCCATTTATGAAACAATATAAAAGGGTATGGGTTATATCTTCAAAGGGCGATGACATATCACCAATAGATTGGTTCACTAAACATAGTGCAAAAAACCTTAAAAAAATATTTTATACTAATTCGTATGAGGTCAGATTATACCAGTTTCAACAGAGTCTTTGATAATCTTTTGCGAATATAAAAAATTTAAAAAGATTTTTTTAGAAGTAATTGTATAAATTTTTAGTATGGAAACGGATAGGTAGGTAGACCCGAAGATTTTATTATGGTTACTGTATTGCTAATAAATCCTTATTCGCATTCAATCTCCGGTGTCAATCGGGCCACGGTAGAGCCACCGGTTGGGCTGGGATATATTGCTGCCTTACTAGAGGCAGAGGGTTATCGTTGCCAAATAATCGATGCACAAATTCTTCGTATTCCTCCGGAAAAAATTATTAACTATATATACCACCGTCCTGTAATCATTGGGATTTCTTCCAATATTGTTAACTATCGCGCTTCATTACAAACAGCAGAGTTTATTTATAGTAAATTGAAAAATGTCCCTATCATTCTCGGTGGTCCTCATCCATCATCTCTGCCTGAGCAAACATTAAGCAAGTCTTATGTCCAGGCCGTGGCAATCGGCGAATCAGAGCTCACAATGCTGGAGATAGCAAAGCGGTTGAGCACCAAGGAACATCCATTTAAGGAAGTTAGAGGTGTGGTTTATAAGGATGGTAATCGTATTATATTTAATCCATCGCGTCTTCCTTTGCAGGATTTAGATTCACTGCCGTTTCCGGCGTATCATTTACTCCCACCGTTAAAAATTTATAAAAGTCGTGCAAGAAAAAAACCAGTGGGACCTTTATTATCAACACGAGGATGTCCTTACAGATGTATTTTTTGCAACAAGAATATATTTGGTTATGAGCTAAGGGTTAGAAGTGTAGATAATATATGCAGGGAAATAAGGTGGTTGGTAAAAAATTTCAACATAAGACAACTTGATATTTTAGATGACAATTTTAACGGTAATATTTCCCGCGCCAAAGAGGTTCTTGATATGATTATAAAAGAGAGGTTTGGCTATAAATATGCAGAATGGGATAAGGGTAGATAATATTGATCTTGAGTTGTTGGATAAAATGGCGAAGGCCGGTGTTTTTAAAATTAGCTTGGGGATAGAAACAGCTGATTTATTAATTCAAAGACAAAAAAGGTTATTGATTTAAATAAAGTAATTTTTTTTACCCGGGAAGCGCAAAAGAGAAATATTATGGTTTATGCCAATTTTATACTCGGCTTTCCCGGGGATTCCTTTGCAACAATGCAAAAGACAATAGACTTTGCCCTTGATATGAACCCCGATGTTGCAAATTTTATGATTGCCTTGCCGTTTCCTGGAACAGAATTGTACGAGGAGATAAAAAGTAAAGGTAGATTTTTATATCCCATAGAAGAAGGGGTGGAGGGGGGTTTTTATGCAAATAGGGTATTTTTTGAAATTGGTTCCTTACAAGAAGAAGAGGTTAAATTTTATTATCGAAAGGCATACAAAGATTTTTATCTACGACTTCGTTGGATTTGGCGTTCATTGAAAAATATTCATTCTGTCAACGAAATAGTTTGGCATATAGAAGCGGCAACAGAGCTTATGAAAAATATATTTAAACGTTAGAGTATGAAAAAAATAAGTGTGGTTATCCCAGCCAGGAATGAAGAGGCCACTATCGCTTATGTGCTTGAGCAGGTACGTATTCAACTTGATCTTTGCAAAAATATGGGCTTTGTAGGCGAGGTAATTGTGGTGCTTGACCACTGTACAGATAACACAGAGTATATCGCGAAAGAGAAGCAGGCGCTTGTCTTTTATAACGCAGATAGGCCTGGAAAAGGAAATGCCTTAAAAAGGGGATTTAGTGAGGCACAAGGTGATATTGTTATTATGTTGGATGCGGATGGTTCCCATAATGCGTCTGAATTACCTCTTTTTATAGATGCTATCGAAAGGGGCGCTTATTTAGTAGTTGGCTCTCGCGCAAAAGGCGGCAGTGACGAATACGAGGCCATTAGATTATTTGGCAATGCCCTTTTAAATCTAATAGCAAATCTATTGTTTGGTTGTCATACAACTGATTGTTTAAATGGATACAAGGCGTTTAGGAAAGAATTGTTTGAAAAAAATAAAATTAGATCTTCTGGTTTTGAAATCGAAGTAGAATTATTGTATCTGGCGGCGTCTAATCATTTTCTTATAGCAGAAGTCCCTAGCCACGAGCGTTCACGCATGGGTGGGGAAATGAAGTCAAGAACTATAAAAGATGGTCTTCGTTTTTTAATTGCAATTTTAAAGTGGGGCATAAGGTGTAGAATGATTAATTTTTTCAAATTCTATGAGAAAAAAAGATAAAGAAAGATTACTTTTGTATAAGTTGGCGTTTTTAATCGGGGTTGCATATCTTTTATGTAGCAGTGGATTTCCTTGGATAGAGGCAGATTGTCAGTTGACTATAGCTAAGAACTTGTGGCAGAATGGCTGCCTTGGGCTAAAAGCTCCATTATATGAGTATTACGTGGCTAGAGAAGGTCTGTGGTATGATCCTCATGGAATCACAAATGTCTTTTGGATGCTTCCTGTTGCTATAGTCAGTTCGATTATAGATAAAATAATGGGCATCCAAAGTTCAGCCTTAACATCCTTTTTAGGCGCACTTTCTGGTATCCCTGTTTCGGTACTAGCATGCGTACTCTTTTTTTTATTGCTTAGGCATTTAGCAATTTCACCAAAAATATCATTTTACACAACGTTATGTTTTGCTTTTCTAACCATATTTTTTGTTTATGGGACAAAGAACTACGAAGGAAACCTGAATACACTTTTTCTACTTTCTAGTATTTATTTTTTGTTTTTGTTTCAAGAAAAGAATAGGTTTATTTTTCTTGTACTCGCAGCCTCTTTTATAGGCCTGGCTTTAAATACGAGAATAGAATTATCTATTATTTTTTTGTTTGGCATAATCTGCATTGCATTATATTACTCTGTAAACAAGAAATCTCCATTAATCGCAATCGTTTTTTTTCTATCTTTGCTGCCTTTTATTTTTTTATGGGGGTGGTATAACCACTTGAGGACAGGTTCGTTTTTTTTGACTCCTTTTGGATGGATGTTAAAGATTAACTTTTGCCCTAATTCGCCGGAGCAGGATTTATGGCTGGGTATTAGATCGCTTTTTTTATCAAGGGGAGGAAGTATTTTTTTGTTTTCTCCAATACTATTAATTACAATCTTTGGTTGGAAAGATTTTTTTGAGAAAAAAGGAAATCAATGCCTGATTGTATTTTTTTTAATACTAATTTTTGTAATTCCAATTGCAAAATTAAAAGAATGGTTTGGTTTATCCTGTTGGGGACCACGCTATACGTTAGATATTACTCCTTTAATGATGGTGCCATTGGCCTTTTGGCTTTCAAAAAATCCATTAAAAAACAAGCTAAAAAAGATAATTTTTATAGTGGTTGTAGTTTGGAGTTTTATTATTCAGCTATCAGGTAATCTTACCAATTGGCATAATAGATTGGGTTACCTCTTATCAAAAGGAAGGGAGTCGTTTTTTTATACGATAACTGGTTCACAGTGGTGGGACAGTGCGAGGGTTTTAATTACCAATATTTGGAATTTATTTTTTGGTTATCGCCCTTACCTAAATATTACAGGATATGACTTAAAGATGTCTTCTGCAAGTTTTTATACCTCAGTTACGCTACATACCTGGTGGAATAGGCTTATATATTTAGGGGTGCCGATCTTCTGGATAAGTATTTATTTATGGCTGAGTTTTGTAACAGTCGCCTATCTTCTGATTAGCATTAGAAACGACTTAGGATAAAATAGCTTTATCTCTAAGTTAAATTAGACGTGCTTGATAATAAGCTTATTATAAAAATATAAAACACCTTGGTGAATCCGAAATACTTGCATAAGAAAATTATAAGTAGAATTTAAGGAGGAGGTTATGTGGTTTTATTCGGACAAGGTCCAAGAGCTTTTTAAGAACCCCAAAAATGTAGGCGAGATAAAAGACGCTGATGCTGTGGGAGAGGTGGGTAGCATTATCTGCGGAGACGCCCTGCGGCTTACCTTAAAGATAGACAAAAAGACAGATAAGATTTTGGATGCCAAGTTTCAAACCTTTGGCTGTGCCAGTGCAATTGCCTCCTCTTCAGCGCTTACTGAGATGATCAAGGGAAAGACCATTGACGAAGCCCTGCGAATTACCAACAAGGATATAGCTGAATACCTTGGGGGCTTGCCTGAGGAAAAGATGCATTGCTCGGTTATGGGTATGGAGGCCTTAGAGGCGGCCATAGCCAATTATAGAGGTGTGTCAGTAAAAAAAGAGAATGTTAGCGAAGAGAAAATAATCTGTAATTGTTTCAGCGTAACCGATAAAAAAATAATCCGTGCCATAGAAGAAAATAGACTAAAGACGGTAGAAGAGGTTACTAATTTTACCAAGGCAGGCGGGGGTTGCGGTAAGTGTAAGCCAGAGATAGAAAAATTACTGAAAGAATTTTGGGAGAAAGAGGCAGGTAAAGAAATATCCCTTAGCCAGCAGTCCACGAATAAAAGAGGCCTTACCAATCTTGAAAGGATACAACTAATCCAAGATACGTTGGAACGCGAAATACGGCCGCAGCTTAAGAAGGATTCGGGGGATATCGAATTGGTTGATGTCGAAGGTAATAAAGTATATGTAAGATTATTGGGTACATGTTTAGGTTGCCCAGCAACCAGCCTTACCTTGAAGTCGTTTGTAGAATTAAAATTGAAAGAATTCGTAGATAGAGATATTATCGTAGAGGAGGTCAAGGAATGAGAAGCGTTGTATATGTTGATAATAATGCCACCACTAAAGTAGCCCCTGAGGTGTTTGAGGCAATGCGGCCCTTCTTGACCGATGATTACGGTAACCCCTCAAGTATGCATAGTTTCGGTGGTGGAATTGCTAAATATATTGAAGATGCCAGGGTAAAAGTGGCCGAGCTTTTAGGGGCGGACGACCCCCGGGAGATTATCTTTACTAGCGGCGGTACTGAAAGCGATAATACCGCCATAATGAGTACCGTTCAATCCTATCCTGAAAAAAAACATATCATTACTACCAAGGTAGAACATCCCGCAGTGCTAAATGTCTGCAAATTTTTAGAGGGCAAGGGTTATCGGGTGACTTATCTTAGTGTAGATGAACAAGGGATGTTGGATCTAAATGAGTTAAAAAGCGTAATCGGCAAGGATACTGTTTTAATCACTATCATGCATGCCAATAATGAGACGGGCGTGATTTTTCCGATAGAAGAGATTGCTGAGATCGCCAGGCAAAGAGGCATTGTGTTTCATACTGATGCAGTGCAGTCAGTAGGAAAGGTGGCTTTTAAAATGACTGAGGTGCCGGTTGGCCTTCTTTCTGTATCGGGGCACAAGTTGCATGCCCCAAAGGGAATTGGCGCCTTGTATGTACGCAGGGGCACAAGATTTAGTCCTTTGATAATCGGAGGTCATCAGGAGCAAGGTCGCAGGGGTGGCACAGAAAATGTTGCCGGCATTGTGGGCTTAGGCGTGGCTTGTCAACTGGCCAAGAAATCATTTCAGGAAGAAAATATCCGGGTTAAAGATTTGCGCGATAGATTAGAAAGAGAGATATTAAAAAATATACCCAACACGCGCGTTAATGGCGCTACTTCATCGAGACTGCCCAATACCACTAATATCGGTTTTGAATTTGTAGAAGGGGAGGCCATACTGTTGATGCTGGATGCTGAGGGCATTGCCGCTTCCTCTGGTTCTGCCTGCACCTCAGGCTCCTTAACCCCTTCCCATGTGTTAAGGGCAATGGTGGTTCCTTTTACCTTCATCCAGGGGTCAATCCGCTTTAGTCTGAGTCGCTATAATACTGAAGAGGAAATAGAATATGTAATTAATAAACTTCCTCCCATAATTGAGCGTCTGAGAGAAATCTCGCCCTACGGAAAGCAGAGTTTAACTAATCGGTAAAATAGAAAATAAGTTTTGGTTTATAAAAATTAAGCTATAATGCTCTCTTTTTAATTCCGACCTCTTGCCACATCCGTAGTTCTTCCATGCACAGATAAATAGGGATATTTTTCGCTTTGCTAAAGAATAGTTTTAAAAGGAAGGTATATAATTCTTTTCGGATATTGAAAGGATATCTCAATTTATTATCAAAGCCATATATTAGTTCTGCATCAAGGATTCTATTGGTAGGGAATCTTTGCTCGATAATCGGCTTAAGACCAGCGTTGAATCTTAATGTGCCAATACTTACCCAGGCAATATCCTTTGTTTTTACTTTAGAAAAAATAAGTTCAATTAACCTACAATATTCTTTTTGCCAGCCAGGGAAATGCAAGACTGGGTCAAGGTGAAAGGAAATTTTATATCCTGCCTGGCTGCATATTTTTGCTGCTTCCAGCCTCTGGTTGAGTTTGGCAGAAAAAAATTCATTTTCAGCAATAACCTTGTCTGGGCTAAGCGTCCAACCAACTACAATATTACCTTGATGCCTGGCTTTAAGGAGATTTTCTATATTTTTGCTTTTGGTCTTGAATTCAAATTTTACCTTAGGGTAGCCCCTGAAGAAATCTATTAACTCCAAAGAGTATTCAGTAATTTCATCCAGCATAAGAGAATCAGAAAATTCTCCACTGCCAAGGCGCATTCCATCAAACTGGTAGGAGCCAAAGGCAGAAAAAAATCCATCCAGATTTGCAGGTAAGATAATCCCCGGAGAATTGGTATATTCCTGCAAAAAGCAGTAGGTACACTCAAATATACAACCAAACCCTAAGTTAAATATATGGTAACCGCAGCCTAAGGCGTTTTTGGTACAGGGGCAACTTTTAAAGAAATCAAACCTTTCTTTGACGATAAATATGGTCTCTTTTCTTCGGTTGTAGTCATTTATCTTATGGCACCTTATTTTTTTTAGGTATTCCTTGAGGCTAGGGATTATCTTTTGTTTTGCCTTGGGGAAGGCCTGTTGAAACCTTTTACTCAATGTTGAATCTGCGACTGCCTCTTCGATGACTATTTTTCGAGGGGAGAATTCGTATCTTTCTAAATCAAATACAGAATTTTTAGAAATTTTTATTTTGGGCAGGTAGACTCTCCGAATCTCTTTACTTAAAAAAGAATTAGGGTAGCGTCTTTGCAAGAGAATTCTTTTAAGGCTATGAAAATCAGCTAGAGGTAACTTTATTAAAAGCCTATTTGGCACAAGGTCTTCCCTTTTAGATATTTCGTATAATAGTCTTATTAGCTCCTGTTTTTTATTTACTCCCAGATGGGAATAAATTTTTTTTACCCAGTTTTCTATTTTTTTAAGCCGGTTGTATTCGCTTGCAAAAGATTGCATATTTTTTTCGCTACTATTTTAGCTGCATTAACTATTTGAAACTTTTCTTGCGGACTAAATTCCGCATAAAAAGGTTTTTTCTTTAAGATATCAGTTACATAACATATGGCTGCTGCAGGCAGTTTGCAGTGGTTTGCTGCAGTAAAAAAGGCAGAGGATTCCATTTCCACAACTTCAACTCCCTTTTTGACAAAAAGGTCTATCAGGTCTTCCTCTAATTTTAATGAACCAACTGTTGCTGCGGCAGCCTTATGTATTCCAGGCATCTCCATAAGAATATTATACAGCCTTTTATCTGGATAACCTACTCTCCAAAGTATATTTTGGTTCAGTAGGTCGCTAAAGCTTTCGAGATTGTAGCTTTTTTCCAAGTTAACTATGCTGGAGAGGTTTAGTTGTTTGGTTTTTTTAACCAGACCGCAGGAGCCAAAAAGTATTAACTGTTGACAGGGGGTTTTTTTAAGATAAAGTACAGCATCTGCGCATAAGCTAGGGCCTTGGCCTGTTCGGATAATTGTAAAATCTTGTTGGTTAATTACGGAATAGAGGAGTCCCTTTTTTAGTTCACCATTACCCAAGGCTGCCAAAATATCTCTGTTTAAAATCGGAATAATTATACATCTGGATTTGATTTCTGTTTCCTTGACTCCAAAAAGGGTTTTAAATTTGTTCATAAGTAGATGAATAAAAGTAATTGTTGGTGAAAAACGAGCTAAGTTTATGGATGTATATAGAGAATTCCTTGTTGTTTTTCTTGGCCTCAGTTTTTATCTGGTTTTTTATCTTCTCCCAATAAATATTATATAAGCTTTCCTCGGATGATAGTCTTTGGTAAAGGTGGCCTAAAGAGGGATAGCTTTCTACTATTACCTCGTTAATGGCTTTAATATTTGTAGACATAAAATTTAAGCCCTCAAATTCTATACGTTTAAAATCTGGCAGGGTTGTAAATATGTCTTTGGGGTTAGATACCCCTGGCAATATTGGTGAAAAATAGGGTATGACATTTAGCCCAGCATCCTTAAGTCGCTTGATGGCCTCGATTCGACTTAAGTAGTCAGGGCTTTTATTTTCTAGTTTTGTCTTTATGCGTTCGGGCAGGTTGTTTATGGTAAAATAAATAGTTTTACAGAATCCCTGGCTCAAGAGGCCAAGATATTCCAGTATATTAGGAGAACGGGTCAAGATATTGTAGTAAACCCCATAGCGGTTGAGTATCTCAAGGCAACTAGCGGTTATTTTGTAACTTTTATCAATGGGTTGGAAGCAATCGGTGGTGGAGCCCATAAGGACAACCTTTGGTCTTTTTTTTAAGATTTCTTTTTCTAAGAGTCGAGGGGCATTTACTCGTATCTCAACAAAACTACCCCAAGGTTCTATTTTTTTACTCGTTACTTTATTAGTTTTTACATAGCAGTAGAGGCAACCGTACTCGCAGCCTAAAAAAGGATTTATCACATATTCACCCAAGCCTATTGAGGTTGGATTAAGGATATGGGAAATTTTTACGAATTTAATTTGGGGCATTTTATTAAACTTAACAGCTTATTTTAGAATATTAATTTTAATTTAAGATACATTTTAGATTATCCTATTTTTATATTATTTGGCAATAATTTTTTAATTCTGAAGGAGATAATTATTTGTTTTTACTGGCTAAAATGTTAAAATAATGAAGAAAAGCGGTTAGGGAAAAACCAAGGGAGGCCTTATGGATAAAAAACCATTGTTGTCTTATTTTTATATAAATAAGCGTATTTTCTTCCTTTTATTTTTATTGGTTTTATCTCTTGTTCTTTTAATCATTGATAGTCAAAATGTTGCAAAAGCCATCTTACCTGTGCCTCTTAAAACCGCTGAGGACTTTTATTATTATGCCCGCCTACTTAATCATAAAAGATTATTTACCAAATCCGAGAAATATCTTTTAAAGGCCTTGGCCTTAAAACCCGATTTTCACAAGGCTCTTATTGAATTAGGCTGGGTTTATATGGAGCAAGGTGATTTTATAAAGGCTATACCATTTTTTGAGAAGGCGATACCTATAGCGAAAGAAAAAAATGACAGGTCAAATTATGAAATTGCCCTTTATGACCTTGGCAAAATTTATCTTTATGAAAATATGGCTGAAGAGGCCTGGAAGTTCTTACGCCAGGCCTATGAGGCAAAGAATTACCTGGGTGAAAAATTTTGGCCTAATGACCCTAAGGATGCCATTTTTTATGTAGCCCAGGGAAATAAAGAAAAGTTTTTAGAATTTGTTAGCTCAGTTTATCCTGAAGAGATTCGTAACCGCATTAAAAGGATACAAAAAAGGCCATTTTTTTTACTCCGCGCCTCTTTAGTTGATTGTGAGCGTTATATTAAAGATAATCCTGGTTCGCGCTACGCCTCGGATATTTTATTAAATAAGGCCTACATCCTTCAGAGACTTAGAGATTTTAGAAAGGCTATTAAGACATTGGAAGAAATAGACCAGAAAACCTTGTCTCCAAAACAGAAGGAATGGTTTCTTTATGCGCGTTACTCTTATTATTACAGTTTAAGACAACCGCATCAAACAATTTTGGCCTTAAAGGAATTAGTGAAGAATTATCCTGCCGAATATTCGCCTGTTTGGTATTTATATCAGAAGGCGCTTATCGCCAAACAAAGAGGTGATTATACTAGCGAAAAAAGATATCTGCTTGAGCTTTTACGTAAGGACAGAAAAAGAGTTTGTTCTTTGTCTTCGCGTAGGTCTTGCAGTGAATTAAGATATGCTGCTTTAGCTAAAGCACGGCTGATGGAGATTTATTCGGTTGAAGGCGATTATTTGTCTGCCGCAGAGATTGCCCTTTCTTACCTTAATCCTTTTAGGATTTTTGCCTTGTCTTTGGGTTTAGTTATTTTTTATGGAGTAATGATATTTTTCTTGCTCGCCTTTTCTAGGATATTCTTTTGGCACAGGACAGAAGAAATTCTTCGGTCTCCTTTTAGATTACGTCATTTATGGTTGCTTTGTGTAATTTATGCATTACTTTTTTATGCGTTGCAAACATTTTTTTACGCATTCAATTTTTTTACCAATAATTTGCTGGGTAGGCTAAGACTCGACCCTTTATTATTGACCATAATAAGTTGGGAGATAATTACAATGGTTTTAGGTGTCAATCTTTTAAAGAAAAAGTATAATTTCAATAATGACTCGTTGGGATTTATCTATCCGGAAAAAAAATATATTTTTAAAATACCTTTACTTTTGACGATTGCGCTTTTCTTAATAGCTACAGCCTATGGTTATTTTATAGATAATGTTTTACATCTTCCAGATCTGGAGTATCCTCTAGAGGGATATATTAATGGCATTCTATTTAAGGGGTGGCTTATTCAAAAGGTTATGCTTGTGTTGTCCATTGTTATAGTTGGACCTGTAACCGAGGAGATTTTTTTCCGGATTTTTCTTTTTAGGTTTTTTAATAATTATACCAATACTTTTATTGCTGTTACCTTAAGTGCCTTGGCCTTTGCTATTAGTCATAATGCCCCAACCCTGATCCCTATTTATTTTGTCTTTGCGGTCTCTTTGAGTTGGTTATATCTAAAGACAAAATCAATTTATCCCAGCATAGTATGTCACAGCCTTTACAATCTTGTTGGGTTTGTTCTTCCTTCTTAAAATTAATTTTATTTTGGGAAGAAACTCGGGTTGTTTCCCTAGATTCGTTCTAGGATAGACGTGTGTTGTAGTTAATGGCGAGAGGAGATTCCCATTTAGTTTGTTACTACTAACCAAATTATTACCTTAGGTTTTGCCAAGAAGATACTACATATGAAATAATAATTTTGTTTGAATGATAAATAAAAAGAGATTCGTTTAGGATAACTGTTCTACGGTTACTGGGGGGTGGGTAGTGTGTGATTTGGCGAGCCTGGGGCAGATTTCTACTTTAGACAAAAACCCATTCTTGTTTTTATACCAACTTAAGTTATAATATTATAATAATGGAGGTAGAGATGAAAAAATTTTTTATTGCTCTGGTACTATTGCTTTTTTTAATTTTTGTAGTTTTAGCGGTAGCACGTAATTTCTTGGTCAAGACAATATTAACCAAGGGGATTTATAAGAATACTGGCTTGGATTTTAAGGTTGGTTCTTTTAAGCTAGGCATTTTTTTAAATCCGATCCTTATAAAAGATTTAAAAATACTCAGTTCTTCTGATTTTTCCAATGCCCTTCTTGCGGATATCCCTGAGGTATACGTTGACTGTAATCTAGCAGCTTTAATTAAAAATAAGGTCCATCTCAGAGAATTGATGCTTAATATCAAGGAATTGGCAATAATCCAAGACAAACGGATGCAGTTAAATATAAACTCTCTGGCCTTGCTTCTTCCGCCTCCAAAAGGCGCACAGCCCCCTGAGATAAAGATTGACAGGTTGAAGGTAAAAATAGGCAAGGTGTCTTATAAAAATTTATTTTTGGGTAAAGGGCTTACTTCGGTTGAGTTTAATCCGAATATCGATGAAGAGTTTAAAGGCATAAACAATCCTAATGATTTCTCTCGGGAATTGATTAAACGAATCCTTGCGCGAATTGGCATAACTGATTTGGTTAGTTTTGGAAAAGAGTCTTTAGGCGAGATTAAAGCACAAGGCCAGAAGATTGTAGATGAGTTAAGCGTTGATGTAAACTCGACTATCCGAGATTTGCAAAAGGATATCCAAGATACGATTGAAGAGAAGAAAAAGGATTTAAATTCGCTTTTTAACTCGGGGAGGGAATAATGGGTGCTTTCTTTTGGGCCATAGTTGCTGCTGGTATATGGGGGTTGGTGCCCATATTGGAAAAAATAGGCTTATCCCAGGTACAGCCCTTAGTTGGGCTTTTTTATCGTTGCCTGGGGGTATTTGTGGGGTTAATCATTTTACCTATTTTTTTTCTAAAAGGTCAACAGATTAGATCCGTAGACTTAAAATCTGTAATGCTGCTTGCCCTGGGGGGATTTTTGGCTAGCTTTGTGGCCCAGATTGCTTTTTACCGCGCTTTAAAGACTGGCGAGGTTTCCCGGGTTGTGCCTATTTCAGGGAGTTATCCTTTTTTAGCCTTTTTGTTAGGGGTTATGTTGTTAGGTGAATCAATATCTTTCGGCAAGTTAACTGGGGTAGTTTTAGTTATTGTTGGGATTTGGTTACTTAAGATATCTTAAAATACAAATTGGCGAAGACTTCAAAAGGAAATTATGGCAAGTAAGGTCTATTTTGCGTCTTTAAAATCAGACGACCAAAAATGTCGGACCGAGGCCCTACAGAGGCTTTTGGATGCCTTAAAAGAGCATATGAGTTTTAAAAAGAAAGAGTTCGTTCCGGTAAAGATAACCCTGGGAGATTCGCAGTGTGTGTATAATATTGCTCCTTTATTTGTAAAGATGATTGTAGGCCAGATAAGGATGCAGGGGGCCAAGCCTTTTCTTTTTGACACCTCAGTTATTTATGAAGGTCAGCGTCAAAATGCCATTGATCACCTTGCTTTGGCTGAGAAAAAGGGTTTTAGTTTTTCTAAGACAGGCGCCCCATTTATTGTAGCTGATGGACTATTTGGTCAGGATGGCAAGGAGTTTACTGTCAATTATGGGCACATGGCGAGGATAAAGGTTCCTTCTTTTGTTGGGATGTTGGACAGTTTAGTAGTTATCTCCCATCTTACTGGACATGTCGTTTCCGGTTTTGCTGCGACTATCAAAAATGTGGCTATGGGTATGAGTTGTCGGCCAACCAAACAGGTCCAACACTCCTCAATTAAGCCAAGTGTAAAAGAAAAAAAATGCACTGCTTGTGGTTGTTGTATAAATATTTGTCCAGTTAAGGCCATAATCCTTGTTAATCAAAAGGCCTTTATCAATCAAGATATCTGCATAGGGTGCGCTGAATGTCTGTGTGCCTGTAAGTTTGATGCTATCACTATCAATTGGAAAGAGGAGCCTTTCGTTTTTTGTCAGAGGATGGTGGAGGTGGCTGGTTTCATTTTGAAGAATTTTAAACGGAAGTTGTTTTTTAATTTTGTCTGGGATGTTACTAAGGAATGTGACTGTATCTCCACTGAGAGAGATGAAAAACTTACCAGTGATTTAGGGGTTTTGGCCTCAGAGGATATCTTAAGCTTGGATAAGGCCACCGCGGATTTAGCGCTCAAGCATAGGCTAACGGATTATTTAGATAACTCTTATAAATTGTATTCCGCTACATTTGAGTATGCTCACCAGCAGGGGCTGGGCAGTTTGGATTATGAATTAGTAGAGCTTTAGAAATAAACTGGAGGTGCTTTTTAAAAGATTCACTTGAACCATTGTAAAAAAGGAGGGGTTATGTTTGATTTTACTCAAGATTGTCAGGCAGTGCTGGTGTTGTTGTACGGTAGCATCCTTTTGTTAACGGCTATTTTCACCTTGTCCTTAGAGATGTTCTCCTTAATTGAGGAAAAATTAACTAAGAATATCTTTTTGACGCCGATGTTATACCTTGATAGAAATATTGATTTCTTTGATGCCTGGGCAAAAAAGAAAAATAGACTTATTGGCTCTATTCTGACATTGATTTCCCTTTGGTTGGTATGGGGATTTTTGAAATTTCCTATCAGCTGCCTCAAGATATAATATCGTTTAAAATATTTCTAAAATCGAAAAAAATTTTTCGAAAAACGCTTGACAAATTTAAAAAGCTGTGTTATACTTTAGGTGCCTATGAAGAAGGAAATAAAATACGGAGACTGTTTTGGGGTGGATATCAACGAACCGGTATATACAAGCGGCGTAATAAATCGGCTGCTGGGTATACCGGTGTGGGTTCTTAAGCAGCTGGACAAGGAGAATATAATTCGTCCACCGCGCAAAAAAGGAAAGGCACGGCTTTATTCCCAGGCCGAATTGAATAAATTGAGCCACATATGGTATCTTATGAAAGAGAAAAAAGTCAAAATTAACGGCTTGAAAGTGTTATTGGATATGGAAAAGAAGTTTTTTGGGAAAAAATAATTTTTTTGGTTTTATTTTAGCAGTCTTGGGTAAGACTGCTAATTATGAAGGGGGGTGAGAGAAGAGAAAAAAGAAACGCAGAATCAATAAATATCCTTAACTGTGGGTTAAGTTTAATATATCTACTTTTAGAAAGGGGGTGTTTGATATGGCGTTAATACCTTGGAGACAAAGAGAGTTAGGGTGGGATCCTTTTCGGGAATTAGAACTTATTCAAAATGAAATGAATAGATTATTTGATTCTTCGTTGGTTAATTGGAGAGGTCGGGGAGTAGATCTATTAGAAGGTAATTGGGCCCCGGCAGTTGACATCTATGATTCGAAGGATAATGTGTTAATCCGGGCAGATATGCCGGGCCTAAAAAAAAGAGGATATCGAGGTCTCGGTACATAATGATACCTTAATTATAAAAGGAGAGAAAAAGCAGGAAAAGGAGGCAAAGGATAAGAATTTTATAAGGTCAGAACGTTTCTATGGAGCTTTCAGCCGGGCTATAAGACTTCCTGCAGAAGTTGATGCAGAGAAGGTAACTGCCACATATAAAAACGGCGTTTTAGAGTTGGTATTACCTAAAAAAGAAGAAGCCAAATCCAAACAGGTAAAAATAGAAATAAAGTAATTTTTTTCCTGGTATCTTTGAAAGGAGGTGGGGAGATATGACTTTGCTGAAGTCAAACCCAACCAAAGATTGTCAGAAGCGTATCATTCAGCCATTAGTAAATATTCAGGAGGAGCAAGATTGCATTATCCTTGAGGCAGAGATGCCAGGTTTAGAAAAAAGCGATATCTGTGTTGAACTGAAGGACAAAGAGTTGGTCATTAAGGGCACCTCATCTATTAAGGCTGAAGGGGATATCCCTAAGGGATACACATTAGTTCACCGTGAGCGTTGTCCTTGGGAATACGAGCGAGCATTCTTGCTTGGAGAAAATATAGATAAGAATAAAATCGAGGCAACCTACGACAGTGGCGTTTTGAAAATACGCTTGCCCAGGTCTAAAGATGGTGAGGTAAAAAAAATAGAGATAAAAGAATAATCGCTTCTGCGGCCTGTTGGTTTTTCAGCAGGCCGCTAAAATATAAAAAAGGAGTATGCTATGCAGAAAATAGAAATCTTTGATATATTTGCTGATGGTCTTGCCTTTAGTTGGCGTTATCATCTGCTCCATGGTTTGCTCTTTCTTGCCTTAGGGATCTTGGTTTTGATTTTTCCAAAAATTTTAGCGGTGATGGCTTCCACCTTTTTGATAATAATTGGAATATCATTTTTGGGTTTTGCCTTATCGTTGCGTGGGTTTAATCGTAGTTACCGTAATTTTAGACAGGAGATAATTAACCTCTTCTAATTTAGAGAGGGTGGTAAAAATGAAATCGAAGGTACTGTGGTTGTTGATACTTATTCTAACGGCAGGGTTGATTATCGAGGGGGTATTACTTTTTAGTACCCAAAAAAAACTTGAGGCGTTAAGTGATCCGCGAGGGAAAAATAGGCAGGCGCGCCTGCCTCATTATTTGACAAAAGAAAAGGCTATTTTAGAAAGTTTTGAAGATTGGCACTGGGATGATTTATTCTCCCCTGATTGGGAGTTGCAAAGAAGCATGCAGCGCCTTAAAAGACAAATCCAGAAGGTTTTTAACGATAGTTTTATAAAAGGAATGGAAAGCCAGCGCAGGGGGGATTTTTTCTTGGATGGATTTTTTGAGCCCGATATTGATATCCAAGAGGATAAAACTCATTATACCATTAAGATAGACCTGCCCGGTTTGGAGAAAGATAAGATTAAGCTTGAGGTCTCGAATAAAGTTTTAACCATCTCGGGAGAACGAGAATCGAGTTTTAAACAGGATGGAACAAGGTACTTTAGGCAGGAAAGGAGCTGGGGGCATTTTTTAAGAAGAATCCCCTTGCCTGAAGATGCCCGGGAAGATGACATAATAGCTGATTATAGAAATGGTGTTTTAACAATAAAGATAGCGAAGGCCTCAAATGGAAAACAACCAGAGGAATCATCTAAGAGGATAACTATCTTTTAGTCACGCGGAAGATAACCCAATGTCGCGGGAAAAATCCCAATTAAAGATTTAAGGAGGTGATATTATTAGTGGATGAAGGGTAAATTTGTTTCTAAAAAAAGAAAGCCCTTTCTAAAAAGGGCAATATCAAAAAGGCATAATTAGAAAATAAAACCAAGGGAAATGGTAAGTTTTGTCAGAAGGGGCAAAAGAAGGAAAGGGGGTTGAGTCTATGCAGATAAGGCCATTAGGAGACAGGATTTTGGTTAAGCCGTTAGATGCAGAGGAGAAGACCAAGGGAGGAATAATTCTTCCCGATACTGCTAAAGAAAGGCCTCAGGAGGGAAAGGTGATAGCAGTTGGTAAGGGTAAGGTTTTGGATGATGGTAGAATCCAACCCCTAGAGGTCAAGGTCGGAGATAGGATACTTTATGGCAAGTATTCTGGAACCGAGATAAAGTTGGATGGAGAAGAGCATCTAATAATTAGAGAAGAGGATGTCTTAGCAATTATTTCTGATTAATAAAAGGAGGTTGATTATGGCAAAACAGCTTTCTTTTGGCGAAGAGGCAAGGCAGAAGATTTTAAAAGGGGTTGAAAAACTTTCTGCTGCGGTTGTGGTTACCTTAGGCCCTAAGGGACGCAACGTAGTTTTGGATAAGAAATTTGGTTCACCCACGATTACCAAGGACGGTGTCACAGTAGCTAAAGAGATCGAGTTGGAGGACCCTTACGAGAATATGGGTGCCCAACTGGTAAAAGAGGTAGCCGAGAAGACCTCGGATACAGCTGGCGATGGTACAACCACAGCTACGCTTCTGGCATATTCCATTTATAAAGAGGGGATGAAGAATGTTACTGCTGGTGCAAATCCGATGAGTCTGAAGCGGGGCATAGATAAGGCAGTTGAGGTAGTTGTGGATGAGCTTCAGAAGATGGCCAAGCCAGTTAAGGATAAAAAAGAGACAGCGCAGATAGCCACTATTTCGGCTAATGGCGATGAGGCAATTGGTAATCTTTTGGCTGATGCCATGGAGAAGGTAGGCAAGGATGGCGTGGTAACTGTGGAAGAGGCTAAATCTATGGTTACTAACTTAGAGGTAGTTGAGGGGATGCAGTTTGACCAAGGGTATCTTTCTCCCTACTTTGTAACTGATGCCGAAAGAATGGAATGCGTCTTAGAGGAACCTTATATCTTGATTCATGAAAAGAAGATATCCGCAGTAAAGGATATTATACCTGTTTTAGAGAAAGTCGCCCAGCAGGGTAAACCATTATTAATTATCTCTGAGGAGGTAGAGGGAGAGGCGTTAGCTACTTTGGTAGTCAACAAGATTCGCGGTACCCTAAGCGTCTGCGCTGTAAAGGCCCCCGGTTATGGCGACAGGAGAAAAGCCATGCTACAAGACATAGCTATTCTTACTGGTGGTAAGGCCATAATGGAGGATTTGGGTATAAAATTAGAGAATGTTCAACTGTCGGATCTAGGTCGGGCCAAGAAGGTAAAGGTGGATAAAGAGAATACCACTATTATCGAAGGCGCAGGCAAGACCTCTGACATCAAAGGTAGAATCGAGCAGATAAAGAAAGAGATTGAAAGGACCGATTCTGATTATGACCGCGAAAAACTGCAAGAGCGTCTGGCTAAGCTTTCGGGTGGAGTTGCAGTCGTAAACGTGGGTGCTGCAACTGAAACTGAAATGAAAGAGAAGAAGGCTCGGGTTGAGGACGCCCTTCATGCTACTCGGGCTGCAGTGGAAGAAGGTATTGTACCTGGAGGTGGCGTTGCGCTTTTAAGGACGATACCTCGAGTTGAGGCCCTTAAACTCGAGGGAGATGAAAAGGTAGGCGCCGATATTATTAAACGCGTACTGGAGGAGCCTATTAGACAGATAGCCCAAAACTCGGGTGTGGAAGGAGTGGTAGTAGTCCAAAAGATAAAGGAGGAAAAAGGTGCATTTGGATTCAATGCCGAGACTGAAGAGTATACTGATTTAATAAAAGCAGGTGTAATTGATCCAGTCAAGGTAGTAAGGTTAGCCATTCAGAATGCTGCTAGCATTGCGGGTTTAATGCTTACTACTGAGGCATTGGTTTGTGATATACCGGAAAAAGAAAAAACGCCTCCTATGCCTCAACCGCATATGGACTACTAAACAGTCCTTAGATTATTGAATAAGGGCTGCTGCTAATATAAAATAGCAGCAGCCCGTATACTTATTAGTAGTAGAGAGGAGGTTTGAGTTTAGATTTATGGATGAAAAAAATACTAATAATACGGATATCGCATACTTACGGCGGGAGTACCACATCCTGAAGAGCTCCAGCGGAAATTTTCGCTGTCGCAACTGCCTTATGGTTGATGGGTATTCACTAGAAGAAAAAAAGTGCCGATGGTGTGGTCAAGAGCTTTATGAGATGGATAAGGTATGAGTACAAAAAAGAGGTTGCAGATTAGATTTAGGCAGAGATTGAAAAGAAGACGGCGGAGAGAAAAGCTCTTAGCAAAAGGACTTAAGCCAGAGGATTATTTTTTCGGTAAATATTATCTTGTGCCTAAAACAAGTTAATAGGGCAGTTAGAGGTATTATTCAAATGGAAGGGTTTGTCCAAAGAGATGGTTCTGGTGGCAGACAATTTGAGAAGTTTACTGCCAGTCGTATCTACTGCCCAAATTGTAAGGCTTCAATGCCGGTAGAGGAGAGATTGCTTTTGGTTTTGCCAGATGGTCATTTGTATGATTATCGTTGCATTAGGTGTCGGGAGTCGTTAGGGACTTGCAAAGACAGCTGTAAGAAGCCGTTTGTTTTATAACCCCTTACTTTTATGGTATGGGCACGGGTAGTTTATTTAGTATGCTATTATATTTTTATTATTTTTTTCACTGTTGTATTTCGTTTAAAAATCAAAGGCAAGCAGAATATACCTGATAAAGGTGCGGCCATCTTAGTGGCCAATCATTCCAGTCTCCTCGATCCTTTTATTGTAACCTGCTGCACTAAAAGGACAATTCATTGGTTGGTAGCCTCTTGGGTTTTTCGTATCAAGCCATTTGCATATCTAGGTAAAAGAATCCCTTTTTTTAAAGTTGAGCGAGAAAAGGGTAATAATAAAGAGACATTAAAAATGGCTCTTACATTTTTAAAAGAAGGCAGACTCATCGGGGTATTTCCAGAGGGAAGATTATCTCGCGATGACCAGCTCCAGCCATTTTTGCCAGGGGTGACATTTTTGGCCAAAAGGTCTCACTCGGCAGTTGTTCCTATATTTATTGTGGGGGCTCATAACTTTTTAAATGAGATAAAGCATTTGCGCCTTCCATCTATTTCTGTTATAATTGGAGAGTCGTTTTTTATTCCCACCAAAACTACTTTTGAATCCGGAGATTATCACTGTTACGGCGACTTAATAAGTGAGAAGGTCTTGCAGTTGAAAAATACATGATTAGAAAAATTTTTCTTCAAAATAAAAGAAGGGAGGTTGTAAGATGACTTATGCGACTATAGCGGAAATAAACGAAATGGTAAAAAAAGAGAGTAGTTTTGTAATTGCGCTTAAGCAAGAGATAGAAAAGGTTATCATAGGCCAACGCTACCTTATTGAACGCCTGTTGGTGAGCCTTTTGGCCAATGGCCATATCTTGGTTGAAGGCGTGCCGGGTCTGGCCAAGACACTTTCTATAAAGACCTTGGCCCAGGCAATAAATGTAAAGTTTCAAAGGATCCAGTTTACCCCCGACCTTTTGCCTGCAGATTTGATTGGAACTCTTATCTATAATCCTAAAGATGGGAGTTTTACTACCAAAAAAGGACCCATATTTACCAATATAATCCTAGCTGATGAAATCAACCGGGCGCCAGCCAAGGTGCAGAGCGCGCTTTTAGAGGCGATGCAGGAGAGGCAGGTGACCATAGGTGAGAATACCTTTAAATTAGAAGAGCCATTTTTGGTAATGGCCACCCAGAATCCTATTGAACAGGAAGGGACTTATCCTTTGCCTGAGGCGCAGATTGACCGTTTTATGCTCAAGATTAATATCAGTTACCCAACTATGGAGGAAGAACGTAAGATTCTAAAAGAGATGGGTCTTACTGAAAAAACCATAAAGGTGACATCCGTAGTTGGTCCCGATGATATCAGGCGCGCCCGTAAGGTAGTTGACCAGATTTATATGGATGAAAAGATTGAAAGGTATATTGTGGATTTGGTCTTTGCCACACGCCAGCCAGCTAAATACAAATTGAATGATCTAGAGGGGCTTATTCAATATGGTGCCTCACCTCGTGCCAGTATCTATCTGGCCTTGGCAGCCAAGGCCTATGCCTTTATCCAGGGTCGTGGTTATGTAATACCCCAGGATATTAAATCTATTGGGCCGGATGTATTGAGGCACAGAATTATAATTAGCTATGAGGCTGAGGCCGAGGAGAAGACCTCTGATGATATCATTAAAAAAATCTTTGATGAAATAGAGGTACCTTAAGAGATGATTCCCAAGGAGATACTTAAGCAGATACGGCGTATCCAGATTACCACCAGTCGGATGGTAAGGGATGTTTTTTCTGGGCAGTAC
>Ga0272448_1001338_pt1 | contig 33633 bp, 34 predicted proteins | sample YNPCB0191_FD_202220 | JGI IMG/M metagenome (GOLD analysis project Ga0272448, IMG submission 202220) | Hot spring sediment microbial communities from Yellowstone National Park, WY, United States - YNP-CB-019-1 | ecosystem: Environmental > Aquatic > Thermal springs > Hot (42-90C) > Sediment...
ATATTATAGAAGCTACCTTCTATTTCAAATTGGATCATGTCCTTACTTTTAAACAGAGAATCATAGATATTCTTAAGAATATCACTAAAAGTGGGGCTAAAATTAAAATAATAGGTCAATATACTGATAATAGATTAATTTCCTTGGTTGTGGATACTAATAAATGTCTTTGTATTGGACATAAAAGTGATTCTATTATTAATTACTTAAAATCTAATATGTCTTATTATAATTTTATATTACCTGTACTCTATCATCCAGAAAATACCGGTAGATTGGGTGCCAATTTTCTCCTTAAAAAAACATTTATTAAATTCGTAACAGAATGTAATTTTGGATTAACCATTCCAGATTTACCTCCATCAGATACTAATCCTCCTTTATCAAATTATCTAATTGAAATAGTTAAAACAGGAATTAGCAACCTAATAATTGTTAATAAAATATTACTAATATATGTATATTATCATCAATTGCGTTCAGATGGAATAATCAAAGCTGATAGTAATATCAAAAAATATTTTAATCAGCATGTCCCTGAATACAATAAAATGCCAATAGGCCGATCTATTTCCTTAGACGCTTGTAAGAGTCTTGATCTTAAGACTTTAGCTAGTCTTAGTAGACTTGTTACTAGTCAACAAGTGTCAGATATCAATGAATTTGATATTCCCATTCATATTTTGACCAATGAAGAAACCAACAAAATATATAATATCATCATTCAAACTTTACAAATCTATAGAAATATTAATTCATATTATACAACAGAGGGAATGATTAAACTAATTAACTTTAGATAAATGTTATAGAAATTATAATATCATTTAAATGATATTATAATTTCTTAATACTAATAGACCAACCCGCTAAAGACATGATAGCTGATTCTAGGACTACCTATACTATCTAATTTAATCAAATTCATATGTTTGGTGGTTACACCACCATACCTGTATCAGTTATCTTTTTATTAAATTGGACACATAATGTATGTAAATTCATATGTTTAATTCCATTGTCATCTACACCATTATTACCTATAATAGCTAATTCAGTTAAATCCATATGCTTCGCTTTGCGGCTCCTGAGTTCGGCCGTAAAGGCCGAACAGAAGGAGACAATTCCATCATTAGTGATCTTATCATTGTAAGAAATGTTTAATATTTTAGGATACATCCTGATGATTCCATTATTACTAATTAAACAACCTACACCTGAAATATTCAATTGTTTTAATGAAAGATGTTTGGTGGTTTCACCACCAGACCATCATCAGTAATATTGTGATTATCCGATAATATTAAATTTTTTAAATTCATATGTTTTATTCCATTGTCAGTTATTCGGTTCATAATTGTCGAAAGATCTAGTGTTTGTAAATTCAAATGCTTAATACCCTCATCAGTTATTTTTACATTATTAGCTATCCATAAATGTTTAAGCTTGGTTAACCCTATCAATCCATTATTAGTAATACCACATTCGCCTCTGGCGTCTAAAGATATTAATTTCATATTTTTAATACCTTCATCAGTAATGTTGGGGTTGTAAGTTACATATAAATGTTTGAGATTCATATGTCTAATACCTTTATCGGATATGATGCGATAACCAATTGCGGATAAACTGTCTAAATTCATCTGGCAAATTCCTTGATCTGTTATTAAACTAACACCAGATATAGATAGAACTTTCAAATTCATATGACTGATACCTTGATCCGATATATATTTATTGTTACATAAAACTAATTTTTTTTTTAGATTAAGATGTTTAATTCCTTGATCTGTAATATTATTATTATCGGAGATATTTAGCTTTTTTAAATTAAAATACTTAATAGTATCATTAGTTATATTATTTGTGCCTGATATATCCAAACTATTTAGATCTAAATGTTTAATACCATCATTAGTTATTTTAGTATTGTGTGCTAATTTCAATGAAATTAATTTCATATATTTAATTCCATCATCAGTAATCTGATTTAGACCGCCAATATTTAATTTAAATAAATTCATGTGTTTTATACCTTTATCTGTTATACCTATATTATTAAAGACATTTAATTTGACTAGCTTAAGATGTTCAATTCCGGCATCAGTTATTTTGGAATTGGAAGAGGCATCTAAATATTTAATATCTCGATATCTTTTGAGAATATTATCACACAATTTAGACTTCTCTTTCCTTTTTAAATGATAAAAATCGATAATTTTTAAACGTTGATTGAATAATTTATAGCTTTGTTTGATCCGTAATTGTATTTTTAAACGAGAATAATCTAATATTAATTGCCATAATTCTAATGGTAATGGCAGTGCCATTTAAATATAAATTCAATTTAATATTGTAAATCAATTTTTGATAATTACGATATAACACAACCGTTTGATTTTTGAGTTATTTTATTATTACCAAAAGCTAATAATACTTTCAAATTCATATGAGCAATACTTTCATCTGTTATTGTTTCACATGATAAAGCGGTTAATTCAGTTAAATTTAAATATTTAACACTATCATCGGTTATATTAGGATTATTTGAAGTGTCCAATATTTTTAATGAATTTTTCAGATTAATAATACTTTTATCAGTAATGGTAGGAGTATTGGATGCTTTTAGTTCCTTTAAAACCATATGTTTCGCTTTGCGGCTCCCTCTTCAGTAATATATTTATTCGATGACAGGCGTAATACTTCTAATGGCATATGTTTAATTGCTTCATCAGTTATACTATTATTATAGTGAGTTTCTAATTCTATTAATTTCATATGTTTAATACCATCATTAGTTATTAGCGGATTATGAGAAATATATAATTTTAAAAGATTCATATGTTTGATACCATAGTCTGTTATATTAGTATTATAGGATGCATCCAATAACTCCAAGAATAAATGTTTGATATTATCATCAGTAATATTACGTCCTTCATAGGCATCAAGATATTTAATATCTTTTAAGTATATCATCTGTTAATTTACATTTATAGTAATAATCAATAATCTTTAGACGATGATAAAATCTTTTACATACACTAATTAATATTAATTGCCATACTTCTATTGGTAGTAACATTTATCTTATAAAAGAGATAAATGTTGTTATTTCAATTTTGTTTAATTTGATCTAAATCAATAACTGATAAAATACCATTATTAACACTTGGATTATTAATTTGACATAAGATCTGATTAAGATGAAATTTTAAATAAATTTTTTGTGGATGATATTCTAGATAATAATTATCCCTATCCATAATATCTAAGGCAAATAGAACTTTATTTCTCATTGAAATTGCATGTAATTCAATATTATTATCACATTTAGTTCTTAATGTGTCTTTATAATCATTTAAGGTACAATTTAAAGGGATGTTGAATTGTTGTAATCCTTTCCAGTTGGCTAACTTGAAATAAAGGTCCTGTTCATTTCCATGAAAGATCAATAGCTCCTTTAATGGACAATCTTTAAAATAATTATTATTTATTCTATTAATAATTTTCGTTTTGTCACTTAGAGTTTTTAAATATTTGGCCATTTTGAGATTGAAATAAAAATACGAATCAAATTCAATTTTAGTGTTTAAAATAAGAATATAAGTTAGTGTTAATAGGCTAAGTTACTAGTATTAAATTTTTCACCATAATGAATATTATAAGTTATATTTTCATTAGCATCCGCATATAAACAATCTAATTTCATATTTTCGATCCCCTTATTAGTTATTCCACTTTTACCCGAGGCGACTAGATATTTTAAGTTCATATGTTTAATTCCTTCATCAGTAATCATATCATTATTACCAGCTATTAATTTGATTAAGTTAAGATGTTTAATTCCATTGTCAGTAATATTAGTATTATCAGTAGTGTATAATGTCCGTAGTGAAGTACTCATATTTTTGATGCTGATATCTGTGATATTGAGATTTCCTGAAACATAAAGTTTATGTAAATTCATATGTTTAATACCATTATCGGTGATATTAGAGTTATTAGTTACAATTAACTTAGATAGATTTAAATGTCTAACACTATTGTCAGTAATTTTAGATGGACTTGCAGCTATTAATACACGTAAACTAGTAGTCATATGTGTAATGCCTTGATCAGTAATCATACTATTAGAAGCATTAAGGTTACGTAAAAACATATGTTTCGCTTTGCGGCTCCCTCTATGTTAAGTATTTGATTCTAAGGATCAAATACTTAACATGGAGAGGGAGACAATTCCTTGATCAGTTATTTGGTTATTATCGGAAACATTTAATTTATGTAATTGCATGTGTTGAATACCTCGGTCAGTTATACCACAATAACCAATGGCTTCTAATGTTTTTAGATTACAATGTTTAATACCATCATCGGTTATTTTTTTATTCCAATGACATTTTAGGACTTGTAGATTCATATGAGCAATGCCTTTGTTAGATATATTACGATTACCGGAAGCATCTAATTTTAATAAATATAGATGTTTGATTCCATTATCGGTTATTTTACCATTAGAGGAAGCATCTAATGATGTAAGATTTAAATGTTTAATATCTTCATCTGACAATGAAGAAGTACCTGAAGCTTTTAATGATTGCAATTTCATATGATTAATACCTTGACCAGTTATTTTCCTATTATAAGAGGCATCTAATTTTAATAAATTGAGATTTGATAGTCCTGTATCAGTGATCTTTTCGTTTTCACTGGCATTTAGAAATTTAACATGGGGATACCTTTTGATAATATTGTCATTTAATCTGAATTTATACTTTTTACTTATATGATAAAGATCAATAATCTTGAGTCGCTGATTAAATAATTTACAAAGACCAAGTATTTTTAATTGTTCTGATAAACAAGATAATTCTAAAATTAATTGCCACAATTCCAATGGTAAATTTGCATTCATTATAAAATTAATAATAATGATAATATAATATTATTAATTCAATTTTAATATTTAAATATATTCTAAGTTCTATAATTATTTAAATTATAATGTGAATATACTTGATGTTCTTCTTGATTGATTTAGGGAATATTAGTATTTTCTATGTATAAAAATAGGTTCCAAGTTTAATGAAGTTAAACAGTCAGTTTAGTTTATTGTGTGTTAAACTATTTTAGGACCTACAACATTTTGCGATAAAATCGTAACTATTCATAATTAAGTTGGTCTACATCATTATCTTCACTTACAATATGTTTTCATTTTCCATCTAATAGATCTTCACTATAATATAGCATATACATGTAATTTTCATAATGATTATATAAATGTAGGATTAGCAATTGTTAAACACAATTTTGTAATATCCGCAAGTGAAAAGGTATACTCGCCATCAACAGTTTCATGTAATGTAGAAATAACAATCTTATCTATTTCTGAATAAAAGTTTAAAATAACACTACTTTTAAATAAAAGTACTGTATTATAACTTAATAATCAAGTAAGTCCGCATTGTTATTTCTTGTTAACTTACCAACAAAAATACCAAAGTTTAATTGTTTAAAATGTATACTGATGCAAAAAGTCTATAAATTGTTAAGATAGGGAAACTTCCATTATATAAAACACAAATAGTTTGAGGTAAATTAACGCAAATTTATTAATTTATTAGTTATATAATCACATTTACTGTATATAAAATAAGATTATTAATGCGCAGAAGTGGATGATATAGAGATATATAAAAAGTTAATTATTAAGACCTAATTTTTAAAATATGTATTTGTATAAACATAACATAATGTTTTAATATTTAATAAGAAATGACATCATAATTCATTTTAATGGTACATAATACAATAATTTTATTATCTTTTATAATAATATACTCTAGAATAAAAATTATATAACAAATACAGATACTTTTTAGAAAGTATTTAAAATATCAGATTAATCATTTAATGATCTCACAATCTATCTGATATAATATTTGGCTCTTTTTAATTGATTTATCTTTTAATACTTTACATGGAATTGTTTTTAATGAATTGGTATAAACTGCTATATTAATATTATGAGGAAATATTAATTCACTAATATAAGGACTATATATACATTGAGTTCCAGCTGGGACTTTTATTCTCATCAATGACCTACTTTTGAGAGTATTATTTTTGATACAAATATTAATTTCATCGCGCATACCAATTAAACTATATGACGTTGACAAATATCCATATGATTTCATGATACCAATTTGTGGAATAAAATTTTTGACAATTCTAAAAACTATAATATCATGTGGTAAGGGTGGGGCCTTTTTAATAATATCATTAAGAGGTGCTTTTTGTGTTGGATGTATACGTAAACTTTCATTTATACCTATATATGCATCTAAACCTATATAGGTGTTAACTATATTTTTATCGTCTTGTGGTAAATTTGAAGCCCAATATAACATTTGATTAAACCAATTTATTGGTGGTAACTGATAGTGAATATCTTGACATATTCCAAAATCTGATTGATTAAGATCGATATCTCTGACAATTGCTTCTAGATATAAATCTTTGATAGGGAATATTGTATATTTTTCATAGGGTAATATCGATTGATCACCCCAGTGATTAGATCGAGCACCCCATGATACTTCGGAACCACAAATACATGTTATTTTAATCTTATTTAAAAAACGCAAAATTCGAAATATTCTATTTCCTGTATTTGGATCATTTATATTTAATCCAAAAATTGCGGCAAACATAGATGATAATTTTCCACTAATAGTTAAAGGTACTTCTTCATAATATATATTGCGGGTCTTTATTGCATTAGGATCATTTTCGATAACTATTTGATTGTTATCTCTATATCTAGTTACATATCCTACAGTTCCATCTGTAATAAATCCGAGATACTTTACATAACCTGGTATCATTAATTTGTCAAAATCAGGAAGAGTAATATCAGATGAAAAGTTATTAGCAATTATTAAATCAACAATGGGATAGGTAATTTTAGGTGGATTATTATCATAAAACATAAAAATTTGAGCAACTTGCTCTGGTAATGTTAATCTCTTATCTGGAATAACATCTTGTATTAATAAAAAATCTAACATTTCACTTCTAGTTAGTTTATTAAACATTAATTCCATTTTATATGGAAAAATTTTTAATTTATTTTAGAAAATAAATAACTTATTCTTATAATATATACCATAAATATTTAATTTCAGATCGATCCAGTATCTAATGAATTTAGTTAAATTATAATACTTATATGCATTATGAATGAACCCTCATCTTAACAAATAAATTTATATGTTATGTTACATAATGACTATATATATAAACAGATCTAACAAATACTATGGGAAAATATAGGTTGACTTAAACAATAAATATTAAATGATTTGAAACATAATTATAACGATAGCAATCTATAATATATTTGGGGTGATTAATATAAAACTTCGAAAATTTAAGTATAGTTGAACATTTGACTGAATTTATCATTGAAACAAAAGTTCATTTGTCAATGATAAAAATAATATCCCTTTTTTATTTTTTTGTCTTAACCTATTCTTCTATTTTATCCCTAATAGAATTACAGATATATCGTTTTAACTAATTACTTGCTTCATTATACTTTATATTATTATTGTTAATGTGAGTCACATAAATTTTAGAGAATATATGTTGAAATTTAATAGAAAATTCATAGTATAAATTATGATCACTCAAAGAAAATCTGTAATATTCATTGATAATTTCATCTATTCCCTAGTATAATATTGATGTTTAGATCAGTACACATGTATCCAAATCAATAAGATAGTCACTTTCTAACTTTGGTATTCCAATAAATTTAACTTTATTAATCTACTTATTCATAGAGTTTGGTTAATAGTTTATCGACTAAAATAATAACTTTGCTTACAGGGAAAATTATGAACATGGACACAGTTATAACTTTTTGACCAAAATTCTTATTTAATTTTAAAATTGTGAAGATGATTTGTCATTAAATTCCAGATGTTATTTGGTATTTAACAGAGTATCTCGGTAATATTATATGAAGTGTTACACTCGCCTAATACATATTAAAGTGATCAACATAAGATGATAAAGAAGACATTTAATAATTACAGTTCTATATTAAAAGTTCGGATAATCATCTGATTAATTAAATAACTTTTAGAATGTGATCATTATTAATTTGACTTTAAGAACATATTCTAAAATTATTTCGGTGCATAGTTTTGTATGTTTTCTAGAAAGATTATTAGAAGACAGGATTTCGTATTCAAAATATAAATCACGCGATAAAGTTAGGAACTTAATTCTAACTAAAATAAAATTGAACGATACGTTAATAGTTAATTCATATATATTACATTATATTATCAATATGTTTAACTTATAGGTAACATAGTAAAAACAAGTATATCTGAAGTTAATGGAAAATATGTAAATTGATATTTACACATATTTATTAATACAAGACCGATGACATTAATAAAATGCTATGGGGATATAAAGCTGTAATTTTCATGCGATCTACAAAATAAAATACTGAATAGTTTTTATTTAAAACTGGGAACGTATACTTACTAAAATTAATTATCGAATAATATTATGGACGTTAATAAATATAATACTTATTTAACGTATTGGTGATGATTACTAAAATTGATAAAATCTGGCAATATTATACGCGATAAAAACAAATTTATATGTATTAAAATATAAATGGAGAGAATGATTAATTCTATCTTAAATGAAAGATAGAATTGAATTGATAAAATTAATATTGTTGAAATAATAATTTAATAAAAAACAATAGGATTAAAGATGGATTTAAATATTTTAGTTGTCTTAAATTATAATAAAGAAATATTCAGTCAAATGTCCAGATATGAAGATTTATCTGATAATAAAGACTTAGAACAGAATAATAAAACACTAATGTATTTGATATCCAATAAAAATAAAAATTATAATATTATTTTTAATATATTAAAAAAAGTAGCAGGTGACCCAATGTTAAAAGGATGTCATGTGTCTCAAAATAGCAAAGAACTTAAAATAGAAAATGCCATATTAAATGGTGAATTAGAGAAAATAGGTGCGATTAAAATAACTGGTAATTTTTTTATAATTAATAAACCTATAACCATATTTAATATTCATATTACAAATAAAATAACATACTATTAAACATAATAATTCATTAAGAGTTTATGATTTTAAACTAAATAAAATGTTGACTGGTTATAGTATTTTCATATTTATAATTTTTTTATTACTTATTAGTTGGGCATTAGTTACCTTCTGGCAACGATTTCTAGAAAATTTATTTTTTAATACTTTAGGATTTAATCCAGATGGAACAGTATCAATGCTAATAGTTGCTATATTAGCAACTACCATATTTTTAATTATTGTTTGGTTAATTAAATATTTAGAAATAATACCAAATATAGATCTATTAATTTTTGATTATAATGAAGATACTTATCTTGGAGGCTATCTTGGTAATCTTAATAAAAGACTTGTTACAGGGAAAATATCACCTAGAGGTGCATTATTTTTATCTAATCAAAATTGATTAGAAAATAAAATTTATTTGACAGATTAATGGAAACATTGCCCTTAGAAATTTTATATCAGGTCCTATATAAAATAGAGTTACCTTATTTATTAAATTTGTTCAGGGTAAACAGTTATTTTAATAATATTAAAATAGACAACACTTTTTGGAAATTGAATGCTATCTATCAATTTAATTATTCTTTATCTGATACTAATAACAATTATATTAATTTTACCAAGTTATATATGTTAAAATATCCTACACCTATTAGTCTAAATTATCATAATGTAACTTTAATTATCTCCCAAGTTATTAAATTAATAGAGGAAGGATATAATCATATTAAACAATATCCAATATATGATCTTTTGAAGTTATATTTAAGTAATGATCAATTAATTGAAGTAGCTATAAAAGAAGCAGCAACCATTGGCTCAATTAAAGCCTTTAATTATATAATTAGATTAAATAAACCGAAAAAAACACCGTGGTTATTGAATAAACAGGGTAAATTAAAGAAATTATATATATCAGCCCTTTTAGCTACCTGTTCAGCTGGGAATAGTCAATTCTTAGATTTTCTGTGGAATCAGCAAGACGAGAATAAATTTAAAACTAACAAAATTATCTATCGTTGTATGGAAAAGGCAGTAGTTAATGATGATATAAAACTTATTGATAAATTATATAATTTCGGTAAATTTAAAAATATACCAACAGAACTGGCACTGATCATCTATAACTCGAATAAACCACTATATTTAGATTATCTAAAAAGTAAAGGATATGATATTACTCAATTACAATACAATGTGATTAATTCAGCTTTGAAGAAAAGTGGGTTTTATTAAATGTTTAAATAAAGAAAAGTTAATTTCAAATGGACAGGTTAGAAAATTGTTTAGAGGATGTTAAATTTTGTGCGTATTTAGTTGGTAATCTAGTTATAAAAGCCTTTTATAATCAATCTAAGAACGTAACTCATAAAAGTGTGGTTGACTTAGTTACTGATACTGATAAAGAAGTAGAACAGTCAATTATTAATTATCTTCAATCTAAATATCCTAATTATAAAATTTTAGCTGAAGAAAGTGTTACTGATTTGGTTTTAGATGATAATCCCACTTGGATCATTGATCCGATAGATGGTACTACTAATTTTACACGTGGTATTCCTTTAATTAGTATTTGTATTGGATTAGTAATTAATAAAGAACCTGTTCTGGGTGTGGTATATAATCCAATTTTAAATGAATTATATAGTGCAATTAAAAATAAAGGTGCTTTTCTAAATGATTATCCAATAAAGGTATCTACTAATGATTGTATTTCAAAAGCGATCATTAACACTAATGTTGGTTATGATCGTTCTGTCGAAAGTGTTAATAATATTTTATCTAATATGAAACAAATGTTATCTCTTAACGTTCAAGCTATAAGATCAACTGGTAGTGCAGCAGTAGATATGTGTTGGGTTGCTACCGGTAAAATTGACAGTTATTATGAGTTTGGAATTCAATCATGGGATATAGCTGCTGCTACAGTTATTGTTAGAGAAGCCGGAGGGATTGTGACATTAGCCAACGGTAATCCACTAAATTTATTAGCTAGGTCAGTATTAGCTAGCAATAATCAACTTCATAAGAAAATAGTACCTTTAATTACTGTACCAACTAAATTTATTAATACCCATTCTTAAAATATCTGGTACCTATTATAATTAATTAGTGATTTTAGTAATAAAACGTATAATCAAAGATCATATTAATTTCGTTGTTTATCAATATGTAATAAAAAATAGTAAACATTATAATTAATTAATGACGTCAGTGGGAAATATCTTACGTGCGATAGTTCTTATAACACGTAATAATTAATAATACATGTATATTATATGATGTTTACTGATTTGAATAGGTGAATATATCTTATCTATGACATTATAAAAGATAGTTATAATTTTTGTGAGAATATATAAATATAATTGCTGCTAATTACTGATCAATAAGTATATTCAAGTTATTAAATATCGTTAATAATTATAAACATAACTATCATTTAGGGATTTTGGTTATTATCTATTAAATTTATTTTAATATTCATAACCCTTTAAATGATAATTAGTTATAACGTTCTTCCTTTAGAATAAAAATCACAAAAAACTTTCATTTGATTATTTTTTGAAAATATTATTAATGGTTATTGAGAGTAAGTGCATTTATGTATAATATTAATCACTATTAGCAACAGTATGCTAATAAATATCTAAATAATTATTTCGATTAGAATTCACAATAATTATATTTTTATCAAAGTATTTTATATGCTTTACTTTCGATTAACAATCATCGCTATTTAGCATTTAATAATAATTATTAATCATTTATTTTAATAGTTAATCTTCTCATTAATTAATAGTAATTATTCTAATTAGTGAGACAATGTGCCTCTTTATTATTATCGATCAAGACACTTACTTTATTTGTTAAATTAATTTTATCATCTCAAGTATTCATATTAACTAATTGAAAAGTTAGATTAATAATTATAGCTTATTCTTTCTATGTTTTACTTCAAAATACTTCAGCATATCAATAATTGTCTTAATTATTGTGATAGTGATAATCATTTAGATGATTACTTATTGCAATAATTATATTGATCATTACTATCTATTGGTAGTAATTATCTTAAATAATAAAGCAAATCATTTCAAAGTGTAAAAGACTTTAATGGTTAATTATTCTTAAAGATTAATCAGGTTTAAAAACTAATAATTTATCAAGTTTAAAGATTGAGTATAAATCATATTTAAAGATTAATTATTAATTAGAGTTAGAGACTTAACTTTACTCAGGTTTAAAGATTAATTATTAATCAGGTTTAAAGATTGATTAATAATCAGGTTTAAAGATTAATTATTAATCAGGTTTAAAGATTAATTATTAATCAGGTTTAAAGATTGATTAATAATCAGGTTTAAAGATTGATTAATAATCAGGTTTAAAGATTGATTAATAATCAGGTTTAAAGATTGATTAATAATCAGGTTTAAAGATTGATTAATAATCAGGTTTAAAGATTGAGTATTAATTAGGTTTAAGGATTAATAATTAATTAGGGTTAGAGACTTAACCTTACTCACGTTGAAAAGTTAATTATTAATCAGGTTTAAAGATTACTTATTAATTAGGTTTAAAGATTACTTATTAATCAAGTTTAAAGATTACCTATTAATTAGGTTTAAAGTTTTTCTAAAACAATTTAACTAAACAGGGTTTAATCGTCGTACTCAGAAGATAAACACTATTAGTATTGATTCTATTTAAATTTGAAGATAAAAGTTTAATATGTTCAAATATCTACTTAATTATTTTAAGAGAATAGTGTATAAACATTAATTCTTAACTACATAGTAGAATCAGTAATAAAGGTTAAAAAAATAATAATATTGTTATCTTATTAGAAGATAATACACCAAGTAAATTTATTAATACCCATTTAACTAGTATTTCTTAATCTTATTAAAGCCATTTGAATGGCTTTAAGAGGTATACTTTTGTTACTAAATGAGGTTTTAATAACATTATCAATAATTGAATCAGGATCACTCAAAAATAAATAATCATAAGGTGTAATCATATTTAATATACGATTAGTCCATTCTTCATTGCTAAATTGTTGATCAATAGTTTTAAGTGAAACAGTTTGATTTATTTCTATTAATTTCTCAGGTAAATAAATAATATCATATATCCTTAGTTGATAATTATTATCATAATGAACATCTGTAACTTCAAATTTACCAGTTCGTGGAAGTAATATTTCTTTTTCAAGAGGATGATCTGATATATCTTCAATTGGTAATATTTTAGAACCGGCTGCCACTGTTATTCTAAGTAAACAGCAATTTTCAGCAGTACGAATTAATGCTGCATTAATATCATAAGTGGTCGATATATATGATTTTAATTCATTGATAAAAGGTTTATCGATACCCCTATAAACAATAATTGGATTATTTATAGGCGGTACACCATAAAAAGCTTGATCTAAATCGTTTTTGATATTTTCTTGATAATTAGTTCTTAAATTTATATTAAGTCCTTCATAGGAACTCCCTGAATAATTTTCAATAGATTTTTTTAATTGTTTATTTAAGAATCTAACATATTCAAATTTTGGTGATATAAGATCATGAATTGTTAAAGATATAGACGATTAATAATATAACTAATGATCAAGAGCTTTAGTGGATATTAATAGTTATTTCTCTCTAGAAGTTCTTTAAATTATGAGTGTTGCATTCTATTGCCAATTAATTATGATTAACTTTTAAAGAATATCATTTTTCACAAGAAGTAATATTACAACAAGAATTTTTAGAAAAAATGTATCATCCGATTTTGATTAATAATCATTTTACTAATTATTAATTTCTAGATCAATTAGCCATCTTCCTGTTAAGTATTATTCTATAAATGAATTAGTCACCTTTTTATTAATAATATGATTTGTACTAGGTGTGATTAAATGATGACCCATCAGTTTATTGATATTGATGAATAATTATAATAGAATTAGTATTTATTATTCATCCATTAAACATAATTATCAAGATAATATATCTTAACAGCTCAACCAATGATACACCTTAATGACCTATATTAATTATACAAATCTAAAAAAACTAATGTGAAGATATATTAGTATTAATCAGGATGATTAATACTAAAGAATCATTAACTAGAGATTAACGGTTAAGAAAATTATATCAATCAAGATAACTATTAACAAAAATGAAAATGATTAACCAATAAAAAATTTATGATATTTGAGATAAATTGTACTTATAAATTAATTAGTAGATAGATGTATTACTCATCTTTTGTATATTAAGTTGAGTTAGTATCTAAATTAAGTTAAAGATTAAGAAGTAATCATCATATAAAAATAAATTTAAAATTTAAATAATAAATATTTTTTGAATAAATAATAGATATCTTTTAAGACAATAAAAATACTTTTAAATATGAAGATAATAATCAATATATCTACGCTATAGTTACGAACTTTGATGCCTTTAATAATATTATACTTAATATTAGTGTTATTAATGGTTGTCAGATAATATAAATCCATATGTTGAATACCCATATCTGTAATATTATAATTATTAGATGCATCTAATATTTTAATATTCATATGTTTGATACCATTATCGGTTATATTTATATTAGAAGATACATCTAAAATTTTAATGTTCATATGTTGTATACCTTTATCGGTTATATTAGAATGACGAAATATAACCAACTTTTCAATATTCATATGTTTAATACCATCATCTGTAATATTATCATTCATGGAACATTTTAAAGTCTTCAAATCAAGACATTCTAATCCTCTATTGGTAATTTTATCATTACAGGATATATCTAATTCTCTTAATTTAAGGTATTTAATAGCATCATCGGTTATATTACAATTACCTGCTATATGTAATACTTGTAAATTTAAGGTCTTAATAGATAGATCAGTAATCTTAATATTATCATTAGCATATAATGTATGTAAATTAAGATTGAAAAGTCCTCGATCAGTAATTTTATTGTTATGAGAAATGTCAAGAGTATGCAAATTTAAGTGTTTGGTGGTGTAACCACCATACCGTTATCTGTTATTTTATTATTGCCACATGCATATAATTTATGTAATTTAAGATTCTTAATTCCATTGTCCGTTATTTTTTTATTATAGGAAGCATCTAATATTTCTAGTGAATATTTTTCTTTAATACCTTTATCAGTTATACCACACCATCCCACAGCTGATAATTTTTTTAAATTCATATTTTTGATACCCCTATTGGTTATATTATAATTATAATTAGCATTTGTCTCCTTCTGTTTTGCCTTAACGGCAAAACTCAGGAGCCGCAAAGCGAATACTATTAAATTTAAGAATTTAATTCCTTGATCAGTTATTTCCGAGTTATGTGAGACATCTAAGTATTTTAAATCTTTATATCTCATTATTATAGTATTAGTTAATAACAATTTATAATCTCTATCAATATGATAAAAATCTATAATCTGTAAATATTGATGAAAGTATTTGTTTAGTTGATATAATGTTAGTTGTTCTTTTAATTCTGAATAATTAAATATAATTTGCCAGATTTCTATTGGTAATAGTAATGACATCTTAAGTTATGTATTGTTATCTAATTATTTATTTTAATCATTTTTATTTAATATTTTATTTCGAGCTTATAAAATATGAATTCATCCTCCGTATATCTTAGTCTAAATGGTAACAATCTTAATGGTACCCTTAATGATCCCAATAAGCCTTTCAGCAGTCTTGTTGGAATCTTGAATTATCTACAAGATCAACAACGTAATGTTAAAGACTTGACTATTTATATTGTACCCGGAACTTATCATGAGTCCAACATTTATGAAATTGAAAATTTGTCACTTTCTTTACAACCAGTTCCTGGCTCACAAAGTATCCCAATTATTAATGGTTATTTTAGTGTTGGCAATAATGGTAAATTAATTCTTAATAATTTAATTCTTAATACTAATAACATTTTATTAACTGCTAATGGTAATGGTCAAATTATTGTTAACAAATGTATTATTAAAATTGACAGTAATCAAGGTGGTCTAGGTTTAGCTAATTCCTATTCCTCATTGATTGAAATAAATAATTGTAATGTAACCTGTAATAATATTTATTTATTGTTATCTAGTTGTAATCTCAACGTAAATAATTCTACTTTCAGTTTAATGTCAGATGGTACACCTCAAGCTTCTACTTTACTCTATGTCTTATATAATTGTATTGGACACTTAACTAATAATTCCTTCTTAATCAATATTAAAGATAATATCTGCGGATTTATTACCTCATCTGAATCATCATCCTCTGCTCTTACTTTAACAAATACTGATATTAATGTTAACGATACTAATGATACTGATACTAATACTCATTTCTTTATTTTATATTATCTTTATAAAATTTATCCATTATCTATTAATTTACATAATTTTAGTTTAATACTTCAGAATTTTAATCCTAAAAATTATTCAGCAGCTGCATTAGTTACTTACGATAATAATAATCCTTCTTTTACCACTTTATCTCCTGATCAACTTCAAGGTGTTAGTGTTTATAATTTTACAGTCAATGGTTCAACAGCTACGTTGGCTTATCAAGAAAGTCCTAGAACTATTAAATCTTGTTGTAAAACTCATCAAATAGCGTCCTTATCTAAAAATGATCGTTTTATCTTATGTGATACCAAAAAATATCCATTAACATTAATAACACCAGATTCAATGGATAATAATCATATAGTAATTAATATTACAGATAAAAGTAAATATCCTATCAAAATTCTCCATAAGAAAAAGCCAATCTGTCAGTTACATGTTAGTAAACATAAACATACTCGTCAATTACATTGTGTTAATGGCATCTGGAAATTAATTAATGAGTCATAATGTTATTCTCCTTACTTTCAATAATATGAACTTGGCCTTCATATGTTCACAAGTTATGATAGCTATACAAATATATATTAATAATTAATATATATTTGTGAAAGTATAATAGTTATTAATTATAATCAAATAATTGACTCCACTCCCAGATATATCTTTTTAAATTTAGTTCTTTAATACCTTTACCACTTAAAGAATAATTATCGCAAGCAATCAATGTCGATAAATTCATATCTTTAATTCCATTAATAGTTATATTCTTATTAGCTGAAGCCTTAAGTGTCTTTAGTTTCATCCCTCTGATCCCCTTATCAGTTATTTTTTTATTATAGGAAGCATTCAATTTAATTAAGTTCATTCCTTTAATACCTTCATCAGTAATTGCTATATTACATGAGACATCAAGTGAATACAAATTTAGACTTTTGACACCTTTATTAGTTATTCGTCGATTAGATGAAGCATTTAATTTTCGCAACTTCAATCCCATGATACCATTATCAGTTATTTTACATCGTCCACCTGAAGCGTTCAATATTTCTAACGGGAGATGTTTAATGCCTTCATCCGTTACTTCACAATCATAATCAGAAACATCTAAATATTTAATATCACGATATCTTTTAAGTATTTGATCTGTTAATCTGGCTTTATATTTATTGTCAATATGATAAAAATCCCAAATTTTTAGATAGTGATAAAATCTTTTACAAACTCTAAGTAGTCGTAGTTGTAATGGTAATGGAAGTTCATTTAGAATTAATTGCCAAATTTCTATTGGTAAATTTGGCATTTAATTGTAATTTAATAAATAATTAATTATTCAATTATTTATTATGCTGATACAATTAATATTATTTACTAGTTGACTTATTATAGTTATTCATTACTGTTCTCATTTCAGATATTATTTGATTATTATTTTTATCGATAAATGTATGTAAATTCATAGGTTTGATATCATCATAAGTTATGTTATTATTTTCAATAGCTTTTAATTTTTTAAGGGTCATATGTTTAATTCCATTACTTGTTATTTTATTATTGCTAGATGCATTTAGTATTTCTAAATTCATATGTTTGATCCCTTCATCTGTAATATTGTTGTTAATAGCCACTAATTTACGTAATTTTAAATGTCGGAGACCTTGATCAGTTATATTTAAGTTACCAGATGCATCTAAAGTTTGTAATTTCATATCTTTTATTCCTTCATTTGTAATACTATGATTATATGATGCTTTGAGTTTAATTAAATTCATTTGTTTAATTCCATCATCAGTTATAGAATTAAGATTGGAAAATTTTAATACTTCTAACTTCATATGTTTAATTCCTTGATCTGTTATTTTATCATATAATCCAGTAATTAATGTTTTTAAGTTCATCATTTTAATACCTTCATCTGTAATGTTAGGATTGCCATAACAATTTAATGACAATAACTTCATATTGATGATTCCATGATCAGTGATATATTTATTAAGTCTAGCATTTAATTTACGCAACTGCATGTGTTTGGTGGTTACACCACCATACCATCATCGGTTATATATGAATTACATTCGGCGTTTAGTGAACGTAAATTCATATGTTTAATACCTTTATTGGTTATATTATTATTATAAGAAGCATCTAAAGCTAGTAGTTTCATATGTTTAATACCTTCATCGGTTATCCAATGGTTATGATGTACTTTTAAACTTTGTAGTGTGGATGTCATATGTTTGGTGGTTACACCACCATACCATTATCGGTTATTTTAGTATTATAAGAAGCATTAAGTTTTCGCAAATTCATATGTTTAATTCCATTATCAGTTATATTACAACTACAAGTAGAGGCATTAAGTACCTGTAAATTCATATGTTTAATTCCATTGTTACTAATTTTATAATTATTAGCAAGATTTAATACTTCCAACTGAAGATATTTGGTGGTGAAACCACCATACCCTCGTTAGTTATTTGACAATAATATCCTGAGGCATCTAAATATTTAATATCATAGTATCTTTTTAAGATGTCATCAGTAAGTTTAACTCTCTTCTCAGGTTTAATATGATAAAAATCGGTTATTTTTAAACTTTTATGTAATAGTTTATTGATACTCGTTAAAACTAATTGTTCTTCTAATTCTGATAAATCTAATATTAGTTGCCATAATTCTATTGGTAAAAGAAGCATTTATTGTCTGCTTCATTTTCAATAGAATTATCAATTTTAGTATTATAAAAATCAACTACATAATTATAAATGTATGATGTAATTATGTAAAACCAAAACCTAAATAATAATTATTACTAATTACCAATTAAATTAAAATAAGCCATATTTAATTGGGTGTTATTGTTAAATTATTTATTTCTATAATATTTAATTATTAAACTGTGTTGCCATTTTATATCTTAATATTTATCAAAATAATTATTATTTATCAAAATAATTATTATTTATCAAAATAATTATTATTTATCGATCTCCTTAATTAATATTAAGTTAATGATTATACATCAATCCTTTATTGATCAAGTTGAAATTATACCTTCTTATATTGGTTAAGTTGGGGATTATTTATCAATCTCCTTAATCTTTTTTCCTTTTGGGCTCCTGTGTTAGGTCTATGGTCTAACGGAAAGGGACAATCTGTTTAATATTTATTAAACTCATTAACATTGATTGGATTGAAAATTATTTATTAACATTTTTAATCTTTTTTCCCTTTGGGGCTCCTGTGTTAGGTCTAAGACCTAACAGAAGGAGACAATCTCTTTAATATTTATTAAGTCGAACATTATTTATTAACTTCTTAATATTAATCAAGTTGAAGATTATCTATTAGGTTGAAAATTATCTATCAACCTCTTCATTATTTACTAATCCCATAATATTTATTAATTTCCTTAATGTTGTCAAAATGATCAATATTTATCAACATCCTAAATATTGATTAAGATGATGATTATTTATCAGAATTCTTAATGTTTATCGCCCTCCATAATAGTTATCAACTTCCTTAATATTTATCAAGTTGATGATTATTTATCACCCTCCATAATATTTATTAATTTTCTTATTATCAATCAACTTCCTTATTATTTATCGATCTACAAAATATTAATAGTTATTTCCTTCGAAGCTTCTGAATTAGGCCTATAGTTTCGCTTTGTGACTTCCTCTATTAAATAAAGAGAGAGACAACAGAAGGATATAAACTCCTTAATAGTTATTCCCTTTGGTGCTCCTGTGTTAGACCTATGGTCTAACACAAGAAGACTCTATTATTAATATTTAGCAACTTGGTGAATATTTAGCAGTCTCCTTAATATTGATCAGGATGATGATTATTTATTAACCTCCTTAATATTGATCAAGTTGAAGATTATTGATTACCCTTCTTAATCTTTATCGAGATGATTAATAATTATCAATCTCTTTAATAATCATCGAGTTGATAATTATTAATCACTTTTTAATATTGATCAAGATTATAATTATTCATCACTTTTTAATCTTGATCAAGATTATAATTATACATCATTTTTTAATATTAATCAAGATGATAATTAATATTAAAAAGGTTATCTCCTTCTGTTAAATCATAGGATTAACACATGTGTCCAAAGGGAAATCTATTAAGGAGCCAGATAAATATTAAAGATGTTGATAATTATTAAGTAGCTTGATAAATAATCTTAAACTCAATAAATACTCTTCAACTTGATCAATATTAAAGAGATTAATAAATATTATGAGTTGATAAATAATGAAGAAGTTGATAAATATTAAGAATTTTGATAAATAACAAGAAGATCGATAAATATTATGAGATTAATAACTATTAGGGAGAGTAATAAATAATTTTCAACTTGATCAATATTAGGGAATTTGTTCAATACTAAGGAGTTCGATAAATAATAAGGATATGATCTCCTTCTGTTAGGCCTATGATTTAGTAAAGAAGTCCCAAAAGGTAATAACTATTAGAGAGGTTAACAGATAATTTTAACCTGATAAATAATCGTCAACTCAATTAATAATAAGGAGGTTGATAAATAATCGTCAACTTAATCAATATTAAGGATCTTAATAACATAATATCAACGTGATGAATAACTTACAATTTATTAAATATTATGGAGGTTGATACATAATCATGACATGACAAATATTAAACATATTAATAAATACTCATACGATCAATTAATATTTATCATGTCAATAATTAAATATTAATAAATAATCATGAGGTTAGTTAATATTTATAGTCCTTCTTAATATTTAATAAATTGAAGGATTTTACCGACCTCTGTAATATTTATCAATCTCTTTAATAGTTATTCCCTTTTGGGCTCCTTAATCGTTATCAACATTTTTAATTTTCATTATGTTGAAAATTATTTATCAACTTGATATTTATTGACCTCCTTAATCTTGATAAACTCCCTTAATATAATCAACATTCTCAATATTTATTAACCTCCTCAACACCCATCAAGGTGATAAATATTTATTGTCCTTCTTAATATTTATCAATCCCTTAATATTTATCGTCATCTTTATTATTTATTAACCTCCTCAACACCCATCAAGGTGATAAATATTTATTGTCCTTCTTAATATTTATCAATCCCTTAATATTTATCGTCATCTTTATTATTTATTAACCTCAATGATATTTATTAACATCCTTGATGTTTATCTCCATCCTTATTATTTATCAATCTCCTTAATATTTATTACCCTCCTTATTATTTGCCAACATCCTTAATATTGATTGAGTTGAAAAGTATTTATTCACCTCCTCAATCTTGATCAGGTTAAAGATTATTTATCAACTTCCTTAATCTTGATCGAGATGGAGAGTATTTATCAACTTCCTTAATCTTGATCAAGTTGAAGATTATTTATCAACCTCCTTAATCTTTATCGAGATGGAGATTATTTATCAACCTCCTTAATTTTTATCGAGATGGAGATTATTTATCAACCTCTATAATATTAATTAAGTTGAAGATTATTTTTTGGGTTCCTTAACATCTATCATCATCATTAATATTTATTAATATTTATTAATTTCCTTATTATTGATCAAGATAGTGATTATCATTAATAAGATAAGGTACTATTTATTAATATTTATTGAGGGTATTAATAAATATTGATGGTTATTAGTCAAGATTAAGGAGATTAATAAATATTAAGTAAATTATTAAATATTAATGTTGTTGATAAATATTAAGAGGTAGATAAATAATCTTCAACTTGATCAAGAGTAAGGTAGTTGATCAATATTACGGAGGTTAATATATATCATTGAGATTGTATCCTTCTATTAGAAGTATGACCTAATAGAAGGAACTCAAAAGGGAATTAATAATAAGAAGATTGATAAATACTAAGGATGTTAATAAATATCATTGAGGTTAATCAATATTAAGAAGGTTGATAAATATCATTAAGAAGGTTGATAAATATCATTGAGGTTAATCAATATTAAGATACTTAATTAATATTAAGGTGGTTGATAAATAATCTTCAACTTAATTAATATTAATGAGACTGATAAATAATAAGAAGGTTAATGGTAATTAAGAATGTAAATAAAACTAAGATGATCAATAAGTATTGGGAAGGTCGATAAATATTAATAACTATTAACGGGATTAATAAATAATCTGTTTAATATTTATCAATCTTCTTAGTTTTTATCAACCTCCTTAATATTGATTGAATTAATGATTATTTATCAATCCTCTTAATATTGATCAAGTTACTGATTAAATATTAGCATCTTAATATTTATTAATATCCTTAGTATTTATTAATATTCTTAAGATTAATTCCCTTTGGACACCTGTGTTAGGCCTATAGTCTAACAGAAGGAGACATCCTCCTTACTAATTATTACCCTTCTTAATATTGATTTAGTTGAAGAATATTGATTATCCTCCTTAATAGTTATCAAGATGATGATTATTTATTAAGTTGAAGATTATTTGTCGACCTGCTTAATATTATTAGGCGGAAGATTATTTATCGAACTACTTAATATTGATCAAGTTGATAATTATTAATCAACTTCTTAATATTTATTAACTTTCTTAATAAATATTAACCTCATTAATATTATCAACTCTAATAGTTATTAACATCCTTAATTATTTAATATCATTATCAATTATTTAATAACCTTATCAATATTTATTAACTTTCCCAATAGTTATCAACATCGATCAATACTTATAAATATCGATCAATACTTATAAATATCCTAATTATTTATTAGTTAGTAATCTATAATTTATCATTAACATATTAATTATTTATTAATACTCAATAAATATTAAGGGAGCTAATAAAAATTAACCTTTATCTTAATCAATAATCATTAACTTGATCAATATTAAGGATGAGGATCAACATTAAGAAGGTTGATAAATATTGAGGAGTGACAAAAATACTTTTCGATTTGATTAATATTATAAAGGTGGATAAACATTAAGGATTGATAACTATTTAAGAAGTTGATTAATATAAAGGATATAGATCAACATTAAGGATCTAGATAACTATTATATAGGTCGATCAATATTAAGAAGGTTAATAACTATTAAGTTAATAATATTGAGAAGGTTAATAAACAATCTTTAACCTGATCAATATTAAAAAGATTGATAAATGTTAAGGAAGTTAATAATATTAAGGAGGTTGATAAATAATCATCAACTTGATCAATATTAAGGAGGTTGATAAATAATCATCAACTTGATCAATATTAATGATGTTAATCAAAATTAAGGAGATTAATAAATAATAATTAACTTGATCAAGATTAAGGAGGTTAATCAAGATTAAGGAGGTTAATCAAGATTAAGGAGGTTAATTAAGATTAAGGAGGTTAATTAAGATTAAGGAGGTTAATCAAGATTAAGGAGGTTAATCAAGATTAAGGGGGGGTTAATCAAGATTAAGGAGGTTAATCAAGATTAAGGGGTTAATCAATAATAATTAACGTGATCAAAATTAAGGAAGTTAATCAAGATGAAGGAAGTTAATCAAGATTAAGGAGGTTAATCAATAATAATTAACTTGATCAAAATTAAGGAAGTTAATAATCATCAATATTAAGAAGGACTATAAATATTAAGAATGTTAATAATTATTGGAAATGTTAATATTCATTAAAGAGATTAATAAATATTAATATTCATTAAAGAGATTAATAAATATTAGGGAGGTTAATCAATATTGGAAATGTTAATATTTACTAAAGACATTGATAAATATTAGGAAAGGTGATCTCGATCAAGTTAAAAAGTATGTATCACCCATCTTATGATTGATCAAATTGAAAATTATTTATCAAGTCCTTCATTATTTACTAACCCTCATAATATTTATTAATCTCTTTAATATTGATCAAATAGAGTATTATTTATCACCTTAATATTGATGGAGATGGTCAATATTTATTAACCACCTTAATGATTATTGAACTCTTAATCTTAATCTTAATCTGTATTGATCTCATTAATAGTTATTAACTTCCTTAATATTTATCGATTACCTTAATCTTGATTAAGTTAAACAGACTTTATCTACCGCCTTATTATTTATTAAGTTGATGAATATTTGTTATCATTCATAATATTGATTAACTTATTTATTATTTATCGATCTCCTTATAGTTATTGATCTTCATATTATTTATCAACTTAATGAATAATCATCAACATAAGATCATGACGATGAATACCCCCGAGCTGAAGGCCATCTATCAACATTTACTAACCTTCTTAATATTTATCAACCACCTTAATATTATCAGATGAGGATTATTTATCTTATTCCTTATTATTTATAGGCCTCCTTAAACTTGATCAAGTTGAAGATTATTGATCACCCTACTTAATCTTGATCAAGTTAATGATTATTTATTAACTTCCTTAATATTATCAACCTTCTAATAGTTATTAACCTCCTTAATATTAATCAAGTTAATTATTATTTATTAACCTTCTTAATTTTAATTAACCTTCTTAATTTTAATTAACCTCCTTAATCTTGATTAACCTTCTTAATCTTGATTAACCTTCTTAATCTTGATCACGTTAATTATTATTTATTAATTTTGATAATGCTCCTTAATTTTGATCAAGTTAATTATTGTTGACTAACCTCCTTAATCTTGATTAAGTTGATAATTATTTATTAATCTCTTTAATCTTGATCAAGCTTCTTAATATTATCAACTCTTAATAGACCAATCTCTTTAATAGTTATAATCCCCTTAATAGTTACCAACTCCTTAATCTTTATCGAGTTAAAAATTATTTCATCAATCTTATTAACCTTCTTATTAATGATCAAGATAAAATTAATCAAGTTAAAAATTATTTTATCAAATTGATAATTATGACTTCACTTATATAGCAACATCATTAATCTTGATCAAATTAATGATATTAATCTTAATTAATGTTAATAAATAATAATTAACATTATCAAGATTAATATCATTAACATGATCAAAATTAAGGAGCATTATCAAAATTAATAAATATTAATTAACTTAATCAAAATTAAGAAGGTTAATCAATAATAATTAACTTGATCAAAATTAAGGAGGTTAATCAATATTAAAAAATGAGATCAATAAATATTAGTGAGGTTAATAGTTATTAACTTCCCTTAATATTTATCACCCTTCTTAATTATTTAACAATTTCATTAATTATTATCAACTACCATCAATATTTATTAGTTATTAATCTATGAATTGACACTTATCTGTTAATTATTTATTAATATACTCAATAAAAAATTAATAAATAGCATCTTATCCTATTAATAATCATTATCTTAAGGATATTTATAAACATCAACCTTCAACTTAATTAAAAAGGTAGATTAATATTAAGGAGAGAGATAAATAATACGGAGGTTAATATATATTAAGGAAATTAATATATAATAAGAGGTGGGGATTGGTAAAGATTAAGAAGGTTAATAAAGATTAAGAAGGTTAATAAATATTAGAAAGGAAGATAAAAATTAAGGTGCGATAACTATTAATGATGTTGAAAAATAATGATATAGTTAATAAATATTAGGGAAGTTAATATTTATTAAGAAGGTTAATAAATATTAGGGAAGTTAATATTTATTAAGAAGGTTAATAAATATTAGGGAAGTTAATATTTATTAAGAAGGTTAATAAATATTAGGGAAGTTAATATTTATTAAGAAGGTTAATAAATATTAGGGATGTTAATAAATATTAAAAACGCTTGATAAACATTAGGGAGGTTAATATTTATTGAGGAGATTAAGAATTCTTAACAGGTTGATTATTAATTATTGGTTAAGAAATATTAAGAAGGTTGATTATTAATCATTGGGTTAAGAAATATTAAAAATCATTGATTTAAGAATTATTAAGGAGGTTAGTTAAAAATCATTGAGTCAAGAAATATTAAGGAGATTGATTTTAATCATTGGGTTAAGAATTATTAATCTGTGTATTAATAATCATTAGATAATCGTTCAGATAATATCGAGAAATTAATTCCAGAAATTAAGATAGTTATTATTAATCATCATTGTTAATGTAACGATGATTAAGATGTTTATTATTATTCAGAATATGTTAAATTATTTTGTTGGTTAATTATAAACTAGAAATAATAATTATTATCTTTTTTCCTAAGAGATACTTGTTGTTCTATAGTGATATTTAAACAACAACATGTTTTCATATGTTGTCTCATTGAGGGTAAAATTATGACATATAAAATTTCAAATAATATGATCATTTTTATTCAGACTTAATTGTTATGATATATTAATATGAATATAATAATTGTTATGATATATTAATATGAATATAATAATTGTTATGATATATTAATATGAATATAATAATTATGCTGATTATTTAAAATTAAAAGGATACTGGAAGTTTTGAAAAACATGTTTAATTATGTTTTATAATATAAAAAGAGTAAGTAGTGAATATTTAAAAAAATGAAATTATTATTATCAATTATATTATTTTACAATAATAATCTATGGAGACTTTATTAAAAGAAAGTAAAACCCAGCGAGATAATTATTACATGTTATATAAAAGTTGGCAATTCACAGTTGATATATTAGATATTTTAAATAAAGGTATTAATTCTCCTGTTGGATTAACTCCGCCATTTAATAATGATCAAATTATTATGGCAATACCAGTCAGTTCTGGTGTAATAAACTTACCAGAAAGTAACTTATCTATACCATTAATCATAGAACCAAATCCTATTGATATAGCCAGAAATATGAATTTAACACTTTCAGATGCAATTAGAATTACTATTACTATGTATGGTAAAGGAAAATTTGAATCTGATTATATAGCAGAATGGGATGTATTATGCGAGAATGATAGGTTGGCCAACATTTGTAATGAAAATGAAGACGGTTATGATATTGTATCATCAAATATGGTAATACCTAAATCAATACTGGAGGTTATAAAACAACAAATAACACCTGACAAGTTAGATGAAGATTTGAAAGAATATGGGGAATTTAGACCCAGAGTAGGATTTAATTTTGAATGGGATGTATATTTAGTAATACCACCTGATAACTGTAAACATTAATACTAGTGTAATAATAGTTATTTAATGACTATTATCATTTTGAATGTAAAAATGAATAATTAAATTATTTGAAATAGCATAACAAATGTCAATATTACCAATAGAGGTATGGCAAATAATTTTAGAATTAGTACCATTACCATCTCAATTATCTTTAATGAGAACATGTCAAAAACTTCATATTCATTTAAGAATAGTTGATCTGTATTATATTGATACTAAATATAAACTAAAATTAACAGATAATATTTTACGACAATATACCTATGTTAAACATTTCGCTTCGCGGCTTCCTCTATTTACATTATTTTAGCCACAGGCTAAAATAATGTAAATGAAGAGGGAGACAAATGTATCAGGTAATTATTGCCAAATAACTGATGAAGGTATTAGACATCTGGAGTTATATTCCCTCAATGCTGCTAATAATGAAAAAATAACTGATAAGGGTATCAAACACATGAATTTAAAATATTTGGATGCGTCTAATAATACAAAAATTACTAACCATGGAATTAAAAAGATGAAACTATCTAGTCTTTATGCTACTAATAATAGTAATATAACTGATGAAGGGATTGTCTCCTTCTGTTTGCCCGTGAAGGGCAAACTCAGGAGCCGCAAAGCGAAACATATGGACTTACAAGTTCTTGATGCATCAGGTACTAGTAGTATTACTGATCAAGGTATTAGTAAGATAAACTTAAAGGTTTTAATTGCTGAGTTTACTAATAAAATAACTGATAATGGAATTAAACGTCTAAATTTGGATCAATTAGCTGTATCCTATAATAATGAGATAACAGATGAAGGGATCAAACACCTCAATTTAAAAGTACTGAAAGCATCAGGACATATTAATGTTACTGATAGGGGAATCCAACATATGAATTTACATACATTATATGCCAATAATAATATTAATATATCTGATCAAGGTATCCAACATATGAAGTTAATTAAATTAGCGGCATCTGATAATACAAGTATAACTGATCAAGGTATCAAAAATTTCAATTTAATTGAACTGTATGCAGCCAATAATAGTCATATTACTGATAATAGTATCAAAAATATGAAGTTAAAAGTACTGGATGCCTCAGATAACCAAAAGATTACAGATCAGGGAATTAGTGGTATGGATCTAGTAATACTTTTAGCTAGTGGTAACCCTAAAATAACCGATCAGGGTATAAAAAGAATGAATTTAAAAAAACTGGATGCTTCTTTCAATACTAGTATAACTGATGAGGGTCTTAAATATCTTGACTTAGAGCAACTTGATGCTTGTTACAATGAAAAAATTACTAATTATGGAATTGAACATATGAATTTATATTTATTAAATGCTAGAGGAAATCGTAATATAACTAGAGATGGCATCAAACATATGTATGTATATAAAATGTTATAATCATTGGTAATTAATAGTCTGTTAATTCTTTATCAGTAGATAGAAAATAATAATTTAGATAATATTAGTGAAATGTATTTATCACAATTTACTAATGATTTACTTAAATGATATAAACACCTTAAAATATCATAAGTTAACTTATAATCAATTGGTGACTGATAAGGGGGGTTAGATTGGGTGTGTGTGTGTGGTGTTCTCTAATTTAAATAGTACCGTTGGAGGCGATAAGACTTGATAATTAACTAAATTAAACATTGATAAAGTTACATCTACTCAACACAAATAAATAAAATGGAATTAATATATTTCAAAATGATTAATTAATAAATAATTATTTTAATGATAAATGTTAATACTACCAATAGAAATTTGGCAATTAATTTTAGGATTAGTACCATTGCCTTCTCAATTATCTCTAATTAGCATTAACCGATTATTACATCAACGTCTTAAGATAATTGATTTTTATCATATTGATAAAAGATATAAAACTAGATTAACTGATCAAATCTTAAAGAGATACCGAGATCTTAAGTATTTACATATATTAGAAGATAATACTAACATAACCGATGAAGGTATTAAACACTTAATGTTACATACACTAAGGGCTAGAGGTGAATGTAGCAATATAACTGATAAGGGTATTAAACATATGAATTTACACAAATTAGACGCGCATTATAATGAGAGCATAACAGATGAGGGAATTAAACATATGAATCTAAAAATATTAAATGCCTCAAGCAATTGGAAGATTACTAATAAAGGTATCAAAAACATGCAATTAGAATCCCTTAATGCATCTCATGGTGAGATAACTGATGAGGGAATAAAGGACATGAATCTAAAAATATTAAAAATTGGTGGACACACACATATTACTGATCAAGGTATTAAACATTTGCATTTAGAAGCTCTTGATGTCTCCTTTAATAATATAATAACTGATGAAGGTATCAAACATATGAACTTAAAATATTTAAACGCTTCTGGATATAATTGTCGAATTACTGACGAGGGGATAAAACATATGGATCTAAAGACTCTCATTGTCAGTATAAACCCCAAAATTACCGATGAAGGTATTAAAAATATGCAATTACTAAAACTTCGAGCATCAGGATCTGGTACTCAAATAACTAATGAAGGTATGGTGGTGAAACCACCAAACACATGAATTTACACACACTAAATGTCAATATCTATACTAAAATTACCGATGAGGGAATTAAACATATGACCCTAAAAAAATTATCAGCTAAATCTAGTCTTACAATAACAGATGAAGGGATCAAAGGGATGCAGTTACAAACTTTAAAAGCCTCACGTAATCCAAAAATTACTGATCAAGGGATTAAACATATGAAATTAGAAAAACTGAAAGCATCGGGTAATAAGAATATAACAGATGAAGGTATTAAAAATATGCCATTGAGGAAACTCAATGCCTGTGATAATGAGAAGATAACAGATGCAGGTATTAAACATATGAATTTAAAAAGTCTTAAGGCAAATAATAATGCCAAAATAACTATTAAATTAATATAATGATAACAGATAAAGTTCGTACATTATTTTTTCATGTTCTGTAAATATATATTACGTAGTTGATCTGTTCTGACCAAAATTTTAAAATACAGATTAACACCTCAGTGGAAATATTATATGATAGCATTAATATAGTTCTAATTCACGATTATATTAATGTTAAATACAGTTGTTATTATCAATAATCGGGGAAAAGTATAAACTGATAGTTAACATGGTAAATTACTTAATTAGTTATCAATTATTCTTTAATAAAGATCATCTCAATTAGTTATCTGTTCTTAATTATTAATATCCATATCGTCGTGATAATGCATTCAATTATAGTTAGCTATTTGCTCTTCTATGTTGATTTAATAATCTTAATATGATATTATCGATGAGTAAATCATTATGTGTATTATATTTTAAAATAGTTAAGAATACTGTTTATTATCAGTAACATTATCTAATAATTTTATTATCAGTAACATTATCTAATAATTTTATTTATTTGTAAGAATAGCTACTAATGAATATTAGATGAGTACTCTACTATTAGAAGGTTCTACTTATTATCAAGAAATCTACCACTATGAATAATAACTAACTAACATTTAAGATAATTATTTAGTCATCAAAAAGAGTATATAAGTTTTTATTAAATCTAACCATATACTACTATCAGTATTTTGTTTACTCAAAACCTAACGATTATTATTAATTGTGAAGGAATACTTGAGAAATGAAAATAATACGTCTGACATGTATAAATTAAAATAAATAATATTGATGTATCTCATACAAAGTAATTGAGAACACTCAAAGTAGAATAACTAACAATAAAAAAGATACCTCAACTTAAAATTGAATATTAATTACTTATTAATATTAATAAGTAATTAATTGATAATAAATGGTTATACTACCAATAGAAGTTTGACAATTAATATTAGAGTGTAGTCAGTTGCGTACTCAATTATCTTTATTACAAGTAAACAAGTCATTTAATCAACGACTAAAAATTATTGACTTTTATCACATTGATGACGAGTATATATGGAAATTAAATGATAATATTTTGATGAGATATAAATCCATTAAATATTTAGATGCTTATGCTAATACAGAAATAACTAATAACGGAATTAAAGTGCTTTAGCACTTCGAAGTGATAAAAAGATTTATCTTTTTGTCACTTTAAACATTTACAATTACAGATTCTCGATGCTACTAATAATAGTAAAATAACTGATGAAGGAATTAAAGTGCTTTAGCACTTCGAAGTGCTAAAAAGATTTATCTTTTTGTCACTTTAAACATATGCCTTTACATACTCTAAATGCATCAACTGGTTGTGGAATCAGTGATAATGGAATTAAACATCTACCATTACATACTCTCAACGCTTTTTGTAACAATAAAATAACTGATGAAGGCCTTAAAGTGCTTTAGCACTTCGAAGTGATAAAAAGATTTATCTTTTTGTCACTTTAAACACCTGAATTTAAAAATACTTGATGCTAGACAAAATAAAAAATAACTGACACTGGCATTAAACATATGGCTTTAACTTCACTTAAAGCCAGTGGTAGTGGTATTACTGATAATGGTCTTGAGTTTCTTAATTTAAAAATTCTCGATATTAATGATCATAAAATGATAACAGATGTAGGCATAAAACATATGCAATTAACCAGTTTAGACGCATCTTGGAATAGTAATATTACTAATCAAGGAATTGAACATATGAATTTAGTAGAATTATCAGTACAAGGATGTTGTGGTATAACTAATGAAGGTATTAAAAAGATGAAATTAAAAAAACTTAACGCATTGTTTAATGAAAAAATAACAGATGAAGGTATGATGGTGTAACCACCAAACACATGTCCTTAAAGATACTTGAAGTTTTAGAAAATCCAAGAATTACAGATGATGCAATTAGAAACATGAATTTAGAAGTTCTTAACGCCAGTGATAATTATAATATCACTGACAACGGAATTAAAGTGCTTTAGCACTTCGAAGTGATAAAAAGATTTATCTTTTTGTTACTTTAAACACCTAAAATTACATAAATTATGTGCATCGGGGAAGCGCTGTGGAATCACTAATGAAGGTATGGTGGTGTAACCACCAAACACATGTCCTTAAAAATATTAGAAGTTTATAGAAATGAAAAAATTACTGAACAAGGCACCAAACATTTAAATTTAGAGGAATTATATGCCTTAGATAATAATAACATAACTTATAATGGGTATAAACATATGAACCTAAAAGTAGTGAGTACCAATGATGATACTATTTTATAATCTCTAATAATTATTTTATTTTGATTAAAAATTTACATCGATTTAAAGGTTATATGTATTTTCATATGATCAAGTAGTTACTGAACTAATGATGTATTAATTATTTATTCAATAATTAATATATATATACATATTAGATAAATTAAATAATAAAATTTATCTAATATATTGACAGTGATATTATCATTACCAAAAGCTAAGAGTTTGTGTAAATTTATGTCTTTCCCTTTGGAGATCCTGAGTTTGCCATAAAGGACACGCTTCGCTGTTCCTGATATTTAATATATTTTAGAGGGAAACAATTCCTTAATTAGTAATTCCACATTCATCAGAGACGTTAAGAGTAGATAACTTTAGTATCATTATCAGTAAAATTAAGAACTTCCATATCCATATGTTCGATACCTTGATCATAGATAATATCATTCCCGGAGACAATGATCTGATCAGTGATGTCACCTTAAGAAGCATCTAAAATCTTTTAGATCGATTATCTTTTTAAACCCTTTTAGATAGATATCTTTTTAAACCCTTTTAGATAGATATCTTTTTAAACCCTTTTAGATAGATATCTTTTTAAACCCTTTTAGATAGATATCTTTTTAAACCCTTTTAGATAGATATCTTTTTAAACCCTTTTAGAT
>Ga0272448_1001340_pt1 | contig 33626 bp, 32 predicted proteins | sample YNPCB0191_FD_202220 | JGI IMG/M metagenome (GOLD analysis project Ga0272448, IMG submission 202220) | Hot spring sediment microbial communities from Yellowstone National Park, WY, United States - YNP-CB-019-1 | ecosystem: Environmental > Aquatic > Thermal springs > Hot (42-90C) > Sediment...
GTATTTTTCTCAACATTTGACATATTATATTTGATGATGTAAAATATACTCAGAGAAAATCCTACCTCTTTAATTTCTATTAGTCACCAGTGTTGGGTTTTTATCGCTCAATTAACCAAAGGCGGTGATGCTTATATGGTGAATTGCTATCTTTCAATCCTATTGATCTTTAGTATAACAATTTTCATCGGTTGCGGCAATGGGTCTGAAGAAGATCAAATTATCGTCAAACAGGGCGATATTTTTGGGACAGTCATTGATAAAGAAACCGGACAACCTATTAAAGGTGCATCTGTCCAAATAGCTGGAAAAACTACCCAAACCGATGACAATGGAAAATATATGATAAAGTCAATTCCTACTTCTGATAAGCTTGAAATTATAGTGACTGCAACTGATTATCAAGAATACAAGGATTCGTTTTCTTTTAAACAAGAGCTTTTATCTTACAATGTATCGCTGATCCCAAGCAAAAGCCCTTACGCTCCGATCAACCTGATATTAGATTCAATAAGTGCAAATATTGCATCTCTTGATGGCAACAAAATTCCAGACATACAAGCTAATTTTTCCAAGAGTTATGTTGCAAGCAATAGTGATGCGACAATTTTTGGTGTTATAGCTGGTGTTGTTCCCGCAAATTATGATGCAATACCAAAATCCATAGAGACCATAATTGATAAATATACAAAAATTGAATTCAAGTTTGTCAATCGCGACATTAAAATTGATGGTGACAATGCCTCTGTTTTAATGCGAATTAAAATTAAGGCACAAACAAAGCCACCAGACGCTGCTGACTATGATATTGAGGCATCTGGCAAGATTAATTTCAAAAAAGAAAATGATGTTTGGAAAATAACTTATTGGGAATTGATTGAATTTTTTAAATTTGAGCAAAATCCTATCTAAGGATAAAACTTGGATTAAGAAATGGCATTGGTAGATCATTTAACAGATGCGGAGAGACTACAATTTTTCAGAAAAGCACGGTTATTAGAGAATAAAGCCAAAGAACTTTCTGAGATTGAGGACTACGAAAAAGCTGGACTATTATATGGTTGGGCTGGATATGCCTATATGCAGTTGCAGGCATGGGAAGACGCCGGCTATAATTATGGACAATCTGGTGAAGCATATAAACGTATAAGGAATTGGTCAAAAGCCGGTTTTAGTTACGAGCTTTCTGGTGAAGCTTATGAAAAAGCAGAGAGATGGCTTGGTGCAGGCTTTAACTATACGCAGTCAGGTTATGCCTATGAACAAAGCAAGGAATATGAAAAGGCGGGAGAAAGCTATCGTCGGGCTGGTGAATGTTATCGCGAGACGGGAAAATGGCAGGAAGTGGCTATTAGCTATCAACAGTCAGGCGAAGCATGTCAAACCGCAAGGGCATGGCGAAGTGCTGGTCTAAGCTATGCACAATCAGGCGATGCTTACAGAAGAGCCCAAATGTGGATGGAAGCAGAAGAAAACTATTGTAAAGCCAAAATGGCATATACAGAAGCAGGAGCTTATGAAGACGCTGGAAATATGTTCTATAAAGAAATGCTAATGAAACGTATGAGAATGAAAAAATGGTCAATTAAACGTTTCACATCATATCTATATGATCTTATATGCGGATATGGTGAAAAACCTAAAAATGTTTTTATTACATGGATTTTGACTATAATATTCTTTGCTATAATATACTTTTTTCCAAGTGGTATTATTTATAGAGCCGATCCTGAGTCCTCAAATAATTTGCTTTTAAGAGTGTTACATTCGCTTTATTTAAGTGCTACGACTTTTGCGACACTCGGACAGAGCGAATTTGATATTAAAGGATATATGCGTCCATTTATCATGCTTGAAGCACTTATCGGTATATCCATGATCACTCTCTTTATATTAGTTCTCGGAAGGAAAATGATGAGACGATAGTGGAAAAATCAATCCGTCAAATCGCATTAGATATTCTCTTAGAAACTGATGCCAAAAACGAAAATGCACATGATATTCTCAATAGGACTATACAGAGAAAAAATCTGACTGAAAAAGACAAAGCATTTCTAACTGATATTGTTTACGGCACAATTCGCTGGAAAGGTAATCTCAATTATATTGTCAATCAATTTATCCCGCCTAAAAAATTCAAGAAACTTGATCCAGAAATATTGTTGACACTTTATATCGGTCTGTATCAAATTTACTATATGGACAAAGTGCCTGACTATGCAGCGGTAAATGAATCTGTAGAGATCGCCAAAAAATATGGAAATTCAAGGGCATCTGGTCTTGTCAACGCGGTTCTTCGTAGAGCTGTAAGGGTAAAAGATATAAAATATCCCGATTTGAATATAAAGCCTGTTGAGCATATATCCGCTAAATATTCTCACCCAGAATGGATGGTTAGACGATGGCTAAACAGGTTTGGAATTGAGCAAACGATCAATCTTTGCATAGCCAATAATTCTCGTCCCCCATTTTTTATAAGAACAAATAGATTGAAAGTCTCACGAGATCAACTTCTGAAATCACTTGAAAAAGAGGGCATTTCTGCATTGCCAAGTGATAGTATTCCTGAAAGTATAGAGATAAAACAACTAAGTAAATCAATAGATAGTTTGGAGTCATATAAACAGGGCTGGTTTCAAGTTCAAGATGAAAGTTCAATGCTTATCGCACATATACTTGATCCACAAGAAGGAGAGACTATCATTGATGCCTGTTCAGCACCGGGCGGTAAATCCACTCATATAGCGGAAATTATGGGGAATAAGGGTCAGATATTATCTTTTGATATAGACACTCATAGGCTTGGATTGTTAAAAGAAAATTGCTCACGTTTAGGAATTGATATTATAAAAATAATCAATGATGATGTAAGAAATATAAGAGAATACATAAATGAAAAAGTGGACAGAGTTCTTGTTGATGCCCCATGTTCAGGATTAGGTGTTTTAAGGCGAAGGGTAGAAGCTAAATGGCGAAGAACACAAGAACAAATATTGGAATTTTCTAAACTGCAATATGAAATTCTTGATAGCGTCTCAAAATTTGTCAAACATAATGGGATATTAGTTTATTGCACATGCACAATTGAACCAGAGGAAAATCAGCAAGTCATAGAGAGATTTATAGAAAATCATTCAGAATTCCAGCTTGAAAATGTCCTACCATTTCTGCCAGAGGGAATAAGGCAAATCAAAGGTATAGTTTCAGACAAAGGATTTCTGCAAATTTATCAGCATTTACATAATATGGACGGTTTCTTTTCTGTTAGAATGCGTAAAGTTGGCGAAAATTGATATAATTTCTATTGTTCTGCCTTCAATTCACCAGCAACTTTGGTTGTCTCATCTTTGTTGACATACACAGTTTGCCTTAAATCCCTATATCCTTCTCTTGATAGTTTGAGGACATAGCTTCCTACGGGAATTTTGGTCAGAGTCATCGGGGTTTCGCCCTGAAATTCGCCATCAAGATATACCTGAGCGTCTGGCTTTGAGGTAATTTGAATTGAACCGTAACCTTTTTGAGAGGCAGACGCAGTGGAAGTTTCTGTTGATGAAGCATCCTCTTTATAAGTTTTTGATCCAACTGGAATCATCGGAGCAACAGGCAAAGGTGTGCTTACATCTCGCGGGATCTCAGCCATAAATTTTGTCCTGTTATAGCCTTTTTTGGTAAGTTCAAATGTATAAACACCGGGAGGAAGATCAAGAGCCGTATCCGTGACGCCATAATCCTTCCCGTTGATCTTAACATTTGCCCCTGGCGGTTCACTTCTGAGCAAAAATCTGAGTTTGACCGATAATGTCTGTGGTTTAAGCCCTTTAATATCAACCGTCCCTTCCCACGGCTCAAAACCTTCTTTATATGCCATAATCGTATGTGACCCTGTTCTAACTCTGATTTTTAGTGGAGTAGTGCCAACCTCTTCTCCGTCAACTTTTATGATGGTGTCTAACGGTCTTGATGAGTTTATTGTTATCACACCTGTGAAAACATAAAAATACAAGACCGCAATTATGCCCATTATAGCAAAAGCTGATAAGATCACATACTTCATTTTTATTCACGCTCCGAATATGAACTTATTTATTATTATCCTGACGAATAGTTTTATTCATCTCTGTTTCCATCTTCATCTCAACCTGTTTTCTCTGTTCTTCTTGAAGTTTTTTCAAGGTCTCTTTATCTTCTGGTTTACTAATGTCAATTATATGTGGAGTTATTAATATCCAAAGCTGGGTGTTCTCAACAGAGTCAACAGTTTTATTGAATAATCTTCCTAAGAAAGGTATGCTTCCTAATATCGGCATCTTATGGATAGTCTTTTTAGTTTCCTTTTTGATCATTCCACCAATAGCTATTTGCTCTCCATCTTCAACATCTATATAGCTTGTTATTGTGCTATCAGAAGTCACTGGGGCATTGAAATCAGTATATTCAAGGAAACTACTTACATTAATTCTTGTAATTTCTAACCCAATAGTGCGCTTTTCACCTTCTTTTAACATTTTTGATTTAGTGCCATATTTCGCGATATGAGGTGTTATGCTAAGATTTATACCTATGTCTTGTAGGAAGTTGTAATCGTATATAATTTGACCAAATTGGTTGGTCTGTGTGCTTTGCAGATATGGAATATCCTTGCCTCTGCTGAGCGTCGTTGGTTGATTATCTCGTGTGAGAACTGACGGTGCAGATAGAACTTCAACCTTATTTTCTTTCATAAGAGCGTTTAATGTCGCAGTAAGATTTTTGTTAAAGACTTTATATGTAAATCCCATACTTGAATCACCGACGTTAAAATCAGTCCCAAATAGAGCATTTAATCCATCTTTGCCAAGATGATTACCTTCCTTCCAAGTCCAATCAATTCCCAAATTGTTTTCTTCTCCTAATGAGACTTCAAGAACTTTGATCTCCATCCATACTTGTCCGCGACTTACATCTAATTGCCTAATAATCTCTTTTACTGCTTCGTGATTTCTTTCTGGTGTAGTGACGATCAGAGAGTTAGTATTTGGGTCTGCGTTAATCCTGACTTGACCAAATAGAGTGGCTGTATCTCTTGGGACAGGCGATCTTCCCGTCATCATCATTCTGAAAAAGTTCATTTGCCCGCTCCTTCCTCGTGAGCTTATTCCGCCACCTTCCTCAGAAAAGACATCGTTAAGAAGAGATTGCAAATCTCCCGCATCAGCATATTCCAATGGATAAATGAAGGTTGAGTATCTATAATCCGGAGGAGTTGGTTGATCTAACTGTTCTATCAGTTTTTGGATTATCTCAAAATTTCTTGCAGATGAAGTGGTGACAAGGATTGAGTTAGTTCTTGTATATGCCTCTATTGATATTGACCCTGTAAGGACGCCCGATCTTTGCGTAGTTCGTGATTGTCTTGGCATCCAGAAGAAGAAATCAAAACCGCCTCCACCTCTCCTTTGATTTCCTTGTGCATATATATTATTTAATATTTCCGCTACGCTTTCTGCATCTGAATTGACCAATGGGAATATTCTTGTATCGGTCTCTAAGTCTGGAATGGTAATGTCTAATTTGTCAATAAGGTCTTGAAGGATAGGAATATTAACCGCAGCAGTTGACACTACAATAGCGTTAAGCCTTGTATCCGCAACAAGATTAACCTGTCCCTGTATGCCAGTTATTTGCTCCTCTCTACCGCCTCTCTCAAATCTCCTTCGTTCCCTTTCCCACCAAGGCATATCTCTTGTGCTTTGATTCTGAAATAGATCTTCAAGGTTTTGCACAACAGAAGTTGCATCGGCATATTTCAATGGAAAGATTTTAATTACCTCTTGTGGGGCGGTTTGTTGATCCAATTGATTTATTATTTCCTCTATTATTGGGAAATTTTGTGGATCGGAAGATACAATGACTGCGTTTAGCCTTTCATCTGATACGATATTAACGGTTCCTTGAATTCCCTTCGTTGTGGTCTGTAATTCCCTTGCACGCCAACGTTCCCATGGGGGTAGATTTTGAGCACCCGTGCCTTGTAAAAGTGTCTGTAATTCCTGTGCAATATCCTCTGCAATGCCTGCTTTTAACAAAAATACTTTGATCTCTGCTTGTGCAATCCTACTGCTATCAAGTTCTTCAATTAATTTCTCTATGATCTCCAAATTCGTCTCAGAAGCAGTTACAATAAGTTTATTAGTCCTATCATCACCTGCGATCAATACTTGACCTCTGACTACATCAATACCCCTTGTAGGCATTCTGCCCTCACGTCTCGCCATATCAAGCATTTTCATCATCTCATCAGGACCTCTACTGCTTAACTTTTGAAAAGCCCTTGCAGTTTCTACATTCTGCCTGAAAAGATCGTTAAGTGTTTGGGCAAGAGTTGATGCTGTCGCATATTTAAGCTGGAATATCTGCGTCTTTAATACACCAGAAGGTTGAGTATCTAATTGTTTTATTATCTGAGCCAATCTTTTTATATTAGCAGAAGTATCTGTGACCACCAGTGAATTTGTTGTCGTATCTGCAAAAATATCTGCGTCCTTTGGAATAAGGTTTTTGAGATTTTGAGACATCTCAGCTGCGTCAGCACTATTCAAAGGTATTATCTGAGTTATCATTTCATCAGTAGAGTCTATTAAATTTGGATCAGAGCCGATTTGAACCCTTAATGGTCTTGCTTTTGCTTCACTAACGGGGACAATTACGATAGTCCTATTGACGCGAACCATAGTAAAGCCTAATGAGAGTAATGAGGTTTTTATAGCATCTAATGCCTCGTCAACAGTTACACCTTTTAGGTTTACTATTGTGACTTTTCCTTGAACTCTTTCGTTAGCTATTATGGTTAGGTTGGTCTCATCGCTCATAAATTTAAGAATATCTTGAATATTAGCATTTACAACATTGAAAAATGATATTCTTGTTGCTTTCCCATCTCTCCCACGTTCAACAACCCTTATATCTCTTTCGCTTTGCTGACCGCCGGGAGGTCCGCCTGGGGGTGGTCCTTGAGCTATTATATCGCCAACAAAGACAAATATCATCACCGATATAAGTATAGCAGACAATATAAGGTTTATATTATAAGATAGACAAACATCAGACCAAAGTCTATGACGTTTATCATTTGAAGTTCCCAAAAAACCATAATTCATTCTTTTTCCTCCGACAAAACAGCAAGAATATTTTATATATCTTTGCCTTTATGAGTTTTTATTTTAATATTTGCATTAGCATTATTAGGGCATTGGCTGAGGCATTGGTGTTTCTCCTCCACCTCGTCTTCCGCCAAATTCTCCGCTTTGAAACCTCTGCATAAACTCCTGCCTTAGTTTTTGTTGAAGCTCAGGATTATTTTGCAGTTCTTCTATAGAAATTCCCCTTTCTTCAAGCATCTGCTTTACAAAAGGTGGTAATTTGCTAACATCAAACCCTCTTCTTTGACCGCCCGAGTCGCCAGCTTGAAAATCCTTTCTTGCTTCGCCACCGGGTTTTTGTTCTCCTCCGCCTTTTTGTCTTTGACCTTCGCCTCTAAATCCGCCCATCGCTCCAGAGCGAGTTCCTTCACCTAATTTCAATGCTATTTGCTCTCCTGATCGCTCTAATTTGGCGCTCCATTCGTCTATTTCTACAACCTTAGCGTCTCCGATAGTATCGCCAGGGGATACATAATAACTTTTATTCGCCCCTGCCTGTTCAATGAAAGCCTTGCTAGTATTTATATTCTCTGCATTTGAGACAACGCCTGTAAGAACATAAGAGGCTTTTTGCTCTCTTTTAACCCAGCCTAATGGCATAAAAAGATTTTTATTTACAATTGCATTTATATATAGATTAATTCCCTCATTGTTAGCAGGTGGCTGACCTTTCGGTTGTGGTGATGGTGTCTGTTGAGGCACATTTGCCATTTGTGGCATCGGTTGCGATTCGCTCTGATCCTGTTTGTTTTCACTGGACTTCTTTTTTTCTTTATTTTTTGTATCTGCTTGTGGCGATTCTCCTTTACTCATTTGACGCATTTCTCGCTTAATTTCCTTCTTTTCCTCTTTATTGATATTTTTGTCAGATTTTTTCGGATCGTCAGATTTTTCAGGCTCAACGGTAAATGTCTTGCCATCTTCCGATCTGATGAAAGCTCTTCGGACAGGTTTTTCGCCTGTTGGTTCGCCTTCTATGATCATTACATTATCAGATGGATTAGCTTCTATTTTTATTTCAACTCGCTGACCATTTTCCTGTGCAGACGCCAAAAAATAGTAGCTTAATCCTAAAATGCCTACGATTACAAGACAAAAAATGCCAAATCTTAGTAACACCATTTTTTCACATCCTTTCATTTTCGTCCTTTTTATCTCCTTCATAAAGGGCAGTGGCTGTCATGCTCATTTCCACAGCCAATATCCCTTTTTGTCTATCTGCAACGTTTATTTGCATAGAGTCAATTTTAATCCATTTAGCAGATGTCTGTAAATTATATAAAAGCTTAACCAATTGGGTTATTTCGCTTTTAAATACCATCTTTGCAGTAAATCTTCCAACTTTATCTTCTGACTTTGCATTTTTGATAATATCCATCTTATTAATTAAGCCGAAGACCTCGCCTTTTCTTTGTTTCACACGATCATTATATAGATTTAACTTCTTTATTATTTTATCCTTTTCCTCTTTATCTTTAACTCCTGCTGAATCTATTATGTTATCTAAATCCTCGCCAGTCGGGGTTTGACCACTATGAGTTTGAACATACCCAACAAATGCACGCTTTACATCAATTGGGGCATCTTTTGGCATAACTGGGAAAAGAATCCAACTACTTTCCGAAGATTCTTTTTGCTCAGTTTCCTCAATGCTTTTATTTTTGTCGCTTTCGTTGCTTTTTTCGGTATCTGATACCTGTCTTACAGCTTTATCGTCGGAGCTTGAACTGCTTTCTTTTGTATCTAACTGGAAAGAGCTATCTTTCTCCTTTAATAATTGGACTGTATATAGACGATCTACTATTGATTTTAAGGTATTCTGATCATCTTTTTGAGCAGTTGTTTGCTTTTTCTTGCTTTTCTCTGGCTTGACGTCTAACTGTTCAATTTCCCTAATTTCTGATTGGTTTGCGATCTGCGCAAGATATTTCATTATAGTAGGTTCAGCAGTGTCTTTATTAAACGACATCTGACTATAGCCTAATTGTGTTCGCATGTTGCTTTCAAGATCAGTTATCAATGGTTCTATTGCTTTGAGTTTTTTCAGCGATTCTATTTTTTCCTGTTTAACTTTAAGATCTGAACCAGCTTTTTTCTGATCGCCTGTGAAAAAAGGCAAAATCAGAAAATAAACGATTATGCCAATAGCAGCTAACGCCCCAAAACCGATCATAAATTTTTCACGATTTGTTATTTTTCTCATTTTTCCCGTTCTCTTTTGTTGTTCCCTTATTCAAAGTGCATGTTATTTGCACTTGAAGTATTGGTTTATTGTCCTTTGTAATCTTAGAAATTGCACCGTTATCAACGCCATCAAACAACCTTTGATTGTTTGGGTCCTCCATTTCACTCAATATTCTAATAGCTTCACCTATGTCAGCATGAGACAAAGCCTCAACATTGAGAACCAATTTTCCATTTCTGTCTATGCTAAAGCTTGTCAATGCTAACTTATCACGAGAGGGCAATTTCTCGTGCATCTCTCTGAGTATCTCAAGAGGAGTGACATAAGGGACCATTACCCTCTCCATCAAGATACTTTTTTCAAGCGTTTGCTTTGCATTAACTATAACTGGGTCCTTTTCTAATTTTAATAGTTGTTCCTCAACTTCTTTATATTTTTTGGCTTGTGACTCCTGCCAATTATTAAACATCAAAACACCAAAAGCTATGACAATAACTGCTGCAAAAGCAGACAAAGCCATTACAATTCTTTGTCTAACCTTCTTCGCTTTTTCAAGAATTTTTTTGGGAAGGAGATTGACAGTGACAGTCGGAGTTCGGTCTTTTCCAGCTAAAGCGATTAAACCTAATCCAATGTTTACGGTTAGACTTCGTTCGTTTACATTTTTATCTCTGATTAGGTCAGTATTTACATTTGAAAATGAACCTAAAAGATTGACTTCTACGCCAAGCTTGTTGCTCATATATTGTGCCAGACCGGGAATTTGAGAGCATCCACCGCAAAGCATTAAATTATCAATTCCAGCGCTAGAATCTTTGCCTGTGAAAGCTCGTATAGATTGGATTATCTGATTTGAAAGGGCATCTGCCCATTGATATGTTAGCTGTTCATCAGAACCAGATGAGAGATTAGCGATTTTCAATTTCTGTGCTTCTGCATTTTCAAAGGTCAATCCTTCCTCTTTTTCTATCATCAAGGTAAGGTTATTTCCGCCATAAGGAAAACCTCTTGAAAAAGCCAATCTGCCGTGTTGAATAATGCAAATATCTGTCCCACCTGCGCCGATGTCTGCAACTACTATGCTTTTATTTGCGAGGCTTTCTCTTAATTGATCAAAGACAACACCATAAGTAGCAAAAGCAGATGGTATAATAAATCCGACCTTCACTCCTGCTTTGTCCGCAATATCAATATATCTATCAATTGAGGTTTTCTTTGCAGCAACTACTTCAAGCGAGACGTTATCCGTTGTCCTCTGGACATTATAAATACTATATTCTGCTTCCTCAATTGAGAATGGAAGTTCAGTCTCTATTTGGATAGGCACCATCTTTGCTATATCTTCATCAGTAGCAGTTCCGGGCAATCCAGATAATCCTTTAACCGTGACTAATTGACGTGGAATGGACAATGCCACATTCTTTGTTTTGAAGCCTTTATCTTTTATCAATTGGACTAATGTCTCAACTATGACTTCATCTGTTATTTTATCTCCCGCAGAATTGCGTGGATACTTCATTGATCCGTAATTATGGACGATCACACCTGTATTCGTAAGGATTAGCTCCATAATTTTGATCGCATTTGTGCCAATATCAATTGTTGTTATTTGATTCCTTGCCAAAGTAAACTCCTTTGTTTACATCTGTTTCCAATATTTTATCTGAATTCTATTTCCACTGCGATCAACGATGGCAGTAAAGCCATTTTTGATCTTATTATCCTTTGAAGTTCCTGTCGCCTCAATGCGAAAAACACTACTACGATAAGAAACTATGTCAACCAACTGCCTGAATGTGTTTTCATCAATACCTTCTACATCCAAGAGTTGACCTATATTATCAAATGGACCGCCTTGACCTTGTTGATTGCTTACCTGTCCGCTACTTCTTTGGCTTGTTCCAGATGTCGTCCTTCTTGTTGATGAACTAGAAGAAGATGATGTTGTTCCAGATTCGCGATAGGCGATTATTGCATTAGCTTTTGTCTCATCCATACCCGGCAATAGCTGTAATAACTCCACAGGGACTGTATTTATGTTTATTTTGCCCGGCAAGACCGCGTCATCCGTTGTTGTGACTCTGTCAGCGATAGTCCTCAAATCCTGAATGGATACCGCCCTAACTTGTAAAAGCTCGTCTACGTTGTCAAATCTGTTATTTTGCCTATATCTGATAATACTCTCTGCTATGCCATCATCTATTCGGTTACTGAGGCTTTTTAATTGGTCTGCATTTGCGGTATTAATGTTAATTCTTTGCTGTTGAGTTTGCTGTTGACCTTGATCTCTACCTTGTTGTCCTCCGCCTTGTTGCTGATCATCAACAGTGATCCTATCCCTTATAGAGTTTAATGTCTGTTGAGAGATTGCAGGGACGTTCAAAAGGTCTGTTATATTTCTATATGCTTGATTTCCGCCCTGTTGTCCAGTTTGTCCAGTAGGAATTTGTTGTCCACCGACATTCATTTGACCTTGTGTCTGACCAAACTGAATTTGTGATTGTCCAGTCTGTCCTTGTTGCATTTGCCCGCCTTGTTGTCCTTGTTGATTTGTAGCTTGGCTTCGGTAATCAACAATCGCTTGTGCTTCCTGTTGAGTTATAACTTGCTGTTGTTGTCCCTGTCCCTGACCTTGAACATTTACCCCTTGCACTATTTGATTTGCATCTGCTGTATTTATATTTACTCGCTTACTGCCATCATTTGCGACATTTTTATCTGCTGAAAAAACTGTTGTTATATCAATTAATGCTATGGCATTTTGTTCTTCTGTGTTTGTGCTTCTTGTATTACTTTGTTGGTTGGTGTTATCATCACCTGTCCAACCATATAATATATCAGGGGTCATTCCCTCTGCTTTAGCCATCTCTGCGGTTGTCCTATAAGGTCTTTTAGCTATTATTGCCGATGCAAGTTGTTGAGCTTGTGCTGTAATCTCTGCTTCCGATAAATTCTTACCCGTTTGTTGATTAGTTAAGCAATATTGTATTACCTTTGTCAATGTGCCTTCATCTATTGTATTTACATTAATCTTGGCTGATTCGTCTATCATTTTGGCGTTGAAATTTGTATTGTTGAGTTCGCCAGTGAAACCATTAGCCCAGTCCTCATCAAGCGAATCATAGCTTGTTTCGTCACTTCTCAAATAAGCGATAGCTGTTTCAAATCCGCCCTTTGCAGAATAGTAAGCGTTAATTTGGTCATTCCAGTTTCTTGATGTTTTAACTTCAAGCTGAAGTGTATACATAAACTCCGACGCTAAAATAGTCAATATTGTGACTATCCATAAAACTGCTATTAATGATAATCCTTTATTGCTATTCATAGCGATCACCATAATAATCTATCTTTGTGTAGAAGTCATTTGGTTGCCTTGACCAGCAGTTTTTTGCCCACCTGATTGCTGACCGACAGGAGTACTGAAATTTAAATAGACAACTATCGCCTGAGTTAATGGAGTGCCTTTGTTGTCTGGGTCTGTTACCGAAAGAGTGATCTCCAAAGCCTGTGGAAGCTGTTGTTCCTCTTCCATATCCCATGTATCAGCCCAATCGCTTCCGTCAAAATACCTTATGTTAAGTCCTGCGACGTTATCCATAAGCACTGATGATTTAAGCAACTCTTGGACTTCCTCTGATTGTGATGATCTAGTAGATGATTGCATTTGTTCAAGCATGTCTTGGAGATTTTGTGTATCAAGTTTAGTTGTCTCTACTCTCATAAGGCTCATTAATGGTTCGTCTGTTTCTGGGTTTTGTCCTATAAAATAAACTACCCTTGCAAGATCGCTTGGCAGATTGTTTTCTGTTTCTTCTTCATCTGACGATGTATTACTTGTCTTACTCTCCTCTTGTGGGGCGTAATCCCTAAGGTTTGGATTTACTACTGTGACAAAACTGACCATGTCCATATCCATATTAGTTTCAGGGTCTGCATTATCGCCACATAAAAAGACCAATTCTTCATCATCACTTGCATAAAACATATTGGTCACGTCTTGAGCTATACGGTCAAGTGTTGTCCTGCATTTTTGTAACATTATGATCCTTGTCTCATCTTTCTGATATGCGTTCAATGATGACTTGAAGACCGCATAAACAGACCCAATTATCATCATAGATATTGCGACAGCAACCATTATCTCAATGAGCGTAAAACCTTTATTTGAGGAAATGTATTGTCTTTTTATATTCGTTTTGTTATAGAGTCTCATAATTCTAAAACCAACTATTGTTTGATCAGATAAGTTTTTAATAAGCCTTGGACAATTTTAGATTAAAGATGTTATACTGATTATTCAAATAAAACCCTAATGATAAAAAAGATTTTAAAATCCCCCTTTATTCCATACGCATTAAGTTAAGGACTCTTAACCCCGAAGGGGTGATATATTTATAGAAAACACATAAATAAAAAATCTTTTAGCTCCGTCAGGAGCGACATATTTACCCATCATATTTCGCTCCGCTGGAGCTTCGTATTTTGGCGTTTATCGTTTCTATAAATATGGCGCCCCTTTGGGGCTAGAAACAACATTATCTCACGTTAAAAATAACGTTTTTCCCTTAACTTAACGCTTATACCCTTTATCCTCCTTTTTCAGAGAGGAACCTGATTTTTTATCCCTGCTGTTGTTGCTGTTGATCTGTCTGTTGTTCTATGGTTCTATCCGCTATATAGGTGCTTAGTTGGAGACTTTTTTCTTGACCTCTTTCTTCCCATGTGATTACAACTGTCACTTGTCTAAGTCCATCTGTATCTGTATCAGTGACTTCAGTTGCCCATCTAAATCGGGAATCAGTGCCGAAATCGCCTTCTTCACTGCCGACATCTGGGTAACCTGTCATCTCAACCTGCCCCATTTTCAATCGTAAAAGATAATATGCTGTTGTTTTGTTTTCAATGAGAGAATAACTTTTAATCCCTTCAGAAAAAGCTTTAAGAAGTGCGGGAAAAGCGATGGCAGCAATGCTTAATGCTACAACGACTTCAAGCAATGTAAATCCCCGTTTATTTTTGAATGTATTATTTATTTTGCCTCTTAAAGCGATTATCATCTCAAAAAACCCTCTACTGATCACAGATCACTGATTACTGATCACAAATTACTGATTACTGATCACTGATTACTTGTGTTCAGCCCAAGTTGTTGAATATCCTCCTCATTTAACTCTCTGATCCCTGTTCTTCCAGTGGATTGCGATACAGTGAGAAGCATCACCTTTCCAGATTGACTTTGCAGATAGACCTCAAATTCCTCTGCCCTGCTATCTGGATAAAATGTGACATATTGAATGCCAGAATTTGTGTTTGAACTACGAGGCGAATTTATCTGCACTATTTGAATTCCTGCGGGAATTTTATTTGGCACGCCTAAAAGACCACCTGTGCGAGTCACATTAGTTTGATTTTCTTGATCACTGCTATTATTTTGCTTCGTATTACTTTGTGTCACATTTTGGTTATTGCTTTGTTCAGAAGCTAATTTTTCCGCCTCTCTTTCAGCAATCGCTTCTAATGCAGAAGTAAGGTTTGTCCTTGATTGATCTGTAACACTTCCACCCGAAGACTCACTTAATAGCTCTTTAAGCGAAAGCCAGTATTCGCTATTAGTTGGGTCAAATAAGACGACATATTCAGTTCGTTCTGTTATAGCAGATGTTCTGGCAAACTCCATTAGGCTTCTTATTCCACGTGCAGTTGACCGAAGCCTTGTGCTTTCTGCAAATGTCTTCATCCAAGGTGTAGATATAGTTGTCATAAGAAGGATGATAAATATGACAATAGTGATCTCTATCAAGGTGAAACCATAGGAGCTTTTTTTAGCAAATTTTTTCATTTTATATACTGCAGTATTTCATAACCTGATGTTATGAGTTTGAACAATTTATAATCCCTCTAAATCTCACTTTTTATTGAGTTTGAAAAATTAATCGGGTATCGCTGGGAATGGATTCCTGCTTCCGCAGGAATGACAAATGCACACAAAATGTTCCTTGCAAAGCCTGCCCCCTTGTGAAAATAGGAACAGAAATCCAGAGAAACATTGCTAATTTTATTCTCCGATTAATTATTCAATATTCATTCAAAAGGAGACTTTAATACTCTTTTCTAAAAGAAGATTTTAATGCTTTTTTTCTTAATAAAGGAGATTAAGAGGTTATCATTCTTTTTCAAATTTCTTATCTTCCTTGCTCTTCTATTAGCCAGTTTGTTATATCCGCTGCCTCGCCAGTGCCTCCTTCTTGACCATCTGCACCATAAGAATAAAGCTCATAATCATAGCCTTCACGCGTGCTTGGACAAACATAGATATAGGGAGCACCCCATGGGTCTTTAAAATCTGTTGGCTGAACATAAGGACCATTCCAATTCATCGGTTCTGGCGGAGAAGTTGGTTTAGTTATTAAAGCCTGCAAACCTTGTTCAGTAGTAGGATACTGCCCATTATCTGCTGCATACATATCAAGACCAAGCCCGATTTGCTTTATATCCATCGCTGCTTTCTGAGGTTTAGCTTGCCTTAGTCTGCCAATAACTCTTGGAGCGACAATACCACCAAGCAAAGCCAAAATTGCGATAACAACCATAAGTTCAATTAATGTAAAGCCCTTTTTCTTGGACTTCAATAGCTTTATAAACATTTATGTTCCCTCCTTTTTAACCAGTGACCAGATTGCTTGCTTCAAAGATTGGCAAAACCGCAGCAGCGACGAGAAAACCGACTGCAAGAGCCATAACAAGGATCATAACAGGACCTATCAGACTTGATACTCTTTCAAGCTGTTTATCCATTTCAGCTTCATAGTATTCTGATAATTTTAACAACATATCCTGTGGTCTTCCTGCCTCTTCGCCTATGGCAAGCATATGTGTAACAAGCCCCGGAAATTCTCCGCTTTTTTGTAGAGATGAAGATAACGTCCCTCCACGTTCAACTTCCTTTTCACTGTTCGCTATAATATCCCTATAAACTGTATTTCCAACAGTTTCACGCACTATGGCTAATGACGGCAATATTAAAACTCCGTTATCTAAAAGCGTTCCAAGAGTTCTAGCGAATCTAGTCATTGCAGAGATTCTGAATATATTTCCAGCTAATGGCAGTTTAAGTTTAAGTCTATCAAGATTACGTTTTCCTGATTCAGTCTTTGCATAACGTCGTATAGCTAAAACCGCTATGACGATAACCGCTAAAATGATCCACCAAAAATTCTTTATTGCACCTGTTACCGCCATGAGTATACGAGTGGGCATCGGTAAAGCGGCGCCCATTTCTGCAAACATTCCGCTTAGTCTTGGGATAACGAAAAGCATCAAAATAGTTCCGATTATAGTTCCAAGCGTGACAAGTATTGCAGGATAGAACAGAGCGGAGATCACGGCGGACTTCAATTTTCGCTGTTTTTCAGAGAATTCCGCAAGCCTTGCAAGAACAAGACCTAAAACGCCTCCAGTCTCTCCTGCTTTCACGATATTGATATATAGATCGGAAAAGACGTTTTTGTGTTGTGCTAATGCGTTATAAAATTCGCTTCCATGCTCTACGTCATAGCGGACTTTATCCACAGCATCCCTAAATATAGGATTTGTGATCTGTTCTGTTGCCACAGCTAAAGCCCTCGTCAAGCGGACACCTGCGTTTATCAGTGTAGATAATTGATAGCTGAAAAATTCAACTTCGCTTGCTTTAACCCTTCTCATAAAGCTGATAAAGGGTATCTTGCGTTTTTCTTCAGCGACATCTGGACTTACGTCCATAGCATAATATCCGCTTGCTCTGAGCTTTGATATAAGATCAGTAGGGTTTTCAGCTTCAAGAGAACCTGTAACCACAGAACCTGATTTTGTCATTGCTTGGTATTTAAATCTTGGCATCTCAAAAAATCCTCAAAATGCAATCAATTGCTGATCACTGTTTACTTATTACTGATCAATGTGATTGATATATTAGAAATTGGTATATTCCTCTTCTGCGGTTGATCTACGCACTTCATCAGCGGTAGTGATGCCCATAGTGACTTTTAGCCAACCGTCCTCTCGGAGTGTTCTCATACCATATTTACGTGCAACTTTTCTTATTTCAGTTGTCGGTAGTTGTCTATAAGCCATATCTCTGAGTTCGTCATTCATAATTACAACTTCAAATAGAGCTATACGTCCTGAATATCCTCTGCCTTTGCAATCAGGGCATCCGACAGCTTTTGGGATCATTAGATCGCTTGGAACAGTGCTTGGATCAACGTTCATCTCTCTTAGCAATTTTTCATCTGGATGATAAAACGTCCTGCATCTTCTACAAACTTTACGCACAAGTCTTTGAGCTGCTATACCTTCAAGGCTTGATGCGACCAAATATGGCTGAACGCCGAGGTCAATAAGACGCGTTATAGCACCGGGAGCGTCGTTAGTATGTAATGAACTTAAAACGAGGTGACCTGTAAGTGCAGAATGTATCGCCATTTCCGCAGTTTCGCCGTCACGGATTTCTCCTATCATTATCTTATCAGGGTCTTGACGAAGTATATGTCTCAGTGTGTTAGCAAAAGTGACACCGACAGCTTCATCAACGCCGATCTGGTTAATACCGGGGAGATCGTATTCAATAGGGTCTTCAACTGTGATAATCTTCACTTCTGGAGTATTCATTTCTTTAAGGCAAGCATATAGCGTGGTAGTTTTTCCACTTCCTGTTGGTCCTGTTGTCAATATAATTCCATGAGGTCTCTGTATTAATTTAGAGAATTGTTCAAGGTTATCTTCTAACATTCCCAATTCTTTGAGACCATAAGAGACAACTGCTTTATCAAGGATACGCATTGCGACGCTTTCACCCCAGAAGGTTGGGACTGTTGACACACGGATGTCAATTTCTCTGTTGCCTAAGCTCGCTATTCTCAATTGGATACTTCCGTCCTGCGGTCTTCGGCGCTCAGCAATATTCATATCAGCCATAATCTTAACTCTTGATATAATGGCTCTTTCAATATTTTTAGGTGGAACGGGTCTCTCGTGGAGAATACCGTCCATTCTAAATCTTATTCTGACGACCTTTTCCAAAGGCTCAATATGAATATCGGTTGCCTTTTCTCTAACCGCTTCTATTATTAACTGATGGACATAGTTAATAACCGTCGGCGTTTGGGCAAGCGTATCGGGATCAAGTCCAAAATCCTCTATTACTCTGATCTCATCAGTTTGTGCAACTCCTGCTGGTGTCTCTAAATTGCCTTTGACGATTTCCTCAGCAGACATACCATAAAATCTTCTGATGGCATCATATATGTCATCTTCGGTTGCAAGAACTGGTTGAACTTCTGACTCGGTTATAAGACGAATGTCGTCTATAAGATTGACGTCCAAAGGATCAGCCATAGCAACGTAAAGAACGTTATTCTCATAAGCAACTGGCAAAACTTTTCTATCCAATGCAAAACTCACTGGCATTAATGACGTTGCTTTTTCGTCTTGCTCAATATTTATTAATCGCATATATGGGACACCGATCTCCTCTGATCGGTTGATCATATCAATATCTGTCTTTGTTATATGATCTTTCTCTAAAAGTGCGTCTATTAAAGACCCACCATTCTCTTCCTGATAAGCAATGCCTTCGGCAAGCTCTTCTTCTGTTAAGGCGCCAGATTTCAGTAGCCTATCTATTAACATTTTTTCTTCTGAATCTATCATTTTATATATACACCTCCTATCGTTGATAGTTAGACGAAAAAGCATCGTTAGGGTTTACTTTTTATAAGTCTTTGTTTAGCTAAAATTGATAGTCTCAAACTTTATATCTAATGTCCTAAGCTCAGTATTATGAAGCTGTCCAAAGTTCCAAAGTTGTGTTTAAAATTCAAATTAATAGCTTGACATTGATATTATATTATGGTATAATGGTATTAGAATACCAAAATATTATTTAAGTGTCCAATTTACAAATAAATCTAAACTGCGTTAAAAAAGGAGTTAAAAATGCGTAGAAAAATTGTAAGTATTGATGAGGAAAAATGTAATGGTTGTGGTCAATGCGTGATCGCATGTGCGGAAGGAGCCATTGAAATTATTGATGGCAAAGCTAAGCTTGTAAGCGATATTTATTGCGATGGGCTTGGTGCATGTCTTGGCGAGTGTCCAGTAGGCGCGATAACAATTATAGAGCGAGAAGCACAAGAATTTGATGAAAAAGCCACAGAAGAGCATCTTAAAAAGATTAAAGGTCAAAAACAACCGCAACAACAAACACAAAAACATTCTGAACATCAAGGTCATAGTTGCCCCGGTTCTCTGATGAGGGAATTAAGACGTTCTGAATCTTCAAAAGAAGTCCCTGTTGAAGCTACGCCATCGGAATTATTAAATTGGCCTGTCCAATTAAAGTTAGTTTCGCCTCATGCCCCGTATTTCAAAGGTGCTGATCTGCTTTTGGTCGCTGATTGTGTTCCTTTTGCTTTGGCTGATTTTCATTCCAGATTTCTCAGAGGAAAACCCGTCATCATCGGTTGTCCTAAGCTTGATGATGCAGATTTCTATATTAATAAACTCGCACAGATCATCAAGAATTCATCATTGAACAGCTTAACTGTCGTCCACATGGAAGTGCCATGTTGCTCTGGACTGACTTATATAGCTAATGAGGCAATAGATGCTTCTGGTGCTGATATTCAAGTGGATGATGTCACAATATCAATTTCTGGTGAAGTCCTTGAAGATTCAAGGGTCACTGTTTGAGAGGTCAAAGTTTTATTAGTTTATCAAAGAAATATTCAGAGAGGAGAAAATTTAATGGATATTAAAACGTATCGCAATCAGCCAGTTGATGAGTTGACGATGAGTATGTATAAAGTGGCAAGGGAAGACAACATGGATACTATTTATGAAAGGTTTGCAAATCAACAACCACAATGTGGATTCGGAACGATGGGGATTTGTTGCACGCTTTGCACTGATGGTCCTTGCCAGATAACAAGAAAAGCCAAAAGGGGAGTTTGTGGGGCAACTGCGGATTTAATAGTCACAAGAAACCTTCTCTTCAAGTGCGCCCAAGGGACTGTTGCCAACGTTTATCATGCTCGTAATGTCGCTAGAACGCTCAAAGCTGTTGGAGAAGGCAAAGCTGATTACGAAATAAAAGAAGAGGAAAAGCTAAGGAACATAGCATCTCTGTTTGGAATAGATGGCAATAGACCGATAAACGAGATCGCTAAGGAATTCGGCGCCTTTTACATAGATCAGATCAATAGCAATGATTATGAACCATTAAAACTCGTCACAACACTTGCACCAAAGAAGCGTTTAGCTGTATGGGAAAATTTAGGCATTATCCCTGGAGGACCTAATTCAGAGGTAGCAACAGGGCTTTCCAAAGCTATGACAAATGTCAACAATGATGTAGTTGATCTATTATTGCATTGTCTTAGAATGGGCATTGCCAATGAATACGCTGGACTCTTTGGAATTACAACTATGCAGGAGATATTGACTGGGACAGCTAAGCCCAATCAAGGTCCAGTAAATATCGGCGTTTTAGACCCTGATGCAGTAAATATAGTAATGCACGGTCACCAGCCGTTGTTAGCGATAAAAGTTTTAGAGACCGCCCGTGATAAAAATTGGCAAGAAAAAGCTAAGCAAGCTGGGGCAAAAAATGGCATTAAAATATACGGTTCTCTTTGCGAAGGTCAACAGATATTCAACCTTGCTTCTGATTATAAAGACGTTTTCTATGGGCAGATCGGAAATTGGATACAACAAGAGTTAATTATAGCTACTGGTGCTGTGGACGTTTTAGCTTTTGACTATAATTGTGTTATGCCGACGATTTCAGAGGAATTCGCGCCAAAATATCATACCAAGTTGATCTCAACTGATAAAGCAATAAGACAGGCAGGAGTAGAAAGGCTTGAGTTTGAGCCAGATAAAGCGAAAGAGATCGCAAATAAGATCATGGAGAGAGCAATTTCCGCATTTGGCAAACGCGGCAAAGTCAATATTCCGCCCGTGAAGCATAATGCGATAGCTGGATTTACCACAGAAAGCGTCGTCAATGCATTAGGTGGCTCTGTTCAACCTTTAATAGACGCAATAGCTAACGGATCAATTAAAGGCGTTGCTGCTGTCGTCGGTTGCACTACGGTTAGGGAGTTTCAGTCAGGAAATCACATTGTCAGTTTAGCAAGAGAGCTTATAAGTAGAGACATTTTAGTAATTGGTGCTGGATGCTGTTCAAGTGCTATGCAAAATGCTAATCTTATGTCGCTTGATGCGATTAATGAGACGGGAGAAAAGCTTGCCCCTGTATGTTCAAGTCTTGGTGTTCCGCCATGTTTGTCTTATGGCAGTTGCACGGATATTGGAAAAATCATTCAAACAGCGGTTGCAATAGCAGAGACATTAGGTGTTGATGTCCCCGATCTTCCAGTAGTGGCTTCAGCTCCTGAATATATGGAACAAAAGGCAGTGGCAGATGCTTTTACCGCTGTTGCTTTCGGATTAACTCTGCATTTAGCTCCTGCCCCACCTGTGCTTGGAAGCCCTAATGTTACAAAAATATTAACCCAAGATGTTGAATCACTTATCGGTGGAAAAGTATTTGTTGAACTTGATCCGATTAAGACAGCAGACGCGATGGAAGCACATATCCTAAAAAAGCGTCAATCGCTTGGATTGTAGAGGTGAACCAATGAAAAAACTTACGGTGATTTCTGAACGTTGCACAGGATGCAAACGTTGTGAAATGGCTTGTATTGCTGAACACTCAGATACTAAAAGCTATATCTTTGCCTCATTAAGCGGTTTTGAGCCGAAAACCAGAATTTTTGTTGATTCTGTGATCAATAAACCAGTGCCTGTTGTTTGCAGGCATTGTGACGATCCTCAATGTGTAAGTGCCTGTATGGCTGGATGCATGCAAAAAGACCCAATCACAGGCATTGTTACCAATATGGGGCATGAACAAAAATGTGTCGGCTGTTGGATGTGTATTATGGCTTGCCCTTATGGAGTGATAAGCCCTTCTTTTGATATTGTCCAAGCGGGCAAGTCAGAGTTTGCCCAAGCTATAAAATGTGACTTTTGCCCAAACAGAGATACTCCTGCATGTGTGGAAGGTTGTCCAAATGAGGTCTTAGCGGTTGCTGATATATAGAGCGATCAATCTATAATTATTAAACGGAGGTTAATATGAGATATGTAATTATTGGTGCAAGTGCCGCAGGAGCGCAAGCGGGAGAAGAGCTGAGAAAACTTGATAAAAATAGCAAAATCACGATCATCTCTGCTGAAAAATATTTGCCTTATTCACGATGCCTGATCTCTCGTTTTGTTGATGGAAGGCTAAAAGAGGATAATCTATATTTCAAGACAAGACATTTTTTTGATGACTATGATATAAATGGTGTTTTAGACACTAAAATCGTCAAAATTGATAGAACAGCAAAAAGGGTCGTGTCAAAAGATGATGAGGAGTTTGCTTATGATAAACTTCTTATTGCCACTGGTTCTAATCCCGCGATCCCTAAAATTGATGGTATTGACCTAAATGGCGTCTATTTTTTCCATTCGTTAGATAATGCGAATGCGATAATTCAAAAATTTGAGAAAGCTAAAAGAGCCGTTGTTTTAGGTGCAGGATTTGTCGGACTTGAATCTGCTTATGCCTTAGCAAGACGCGGATTAAAAGTGACAGTTATAGAGAAAGCATCGCAGATATTGCCAAATCAATTAGATGTCACTGCCAGCTTAATTATCCAAAAGGATTTAGAAAGCCTCGGAGTTGAGATAATTCTAAATCAAAGCGTTAGCTTTATCAATGGCACTGATGCTGTTGAAAGCGTGACTTTGTCAGATAAATCAATGATCCCCTGCGATATTTTAATTGTTGCTGTCGGCATGAGACCTAATAAGGACTTGGCAATAGAATGTGGCATAAGTGCAGATAAAGGGATTATCGTAGATGAATTTCTTAGAACATCTGATCCAGATGTCTATTCTGCTGGCGATGTTATAGAGATTCAGGATATATCAACTGGCAAAAGGATAACTTCTGCTACTTGGTATAATGCGGTTTTACAGGGAAAATTCTCTGCTTTTAACATGGCTGGCATAGATAGAAGATATTCGCAGGCGATAGGGATACAAAATGCTGTCCAATTCCATCAAATCCCTGCAATATCTTTCGGAAAAACACAGATAAACGAAGAAGACGAACAAGATTATGACGTAATCAGTGTCCACAAAGACAATGTCTATAAGAAATTAGTCTTGAACAACGGCAAAATCTGTGGGATGATCTTTGTCGGTGATATTGCTAAATCTGGATTTTATACTGCATTAATCCGCTATGGAGTTGATGTATCTGAGTTCCGAAGTAAGCTATTGGATTACGATTTTAGCTATGCCTATTTCAAAGAAAATACTTTTGATCAATATGATCCCTATGATCCTTTGATTTTTTAGTTCCAATCACCTTCACCATCAGCGATTATATGACTAAGGTATCCTGCTAAAACAGAGACGTAATAGGATATACCAAGATTTTTAAATTCCAGTTCCACTCCAAATAAAATCGGGATAAACAAGAATGGCGCGGGAATTACAAAAGCGGCGATATATGAATGGAATTGCTCTCTATGTTTCGTCAGCATAGGCAACATAGCGATACAGCCCATTATCGCCGATGCCCTGTAATATTTAAGCACTATAAGCACAATATCAATTGCAAAAAGTAGGGCATAGACTATCATCTGTGATCTGCTTTTGATGTCAACGTCGGGCATCATCGCACCAATTACGCACAAAAAAAAGCAGATTGTTATTTCCCACCAATACTGCAAGAATATACTCGGCAGGTTTTCCCATAATTGCGAGAAAGGCAATCCCTGTCTATATATTATCCATGCACATACAGGGACAATTGCGATGAAATATGTAGCTATGCCAACGCCTACATGTTGACCGAATCTCATAATAGCAGTCTTTCAAGAAAGATTATTATAATTATGCGGTAAGAAGCATTTTTATGCCAAGACCTATTAAGACAATTCCGCCTACTGCTTCCATACGTTTGCCGACAACTGACGATAAAACATTGCCCAACTTAACACCGACAAAGGTCATTACAGCAGCGGTTATGCCGATTACAGAGCTTGGATAAAGGAATCCCACGTTTTTAATGCCCATAATTAATCCAGCACCAAGAGCGTCAATACTTGTGGCTATGGATAGAGCAAAAAGATTCCAACCTGTTGTCCTATCACATTTTGGAGCGTCTTCATCATCATGCTTAAAGGCTTCATAGAGCATCTTTGCACCGATTATCAACAGCAGACTAAATGCTACCCAATGATCAAATTTTTGTATCAATGAAACGACATTTTTGCCAAGAAACCAACCGATAATCGGCATAATAAACTGGAAAGAACCAAAGGAAAGGCTTAATCGGCATCCTTGCTTAAAACTGCATCCACAAGCACCGATTGCAAGTGCAACAGAGGCAGCGTCAATCCCTAAAACAACAGCAAGTATAATTATCTCCCATAAACTCATATCTAATAGCCTTTGAAATTCTCCTCTATTATATATTCCCTATCCATTCCAAGACCCTCTATAAGTATTTTTTTCATAGCATCAACCATAGCTGGCGGACCACAAATGAAGAATCGTCTCTCTGCATAATCAGGGATAGTTTCTAAAACTATTTCCTTTGTGATAAACCCTACTTTTACAGGCAGGCTACAATTAGTGGTATCGCAAAGCACATGAACGACCTTAAATTTTGGATATTCTCTTTGCATCTGGTCGAGGTCATCAAAAAAGGCAATATCATCAATACATTGATTGCCATATAACAATATCATATCCGTTCCGAGATTTTTATCAACGACGTATTTTGTGATGCTTCTTATCGGAGTTATTCCAATACCACCAGAAAGAAAGGCGATTTTGTCATACTCTCCGTTAAATGTAAATCTGCCGAAAGCATATTTTATCTTTACTATATCTCCGATGTTGAGTTGATTTAACCTCTGAGAAAAATCACTATTAGTCAGCTTTTTAGTAAATTCCATATAGCCTTTTTCGGTAGGGGAGTTTGATATTGAGAGGTATCTGCTAATGTCTTTTCCATCAGTCGTAATTGTCACGATCATATATTGACCGGGCTTAAAGTCCGCGTCATCATTAAGTTCTAAACGAAAGCTTTTGACATTATGAGTTCTTTGGATTATCTCTTTGATTTTAAGTTCCGCTTCGTATGCCATATATGTTCAATCTTATTAGGGGTTAGAAATTTTTGGTGAAAAAACAATAATTAATGATAGCAGATTTTGGGTTTATGGTCAATATTTTGTGCGGTTTTATGAGAAAACCTATTCCTGTCCCCTTTGTCAGCTCTAAATCTTCCTTTTCCAAAAAGAGACTTTTTGAGGCTTTCTTAAATCATTATTAATGAAGGTATGCACGCAACAAAAAAGGCAATATGCCAATTGACATATTGCCTCATCAGATAATTAAAGGTTAAAAATTTCCCTTATGGGAGATTAACCTTCTTTCTTCATCGTAGTAAAGGTATATGAAGTTGTCTTCAAAGCGTTACCTGCTTTATCTTTACCACTGAGAGTAACTTTAACGGTCATTTCGTTGCCAAGTTTGTATCCACCGAGGAAGGAGATTTCCAAAGTTTTTGCATCAGCAAGTTTGTAATCTATCTTGGCATCAGCTGGTTCAAAAGCATCAACCTTTGCTTCGCCCATATCCTCAGTGAAAACGATCTTTATCTTGGAAACCGCAGCTGGATCAACGCCAGTAGCTCCTGCCTTTGGATCGCAAGCATCTGCGTCAATATCAGGTGGGGTTGTATCTGGTGCAGTAACTGTCACGCTAATAGCGACTTCGGCTAATTTATTTCCAGCCATATCTGATCCGTTAACTTTTAATGTTGCAGCTCCCGCGGCTAAACCTGTCGCTGTCCATGTCCAGTTTTTGCCAGACCCAGTAGCTGGTGTGCCGTTAACAGTTACTTCTTTCATATTTTCACTAAATACCATCGTAAGTGATCCATTAGCTGCCATAGTCCCGCCATTTGCAGGATTAGATGATGCTAATGTCGGAGGAGTTGTGTCCTTCGTCCCTTCTTCTTCGCCACCACAACCAATCATTATAAAAACCATCAAAGCAGCAGTTAATAAAGCGGAAATTCTCAGATATTTCTTCATCAGTGTCACTCCTTATCCACGAGCTTTCGCCCTTTCTCACAGCAAACCCAAACAAACAGCAAAAAAGCTGTAAGACGCGCTAGCAATACAAGCCCAATAGTATCGCCTAAGCCAACCAAGAGTTATCTGCTTTCATCACCCCTTTCATATTTTCGACCCGAAACTCTAAATGCTATAACATATATAGGGCCGAATGTGGATTCCCCTCAAAAGAGGGTAATTTAACATGAAAATTTTATCACTTCAACTTCCAATAGCGTAAAACAAAATGCTTATTTCTTTTAGTAACATAATAATATATAACACAATTGTTTTACGAAATCAAGAGATTTTTTCAAAAAAATAAAGCAAAATCAAAGTTTTTTTGCCTATTTTTATAAAAAAGCTCAAAAGGGGCAGATGCAATATTAAAAATATATTCTAATATAACACCTCCTTTGTTATGTATCTATTATAATTTTATGATCAGACATAAGTTGTTCAATTAATTTGTTTATAAAATTTCTTAAATCCCTATCTCCCTTTTCCAAAGGAAGACTTTAATGGTAGTATAAAAAATTTATATATTTTTCAGGTATGACTTCAAATGTGCTATTAGTTTAACAAACTTAAATAGATTTGTAAAGAAAAATTTTTAACCTTATCTAAAATAACTCATTTTGATCTTCATTGTCAATAGGAAATTTAGAAATATCTATGGATTTTAACTTATTTAATAATATATCAATATCATCTATGCTTTTAATTGTCAAGCATTTATTTTGAATTTGTGAAAATTCTTTTTCTATTTTAAAATTACCCTGCGGATCATATAAAAATATATGTCTATTCTGTTTTAATGCCCAACAAGCTGTATTTAATGATCCTCTTTCTGGTTCTATCAAGATTACACATAGAGAAAATCCGCTTGTTATGCGATTTCTCTGTATGAGCATGCCTTTGGATACTGTCTGATTCGGCAAACATTCAGAAGTAACTATCCCTTCTTTATATATTATTTGAGCTAATTTACGATTTTCTTTAGGATATATGTTTCTCAATCCAGACCCAAGAACTGCGATAGTCTTTCCTTTGCCTTTCAACGCCCCAATATGAGCAGAGGTATCAATTCCTATAGCCAAACCGCTTACAATGGTGATTCCTCTTTTCGCAAGTTCATAAGCTAACTTCTCAGCGACCTTTGCCCCTTTTTCGCTTGGAAATCTATTCCCAACAATCGCTACGGTCATTCCATCATTAAAAGCTGATCTGCCTTTCTTATATATGATAGCAGGATAATTTTTTATAAATTTCAACAGTTTCGGGTATTCAGGGCTATCTGGACATATAACTTGAATACCAAATTTTATCATTTGTTGGATAAATTTTTCAAACTTCGCCAAGTCTTCTCCTGCTTTGATAATTTCATAAGCAAGCGACAAATTTAATCTTGGCAACTCTGCAATTTCAATAACCGACGCTGAAAAGACCGATTCAAGAGAGCCAAACCTCCTGATCAACATTTGAATTGTTTTAATACCAATATTATTTACTGAGCTAATTGCTAACCAATATTTAGTAGATTCTGAATGATCATCTGGCATGTCTAAAAGATTTATTAAAAAGCATAGTTTTTATGTCCGAAACTATGATTCATCAACAAAATCCCAGAGGTCTTGCTGCCTTGGTGGTGGTTTTAGTCCTAAATGTTCATAAGCAAGTTTTGTCGCAACTCTGCCTAATCTTGTTCTTTTTAATAGCCCTGCTTGTATAAGATATGGCTCATGGGCATCTTCTATTGTGCAATCTTCTTCACTCATTGATACTGCTATTGTTTCAAGTCCAACAGGACCGCCATCAAATTTTTCAATTATTGTCCGAAGTATCTTTCTGTCCATATCTTCAAGACCGAGTTCGTCAACCTCATAGAATTTCAAAGATTCTTCCGCGATTTTTTCTGTGATTCTGCCATCACCTTTGACTTTTGCATAATCTCTGACGCGTCTAAGCATACGTTTTGCAACTCTTGGAGTCCCTCGTGACCTGCTAGCGATTATCTCATCAGCCCCGTCTTCTATTTCTATTTTCAACAGTGCGGTATCCCTTCTTATAATCTCTTTAAGTTGCTCAATTTCATAGAAATCAAGCCTTAGAGTTATCCCGAACCTATCCCTAAATGGTGCAGATAGTTGTCCCATTCTTGTTGTTGCACCTATTAAGACGAATTTTGGCAATGGTATGGGAACTGTCCTCGCACTGGGTCCTTGACCTATGATGATGTCAAGCCTATAATCTTCCATAGCAGGATAAAGCATCTCTTGGATCTCTTTTTTTGTCCGATGTATTTCATCAATGAATAAAATATCACCTCGCTGAAGATTTGTCAATATTGCAGCAAGGTCTGCCTTCATCATAAGAATAGGACCGACTGTTGTCTTGATATTTCCGCCCATTTCATGGGCAATGATATTTGCAAGAGTGGACTTTCCCAAACCCTGAGGACCACTAAGCAAGACATGCTCTATGACTTCGCCCCTGCTTTTCGCTGCTTCAATAGCTATTTTTAGCCGTTCTTTAACTTTATCTTGACCTATAAAATCCTCAAATCGTTTTGGGCGAAATGTAAAATCGCCAGATTCCCAATCATCCCCGTTTTGATGATTTCTATCGGTTATTCTATCTAACATAATAAACACCCGTTGAGATTAGAAAATAACTATAATTAAACTACAAAACTTGACTGGACAATTTATTTTCTCGTTTGATGAAAAATCTGGCAGGTTTAGATGAAAATGAGACTATTTTTTTACTGCTTTTCTCTTGTTTTTCTTTTAGATCACGGTAAATTTCAATTAAATCATAATTATGGGATTTAGTGTATTCATCTCTATATCGGCGTATTTCCTCAATAATTTGGTCCATAATATTATGCCTCCATCAATTCATAAAGAGTGCAAATTACTGGTGGTTCATAACCCAAAGAACGACAAATTGTCTCTATTTTTTGTCGAAGGGTTGCATTAGCAATATGTGTAAAATTCCATGTGACTAAGTAATCCATACCATTAACAGTAGCAATTGCTATATGTAAAACATCTAATTCTGCTTTTCGTGGTAAGGGTATATTTTCTAATAATTCTTTAGAAAGGACAATTGCCTCTTCGGTAATATCCAACAATGAAAAACCCTCAAGTATATCTAATCGGCGTCTAACAACATCAGGATCACCAGCACTAGATTCTTGTATAACGAGTTGTGATATAAATATCTCGTATTTTGATCTGTGTTTCTCCCACCATTCACAGCTTATCTGCTGTTTCGCAGCAGTTATTATATCCTTACTTTGTCTTGCCGCTAAATAGCTAATAATTGTCGTTTCAATATAAACTTTCGGTTTCATATAAGTGTTCCATTTATTATCTTTCAGCTTCCAAAGGATTTCAACGCTTGTGCTATTATATCCTCTATTCGTGCATCTTTCCCTAACAATCTTTCTGCCTTATAGACTGCATATTCTGCCATAGATTGAGTTGCTCCGAGATTCATTAAAGCTAACACAGCTTCACTTATGGATTCTGCTTCTGATATTCTCATTGTATCTTCTTCAGCCTTTATCCTTCCGATCTTGTCCTTTAATTCAAGTAGCATTCTCTCTGCTGATTTTTTGCCGATACCGGGTATTTTTGTCAATGCCTTCATATTATTTTGTGCGATTGCCCGTCTAAAATCGTCAACAGACATTGAAGAAAGTATGCTTAATGCAACCTTTGCACCTATACCAGATATTGTCATCAGTAGTTCAAAAGTTTCTTTCTCCTCGGGAGTTAAAAATCCATATAAGTGGATAGCGTCTTCTCTGACGTAATGGTGAGTATGCAATTTGACAGGGCTTCCGATTATCGGCAGTTTTTCGTAAGTTGACAATGGAATAAAAACTTCATATCCAATGCCATTTACATCAATAATCGCTAAGCTTGGTTCTTTATGATCTAATATCCCTTTTATATAGGAGATCATAGCATATATACCTTTATATTATCTACTCAAAATCATAGTAACTTGATGGTTTTTCCTGTGCTTTGCCGAAATTATTATCCTTTATTTCAAATAATTTATTGATAAAATCTATAACCGCATCCTCCGATCCGATCTGACGCAACGGAGCATTTAACCATTCACCGCCATTGACAGTAATTCTGATCATCTTCTCTTTAAGCGAGAAATATAACACTACCATAATTGCACCTATTATGATTAAAAAAAATCCATAAGTAATGCCTAACTGCCTTAAAGTGCTGAGAGTGGTTATACCCATAAACTCCAATAGACAGCCGATGATCAACAATGCAACGCTTGGTTTGTTCCGACGGATAATTGCAGAGTCAATATCCCTAACTGTTGCCATACCTGTCTCAGAGACCTTCTGTAACACGGTATTATATATTAACCTTTTGTTAGTGAGAAAAAGACCACCAAATTGAGTTATTAATTCCTCACCATCCATTAACGATATTTTTTCATTATTTTGCATTTGATTTGTAATCTCCGATAGAAAGATTTCGCATTTTATACGAGTTCAAGTGACATATAGCAAGAGCAAGAGCATCTGCTGCATCATCGGGCTTTGGTATCTCATCTAATCCAAGTAAGACTTTAACCATCTGTTGAACCTGCATTTTTTCTGCACGTCCATAACCTACTACCGCTTCTTTAACTTGTATAGGTGTATACTCTGCTAAATCAATTCCAAGAAGTGCCGCTGTTAAAATTACAACTCCCCTTGCCTGTCCTACGGTCAAGGCAGTGGACACATTTTTATTGAAGAAAAGTTGTTCAATTACAATCGCTTGAGGATTATATTCTTTTATTAAAAATGATATTCCTTCATATATCTCTTTTAAGCGAGATGGATAAGGCATGTTAGCATTTGTGCGGATTACTCCGTAACAGACCTTTATAAGCCTTCCATCTGGATTATCTCTAACGATCCCATATCCTGTTATTGCTGTTCCGGGGTCTATCCCTAAAACGATCACTTTTTGTAATTTTATGAATTTTATCGCTTAATTATTAACTATAATTTATTTTTAGCGATAAAATCCATAAATCCAATTACGCTGCTTCTTGTGCAGCCTTTTCCAATATATCATCTGCAATATCAAAGTTGGAATACACATTCTGAGTGTCATCATAGTCCTCAAGTGCTTCCATTAACTTAAGGACTTGATGGGCTTCTTTTCCTTCAACTACTACTGATGTCTGCGGTATCATACTAACCTGAGCCAATACAGTCTCAATACCAGCTTCATCAATAGCTTTCTTGACTGCTTCAAAGTTATCAGGAGTTGTGATGATCTCATAAGAATCATCTTTTACTTGGATGTCTTCTGCACCAGCATCAAGGGCAATAGCAATGAGATCATCTTCATTAGCCTTATCCTTATCAATTGTTATTAAGCCCTTTTTGCTGAACATCCATGCTACACTTCCTCTTTCGCCAAGATTTCCACCATTCTTTGAAAATATATACCTCATATCTGATATTGCTCTGTTTTTGTTATCTGTAACGACTTCAACAATGATGGCAACCCCTCCAGGACCATACCCTTCATAGGTCACTTCCTCATAGCTAAGTCCGGGCAATTGACCTGTCCCTCTAAGGATGCTTGTCTCAATCTTGTCGTTAGGGACGTTTTGAGCTTTTGCGTTCTGAATTGCAGTTCTCAATCGGGGATTGGCATCCGGATTACCACCACCTTCTCTGGCTGCGACAGTGATCTCCTTTATAAGCTTAGTGAAAATCTTTCCCCTTTTTGCGTCTATTGCTGCTTTTTTATGCTTTATACCTGCCCATTTAGAATGACCAGACATTATAATCCCTCCTTCCAATACATTTTTTAATCCTGTCAAAATTATACAATAGAGAGACAATCGTTTCAAGATTTTTCTTTATTTGTGCTTAAAACCGAATGCAAGCTGACGTGTCAGTGTCAAATATAGTTTACCATGTTCAATGCTTGGCTCTATTTCTGATCCTTCATGCCATTCGTTAAATGATGTTATAAGTATCCAATCAGGATCGCTTTTTTCTGCCTTCGCCCATAGCGATTTATAGAGTTCTCCGCCTCGGCGATTTGCCACTGTGATATGTTTTCTACCTATGTTAGAATCATCATACCCCGGTATAACAGTTGCACAAGCTATTTTTCCGACAGACCTGCATTTTTCAACGAATTTTTGATAGTATTGGTCCATATCAACCTGTTGAACAACTAATCCGACTGGGTTATATGTGTGTCCACCATCAAAAAGGCTGATAAGCTCTGTTGAATCAGTGTCCGCAATGAATATCGCATCATATTCAGCTTTGACTTGTTTCAATACCTCTGCCCATTGATCTTTGTTTAATTGTCCCATAGCACGCCCATAGACGAATATAACAGGACGACTATCAACGGTAAAAAATCCCGGGTGCTTGCCATAATTTTTTAATATATATTTGAAATCATCAACAACGCCGTTTAATCCGTTAGCTGGGACAATTTCGTAATAGACAGTTATCTTCACAGGACTTTTTTCTGCCTCATTAAGCACTACTTTTAAGGCTTTATCGTGATATTGTCCCTGTCCCCACCATGTAGCGATCAGACCATCAATCCCTGCCTCTTCGCACCATTTCAGATGTCGGCGGATCGCATAAGGATCGTTAGAATCATAAGGACCATGACTTGGATGGTTTGTTGTGCCAAAATCAGGATAACCATCTTCGTTAACGTCATTAGGAGAATGTCCGCCTTCTTCCCAATGATACCATCTTCCACTGACCTGTGGGACACCATACCAAGTGTAATAGAAAGCTAAAACTTTACGTTCCATGTTGATCTCCTTTCTTAATTCATTATCAATTTTTTCTATATTAGAAAAACAAGCTAAAAACAGACATGACAAGCACGATATAAACATACTTAATGCAAGGTTCATTTTTATTTCTCTCCAGCATTAATTCTTTATTGACTATTTTACATCATTAGTTATAAAATCAATAACAGGAGTTTTTCTCTCCAAAAC
>Ga0272448_1001341_pt1 | contig 33614 bp, 31 predicted proteins | sample YNPCB0191_FD_202220 | JGI IMG/M metagenome (GOLD analysis project Ga0272448, IMG submission 202220) | Hot spring sediment microbial communities from Yellowstone National Park, WY, United States - YNP-CB-019-1 | ecosystem: Environmental > Aquatic > Thermal springs > Hot (42-90C) > Sediment...
CTTGACGGGTGGCCGCGCCGCCCAAAATTCTGCTCGGCGAAAAGGGCAGGCGAGCGTCCGCTACGGTTACTTTTTTCCTGACCCAACGATCCCGCCTTCGGTGACATTTTCGATGACCCAATTCGCATACTGGCGGAGGGGAAACTGGAGGACGTATCCTCGCCGGATGGGCTGCGGGTGTTTGAAGGCTGCCCGGGCGAGCAGGCGGCGCCGATGGGAATCGCTTTGTACAAGCGCCCGCGGGACGGGGCGATTTTCGCGATCGTGAGCCGCAAAGAGGGGCCGCGCGAGGGCTACTTGTGGCAGTACCGGCTCACCGATGACGGCGCGGGACGCGTTCGGGCGGCGAAAGTGCGGGAGTTCGGGCGGTTCAGCGGCAAGGGCGAGATAGAGGCGGTAGCGGTGGACGACGAGCTGGGCTACGTGTACTACGCTGACGAAGGTGACGGCATTCACAAATACTACGCGGACCCGGACCACCCGGAGGCGGCGCGGGAGCTGGCGCACTTTGGACGGGAAGGTTTCCAGGGCGACCGAGAGGGCATCGCGATTTACACGCTGCCTGGCGGCAGAGGCTACATCGTCTGTACGGATCAGATTGCGGGCAACACGAAGTATCACGTTTATCGGAGGGAGGGCGCGAAGGGGCGGCCGCACGATCACTCGGAGTTAGTAAAGACGTTCTACGGGGGTGCGGACGAGACCGACGGAATCGAGATAAGCTCCCGGGCGCTGGGGCCGAAGTTTCCGCATGGATTGATGGCGGCGATGAACAGCGGCGCGAAGAATTTTCTCATTTACCGCTGGGAGGACATCGCGCAGGCGGGCGGGGTGAGGTTAGGCGTCTCCGGCCGACGCTGAGAGCGGGCTGCGGAGCTGGTCGGACCTCTAATTGATTGCCTGCGACGGGGCGGATTGCGGCGGGACCGGCTTGCGGAAGCGCCAGCTCAGACAGAGCGTGGCGGAGTCACGCGGCTCGGAGCCGAGGCGGCTGAGGTCGTCGCCCGCGGAGAAGCGCACCCAAGCCCAGCAGGGATCTTCCTCGAGCAGCGTCACGTCCAGCAGCAGCTCGGCGCCCCGGCTGTATTGCAAAGCGCCCTCCAGCAGGCCGCGTAACAGGCGGACGAAGCGCTCGCGGTCGCCGCAGACGGCCTGTGGCAGCGAGCGATCGGCCACGAGCGCGACGACCAGATCCGGGCGCCCGGCGGCCGAGAGGAAGTGTCTTAGGGCTTCATCTACGGCGGCGAGCAGGCTGAAGGCGGCGGCGGGCGAGGCGAGGGCGCAGGTGCCGGCAGGAGTCATCGAGGGGCATATCGGACGCGGCGGCGCGAGTTTGAGCGCGACGGGCGAAGCGGTCGAAGCCGCAGGCGAACCGAGTGCGGCGGCTCAAGCGTCCCTGAAACTGGTCAGTTCGACGCCTGCTCGGGTGAGGGCTTCAAAGACCTTGGGGGAGGTGAGGGCAGCCAGCTCGCGAGCACGGCTTTGCTTGAGGCGCGTGGGGGCGGCGTCCAGCTCGGGGCCGTGGAATCCGGGGTGACACATGAGTTCGGTGAGGCCCGGGGGCAGGGCATAGATCAGACGCACCAGATCAGCGGCGTCGAATTGGCCGGTGAGGCGGAGGCCGGCGAAGTGGTCGGTGGTGCGGAGACGGTGACGGTGCAGGCGGCGATCGAAGGATGGGCGGAGCAACGCCGTGGCGGCGCAGGCCAGGCGCCGGCGCCAGGGCAGAGAGGGCGCGCCGGGCCAGGGTAAATCGAACGGGCGGCGAATCCAGGGAACGCCGAATTCTTTCGCCAGGCGAATGAGGGCTGCGAGAACCGGGGGCAACAGATGGGTGTGCTTGTGGGTGTCAAGGTGACTGGGACAGAGACCGGCGGCGAGGATCCGGCGCATCTGGGCGGCGAGTTCCTCGTAGACGGGCAGGCGGCGCAAGGCCAGGGCGCCCAGCAGTTGCCGGAGGGTATTGGGCAGGGGGCGTCCATCGAGCGCCGAGGGCATGCCGAGCAGGGCGAGGTGCGCGCCGACGTCCAGCGACGGAGTAGCGCGGGCCAGCTCGACGGCGTGCTCGAAGGCCGGGCCGGCGGCCAGCAGGCCGGCGGCGCGCAGGATGCCGCGGTGATGGGCTTCGAGGATGCCGAGATTGACGTCGCGGGTGAAGCCGAAGTCGTCGGCGCTGACGATCAGCCTGCGGGCAGCCGGCGGCATCAGAACAGAGCCAGCTTGATGCGTAGGTATTTCTTGGGTTCGGCGCGGATGTCCTTGATAAGGGCGCGCAACTCGTTGCTGAAGCCGTTCAGCGATTCGTAAAGCTGCGGGTTGACGACGAGCTGGCCGACGGTGCCCTGACCGGAATTGACGCGCTCCAGAGTCTGATCCAGGCGGGCGACCAGGTTATCCACGCGGCGGTAAAGAGCGTCGTCGGTAAGCAGCTTGCCGACGGTGCCTTTGCCGGAGTTGAGTTCTTCGACGGTGCGGCGGAATTCGGCGATGGTGGCGCGGGCCTCGTTGTACAGGGAAGGATCGCGCAGGAGCTTTCCGGCGGTGCCTTGGCCCTGCTGGAGGTCGGCGATGACGGTGTCCAGGCGCTGGAGGGAGGCGCGCAACTCGTTGTAGAGTTGCTCGTCGTAAAGCAGCTTGCCGAGGGTGCCATGACCGGCGGAGACTTGCGCGGTGACCTTTTGCATTTCGTTGACGGCGGCCAGCACGCGGTTGTAGAACTGTTCGTCCACCAGGAACTTGCCGATAGTGCCCTTGCCGGCCTCGACCTGGCTGATGATGGAATCCACCCGTTTGAGGATGCCGTTCAAGGAGGCTACGACGTTGTAGCTGGCTTGGACGACCTCTTCGAACTCGCGCACGTCCAGGCTGCGCAGCTCGCCGCCGGGCTGGATCTTCTGGGAGCTGACGCCCATCTTGATGTTGATGTACTTGGTGCCGAGGACGTTTTCGGCGCTGATGGCGGCGACGGAATCCACGGGGATGTCGGCCAGGCGCTGTCTGGGGACCGACATGGTGATGCGCACTACGCGGTTAGGTTGAGCGGAGCCTGACAGCTCGACGCGCTCGACGTTGCCGATGAGGATGCCGTTCAGACGCACAGGGGCGCCGGTGGCCAAGGCGGCGGCGTCGTCCATGTAAGTGTAGATGACGGCTTCGCGGACGAAGAGGGATTTCTGGCCGGTCATCAGGAAGATCAGCACGGCGAGAATGACCATGGCCGCGAGGGCCATCACTCCGACACGCAATTGGGACCAACGGACTCGTTTTGCCGAGGGCATATCAGTCTTCGCGTTTCACGAACTTTGAGACGTAAGGATCGCGGGACGCTTCCAATTCGGCTTGCGTCCCTTCAAAGACCAGGCGGCCTTCTCGCAGCACCAGGAAGCGCGTCGGGGTGCGCGCGAGCCCGGCCGGCTCCAGACCGCCGGTCTGGGGGTTGTAGCGATAGTTGGCCAGGAAGTGGCCGTCCTGATAGCGGTGCGTGGCCATCAAGGTGGCGGTATTCTTCAAGTCTCGCTCCTTGACGATGAGGGCGATGATGGTGTAGGCGGTGATGGGGTCCAGGCCGGCGGTGGGAGAATCGTACAGCACCAGGCGCGGCTCGGTGACCACGGCGCGCGCAATGCCGACGCGGCGCCGCATGCCGCCGGATAATTCGCTGGGGAATTTTTCCAGGGTGTGTTCCAGCTCGACGAAGCTCAAGGCCTCCTGGACCCGGCGGCGGATTTCTTCCGGCGGACAACGCAGGGAAGGCTGATTTTCCAGAGGGTAGCCGACGTTCTCTTCGATGGTGAGGGAATCAAACAGGCCGCCTTCTTGAAAGAGGACGCCGATGCGGGCGCGGATTTCAAAGAGCCGCTCTTCGGGCAGCTCGGTGATGTCCTTTCCGAAGACCCAGACGCGCCCGCTTTGCGGCTTGAGCAGTCCGAGGGCGGTTTTCAGAAGGACGGTTTTGCCGCTGGCGGCGGCGCCGAGAAGTACGCAAGAGTCTCCGGCACGCATCTGGAAGCTCACTTGATCCAAAGCGCGCAGATCGCCGAAGGCGACCGTGACGCGATCCAAGCGGAGCACGGGCAGCTCGCGGGCGGCGGAAGGATCCAGTTGCTCCAGCATACCGGCGGCCGGCTCAACCATGTTGCGCTCACAAGCTCACGTAGATGCGGGTGATGAAGAAGTTCACCACGAAGATCAAGATCATTGAAGCTACCACGGCCTGGGTGGTGGAGCGGCCGACGCCTTGGGTGCCTCCGGTGGTGGAGAGGCCGTAGTAACATCCCACCAGGGCGACGATGAAGGCGAAGGCGAAAGGCTTGAGCAGCCCGAAGCTGACATCCAGGTACTCCAGCGACTGCCAGGCGTTGTTCCAATACTGGGCGCCGGTGAGGTGCAGGATGAAGTAGGCGATCAGAAAGCCGCCGAACAGGCCGACGAAGTCGGCGATGATGGTGAGCAGCGGCAGGACGGTGCAAGTGGCGACCAGGCGCGGTTTGACGAGCTTCTGGACGGGGTCGGTGCCCAGAGCGCGCATGGCGTCAATCTGCTCGGTGACCTTCATGGATCCCAGCTCGCTGGCGATGCCAGCGGCGTTGCGTCCGGCGACGACCACGGCGGTGAGCACGGGGCCGAGTTCGCGCACCATAGTGATGGCGACCAGTTGGCCGGTCTGGCCGACGGCGCCGTACTGCATTAGAGCTTTGGACATCTGCATGCCGAGCACGGCGCCGGTGAAGAAACCGATCATGGAGACGATCGGCAGGCTGCCCACGCCGATGATGTCCATTTGGATGAAGATGTCGGCGGCGTAATGCGGGCGGCGGAACAAGTTCCGGAAGGTCCGGCCGGCCAAAAAGCAGAATTCCTGAACCGCGATGACGGGCGACTTCAGAAAATCCAGCAAACCGTCGCTCCCTGTATCCCGATGTTAACATAACAAGTTCCGGCGGCAGTGCAGCTCATGGGCGGATTGACGGACATTGCGGGGTTGCGTGTGGGCCACGTCTCGGACTACGAGGCGCTCACCGGCTGTACGGTGATTCTGTGCGAAGGCGGGGCAGTAGCGGGAGCGGAGATACGCGGGTCGGCGAGCGGGACGGAGGAATTCCCGACCATGGATCCCGATCACATCGCGCCGCAGGTGCATGGGGTGGTGCTGGCCGGCGGCAGCGCGTTCGGGCTGGAGGCGGCCTGCGGAGTGCGTCGCTATCTGGAACAGCACGGGGTGGGTTTTCAGACCGGGTTCGCGCGGGTGCCGATTGTGCCTTGTGCGATCCTTTACGATCTGGGCGTCGGAAAAGCGAATGTACGTCCGACGCGCGAGATGGGGGAAGCGGCGGCCGCGGCGGCTTCATCTGAGGCGGTGGCGGAGGGTGCGGTAGGGGCAGGCACGGGCGCTACGGTCGGCAAGCTGTTCGGGATGCGGCAGGCTATGAAGTCGGGCGTGGGTTCGGCGGCGGTGAGTCTTGAGGGGCCGCTGGCCGGGGTGAGAGTGGCGGCGCTGGCGGCGGTGAACGCATTCGGGGACGTGGTTGATCCGCGCAACGGGCGGATCGTAGCGGGTGCGCGGCGTGCGGCGGGCAGTAGGGAATTCGCCGATACCGTGCGCGAGCTCAAGCGCGGGGCGCGCGGGGGATTCCGAGGCGGCAATACGACGCTGGTGGTGGTGGGGACGAATGCGCGATTGAGCAAAGTGGAGGCGCGGAAGCTGGCGGGGCTTGCGCAGCTCGGCGTGGCGCGCACTATCCGCCCGGTGAACACGCCTTACGACGGCGATGTGGTGATCGCGCTGTCGGTGGGACAGGAGAAGGTCGGGCTGGCGGCGCTGGGGGAAGCGGCGGCGGAGGCGGTCTCCGAGGCCATCCTGCGGGCGGTGCGACTGGCGCCGAGCCTGGGCGGGGTGCCGGGACTGAAGGACTGGCAGGCGGGCTGAGGGGGCGGGGAAGCGATTTCAGCGTCCCAAGTCTGGTTACAGTCCTTTGAACCAATCCTGGGCCCGGCTTGGCATGGTGACTCGTCCAGCTCGGGCTGAGACGGCTGTCAGGCGCCGAGAACAGCCACGCGGAGCTGCTCGAAGCGGGGCGTGCCGAGGCCGCGGGCGGCGGCGAGGCGCAGGTAGCGCAGGCGGTTCTCGTCAAGGTCCCAAAAGGCTTTGGCGGCCCAGGCGTCCAGGGCCAGCGGGTCAGTGCCTGCGATCAGGGTCTTGCGCAAGGCGACGTCGGCCAGGCTGCCGCCGGTAGGGCCGTTGCGCAGCAGCACGCGGAAGGCGTCAACGATGGTGAGCGTGGGGCGCATGAAATCCGCCAAGTCCGCCAGGCTCTCATGAATCTGTTGGTGCAGGCGATGCCGCTGGCCGCCGAGTATGCCGTACCAGTTCTTGACGCCCAGGGTGGCCCCGGTTAGGCTGTGGTGTTTGGCGATGGGGATGTTGATCACCTTGTCGGCGCGCAAAAAAGGCTCGAAGACGGGCCAGACGCCGAGGGCTTCCCCGCGCAGATCCACCTCGCGGAAGCGGCGGTATTCGGGAAGCACGATTTCCGCGCCAGCCGCGCGTGCGGCGGCGGCGATGCCGCTGCGCTGGTAGACGCGTTGGGGTTCGTTGGTGGAGACGTCGCCCACCAGCACGCGCGCGGCGCCGGCGTCCAGGCAGAGGCGGACCACTTCGGCCACCACGTCCGGATTGGTGTTGGCAGCCTGTTCGGGGGTTCGATCCCACGCCATGTTTGGCTTGACGGCGACCACGTCGGCGCGTGCGACGAAGCGGCGGATGCCGCCGAGCGCATCCACAGAGCGGCGCACCAGGGTGCGGGGATCATCGCCCTCGACAAGGACCAGATCAGGCGTTTCAGCTTGCGGGGCGACGCGCAGATCGCGCCGGAGGCCGGGCGCCAGCGGGGGTTCGGGCCGACTGCTGCGTGTGCGCAACCATACGGCGGCGCCCGCGACGCCGGCGCTGAGTGCGCCAAGGCGGAGGATGCGGGTCAGGATTTCGCGCCGGGCTGCAAGATCGCCTGCCGGCTGCATGAGTTAAATTCGCTCCCGGCGCGCCGGGCCGATCCGGCAGGGCCGCGGCGCGTCATAATTTGAGTCTAACGCCAGCCATGATGCCGGGAGCGAAGAGCGGCTTGCAAGCGCGCGTAAAGTGGGCGACGCGCGGGGCGCTGGTCTTGATAGGAGTGACGTCGGTCATATCCCAGGTCGTGCTGCTGCGCGAGCTGCTGGTGGTGTTTTGCGGCAATGAGCTGTCGCTGGGATTGATGCTGGCGAGCTGGCTTTTGTGGACCGCGGCGGGCAGCGGCCTGGTGGGTAGGGTGGAGGCGGCGCGCGAGCGTCCGGCGCTTGTGGTGGCGTGGCTGGAAGCGGCGCTGGCGGCGGTGTTTCCGGCCACGATTCTGGCGGCGCGGGCCGCTAAAGCGGCTCTGGGTTCGGCGCCTGGGGAGCTGCTGGGTCCGGGCCATATGCTGGCGGTTTCCTTGGTGGCGCTGGGGCCGCTTTGCGCGCTGTCGGGCTGGTTGTTTGCCGCCGGCAGCCGGCTGTACGCGCGCGAGGTGGGGGCGGGGCTGGCGAGGGCGACGGCGAGGGTTTACCTGTTGGAGGCGGTGGGATCGGGGGCCGGTGGAATCCTGGCGGGGCTGCTGCTGAGCGCGGGCGCGGGGGCGTTCCGGATTGCGCTGTTAGTGTCGGCGGCGAATCTGCTGGCGGCTGCGGGGCTGGCGCTTGCCGGGCGCATCCGGCGCGCGGCGATGGCGGCGGTGGCGGCGGCAGTGTTGCTGGCGCCGGCCGGGGCGCAGCGGCTGGAGGAGTTCTCGCTGGGATGGGTCTGGCGGGGCTTCCGGTTGATTGAGGCGCGCAACTCGGTGTACGGAAATCTGGCGGTGGTGGAGACCGAAGGCAGCCGGACGCTGTATGAGAGCGGGCTGGCTGCGGGGACGGCGCCTGAGCCGGCGGCGGCGGAGGAAGCCGTGCACTACGCGCTGCTCCAGCACCCGGCGCCGCGGCGAGTCCTGCTGATAGGGGGCGGTTGGAACGGGAGCCTGCGGCAGGCGCTCCAGCACCCGACGCTGGAGCGCCTGGAGTATGCGGAGCTGGACCCGGCGGTTATGGATCTGGCCGCGGCGCATTTCGCCCAGGAGTGGGCGCCGGCGGTGTCGGATGCGCGGGTGCGGGTGCATGCCCGCGACGGGCGGTTATGGTTGAAGAGCGCGGCGGGCGGCTTGGATGTGATCATCTTGAATCTGCCGGAGCCGGCCACCGCGCAACTGAATCGGTTTTACACGCTGGAGTTTTTCCGGGAGGCGGCGAGCAAGCTGGCGCCCGGGGGCGTGCTGGCGCTGCGCGTGCGGGCGTCGGAAGATTACCTGAGTCCGGAACTGGCGCGGTTTCTGGGTTCGATTTACCGCACGCTGCGACTGGTATTTGCCGAGGTTGCGGTGCTGCCGGGCGAAAGCGTGCACTTTTTCTGCGCGCAGCGGGCAGGCGTTCTGGTGCCGGACGCGGACAGCTTCTTGGAAAGGCTGCGCGTGCGAGGGATCAAGACGCGTTACGTGCGGGAGTATTATCTGCGGTTCCGGATGACGCCGCTCCGGGTGGGGCAACTGGAACAGAGGCTGCGGGCCGCGGGGGATGCGCCGGTCAACCGAGATTTCCGGCCCATCGTTTACTACTTCGACGTTCTGCTTTGGGGGGCGCAGTTTCAGAGGGGTTATGCGGAGTTATTGGAAGCGGCATCAAGAGTCGGTTTTTGGCCGGCGGCTGCTTTCGCAGGGCTGTTAGTGGCACTGCTGGGTCTGTTGGCCAGGCGGCGAACAGGACGGGGGAGGGCGGCTCTGGCGGTGACAGTGATGGGCTTCACCATGATCGCGCTGGAGGTGCTGTTGCTGGTGGGGTTTCAGGTGCTGTACGGCTATGTTTACCACCAGTTGAGCCTGGTGATCGGGGCGTTCATGGCGGGCATGGCGCTGGGCAGTTGGCGGGGCGCGGCGGACGGCCGGGACGGGCGCAAGTTGCAAAGGCTGGCAAAGCTGCAAGTGCTGGCGGCGGCGGCGGGGCCGGCGCTGTACGGGATCTTTGAAGTCATCAGCAGAGTGGGCGGCGGTGGGGTGTGGGCCGGCGGGTACGTGCTGTTTCCGATTCTGGCGCTGAGTTGCGGGTGGTTGGGCGGCTATCAGTTTCCGGTGGCGAGCCGGGTTTACTTCGGCGGGCAAAGCAGCGCAGGTGCGGGATCGCTGTACGCTTTGGATCTGGTGGGGGCGTGCCTGGGGGCGGCGCTGGTCAGCGCGTACCTGCTGCCGGTGTTCGGGTTTCTGGGGACGGCTGGGCTGGTGGCGGTGGCGAATTTTGGGGCGGCGATAGCGGCGGTGGGACTCGGCGACGGCGGTGCGCCTTGACTTGGCGGCCGCCTATCCATTACGCTATCGGTTCGAGCAGGGCAAGCTGCGGCGGGCGGGAGTCGGACCCCGGCGATAAGCGGGAAGCGCGCAAGGCCCCGATTTGCGGCGCGGCTGCCGGAGGCTATGGCAGAGAACGTTACCGGGGGAAGCTCCACGCTGGAGCGCGAGCTGGACTCCCGACTGGAGAGCGCGGACGCGGCCGAAAGTCTGGCGATGGAGGTGGCGCAGGCGGCCGGTTTCGACGAGGAGGAGCAGCACCGCTTCGGGATGGCAGTGCGGGAGTCGGTGATCAACGCAGTGGTTCACGGGAACCGCTATAATGCCCGCAAGAAGGTTCGCCTGCGGATCGCCGCCGACAAGGAGCGGTTGGTGGTGACGGTGAGCGACGAAGGCGAAGGCTTCGAGCTGGAATCTCTGCCGGACCCGGTGGCGGGCGAGAACATTTTCCAGCAGTCCGGGCGGGGGATTTACCTGATCCGGACGTTTGTAGACGAGTTCCAGGTGCGCCGTTTAAGCCCGAGAGGCACGGAAGTGAAGTTAGTGAAATACGCCAAGCGGAAGTGAGCGGCGGCGCGAGAGATTTCATCGAGGAGGCAGAAGATGAGCGTAAGATTGAGTACGCGACAGGTGGGCGACGTCGCGGTGATTGACGTATCCGGGCGCATCACGCTGGGAGAGGGTTCCAGCAATCTTCGGGACGGGATCCGGGAGCTGTTGGCCAAAGGGCAGCGCAAGATCCTGCTGAATCTTGGGGACGTGTCTTACATTGACAGTTCAGGCATCGGCGAGCTGGTTTCGGGCTATACTTCAGTGGCCAATCAGGGCGGCCAGCTCAAGCTGCTGAATCTGACCAAGCGGGTGAGGGACCTGCTTCAGATCACCAAGCTGTACACGGTGTTCGACGTCTACGAGGACGAGGCGACGGCGGTGCGCAGCTTCGGGGGTTAGCCGGGGGGAAGCCCGCCGGCGTCCGGTGATAAAATCTTAGTCAGGCTTACCAACCGAGGTTTTTGTGGATCGGATCACCCGCAAGGAACTCAAGACGGATAAGTTTGCGCTCGAGGTTGAACAGACCGTCGAGTTTTTCAGCCGGCACAAGCAACAGATCACGCGCTACGGGACGATCGCAGTGGTGGTGGCGGCGCTGGTGGTGGCGGGCGGCTGGTACCGGCGGCACCAGGGCGCGGTGCGCCAGCAGGCGCTGAACAACGCCTTGCAAATCTACAACGCCCCGGTAGGCCAGACGGGCAATCCTTTCCTGCCCGGCTATCCCAGCGAAGAGGAGAAGAACAAAGCGGCGCTGAAGGCCTTCAGCGACCTGGCGGGACGTTACGGCGGCTCCGAGGAGGGCCTGATAGCGACTTACTATCTGGGCACGATGGCCGCCGATCGGGGCGACATGGCGGAGGCCGAGCGGCGCTTGCGGCAGGTGGCTGAGTCCAGCCGCGCCAATTACGCATCGCTGGCCAAGCTGGCTCTGGCGGAGATTTATCGCGCGCAAGGCAAACTGGGCGAAGCCGAGAAGCTGTTGCGCTCGCTGATCGAGAAGCCGACGGAGTTCGTCTCCAAAGAGCACGCCACGATTGTGCTGGGCGAGATGTTGATGAGCAGCCGGCCGGAGGAGGGGCGCAAGCTGCTGGAGCCGCTGCGCACCGAGCGCAGCGTGATCAGCCGTCACGCGCTGACGGCCCTGGCGCAGGCCAGATAGCGCGCGCAGATGGACGGTCCGCTGAGCGGCTTGCGTTTTCCGGTGAGCCGCAGCGGCGGCCGGCGCTACGCCGAGCCGGAACATCCTTACCGGAACGCGTTTCAGCGGGACCGCGACCGGATCGTGCACGCGCGGGCCTTCCGGCGTTTGGAAGACAAGACCCAGGTGTTCCCGCCGCGGCTTTCCGACCACTTTCGCAACCGCCTGACACACACCATCGAGGTGGCGCAAATCGCCCGCACGGCGGCGGCTGCGCTGGGTTTGGATGAAGACCTGACGGAAGCCCTGGCGCTGGCCCACGATCTGGGGCATCCGCCGTTTGCGCATGCCGGCGAGCAGGAGCTGGATCGCCAGATGCGCCGCTTCGGCGAACGCTTCGATCACAACCTGCACGCCTTGCGCATCGTGGAGAGCTTCGAACAGCGCTATGCGGGCTTTCCGGGGCTGAACCTGACCTTCGAGGTGCGCGAGGGGATCATCAAGCATTCGCGCGACTTTGCGCCCGGAGAACTGGCGGAGGCGGACGAATATCTGCCGGGACGGCGGCCGCCGCTGGAAGCGCAGTTGATTGACTTGGCTGATGAGATCGCCTACAACACGGCGGACCTGGACGATTCGTTTTCGGCGGGCTTCTTCGGGCTGGAGGCGATAAGGGAGGCGGCGGCGGGCTACGCGGAGTTGAGCGAACAGGTGCAGCGGGAGTTTCCGGAGGCCTCCGAACGGCTGCGATTCCAGGAGACGCTGCGGCGGCTGATTGACAGGCTGGTTTCGGGGCTGATTCAAGGAACGCGGGAGGCGGCGCTGGAGGCGGGAGTCGGCAGCGTGGAGCAGGTGCGAGAGCATCCCCGGCGGCTGGCGCGGTTGACGGTGGAGGCGGCGGCTTTGAGCGCGGACCTGAAGCGTTTTCTGACGGCGCGCGTGTATTGTTCCAAGCCGGTTCAGCTTGAACGCCGACGTTCGGCCGCGCTGATCGCGGCCCTGTTTGAGCACTATCTGGCGGACCCGGCGCGGCTGCCGGAGCCTTACTGCCGGCAGGCGGAGAATCAGCCGGCGCATCGCATCATTTGCGACTACATCGCGGGGATGACGGACGGCTATCTGCGCCGCACATGCCGCCGGCTGGGCTTATAAGCTGCGGCCGGGGGCGTCGGAATGCGTCAGGTAGCTGGACAGCTCCGCGGAGCGCACGCCGTGAAGCTTCAGGAGCCGGCGGCAAATCTCATCCGCCAGATCCTGGGGCCGCTCGTCCGGCTCATGCTCGATCTGAACTTTCAGGAACAGGTCGGTGCGGGGCATAAGGGGAATGATACGATATCAACAAGCGGCCGCCAAGGCCGTGGAACTCCGAAATGACTTCCTGTGAGTTGTGCGAAACGCGGCGCGCACGGCGAGCCTGCCCGGGCATTCGTGGCCAGATCTGCGCGGTATGCTGCGGGACCGAGCGGGAGGTGAGCGTGAGCTGTCCGCTGGAGTGCGAGTATCTGCAAGAGGCGCGCCGGCACGAGCGCACGCCGGATCCGGATCCTGAGAAGCTGCCTTCCCCGGACATCGCGGTAAGCGAGGCGTTCCTGGAACGCAACCAGCGTCTGGTGAGCTTCGTGGCGGATGCGCTGGCCGAGGCGGCCTTGCGCGCGCCGGGCGTGGTGGACTCGGATGTGCGCGAAGCGCTGGATTCGCTGGTACGGACTTATCGCACGCTGGAGAGCGGACTGTATTACGAGAGCCTGCCCACCAACCCGCTGGCCGGCCTGGTTCACCAGAACGTGCGCCGGAAGGTGGAAGAAGTGCGCCGGGACATCCGGCAGCAAGCGGGCGTGACGCCGTTCCGGGACGCCGACGTGCTGGGTTCGCTGGTGTTTTTCCAGCGGCTGGGCTACTACTACGACAACAGGCGCCGGCGGGGTCGCGCCTTTATTGACTTCCTGCGAATGCACTCCGCCCAGACGTCGCCATCCCCTGAGGCGGCTTCACGGCTGATCGTCCCCTGAGGCCCGCTGGTCGAGCATTTCCAGGAAGAGGCGATGCACGCGCGGATCGGCGCTCAGCTCGGGGTGGAAGGTGGCGGCCAGATGCCGTCCTTGGGCCACTAAGACGGGATCGCCCTGGTAGCGCAAGTAGATCTGGACTTCGGGTCCCACTTCGCGGATGATGGGGGCGCGGATGAAGACCGCCTCCAGCTCGCCGGGGCCGGCGCGGCGCAGGAAAGCCGGCTCAGGCGCCAGGCGCACGACACGGCTGTCCAATTGACGGCCGTACGCGTTGCGCTCGACGGCGATGTCCATAAGGGCCAGCGACGGTTGCTCCGGGTTGCGGACGCGGCGGGCCAACAGAATGGCGCCGGCGCAGGTGCCGAAGATGGGACGCCGGAGGCCGAAGCGGCGCAGCGGCTCGAGGAGAGCCTCGTCCTCGAGCAGGCGCAGCATGGTGGTGCTTTCACCGCCCGGGATGATGAGGCCGTCAATTTCTTCGAGGGCGGCTGCGGTGCGCACGAGCAAGGAGCGCGCGCCCGCAGCCTCAAGCGCCCTTTGATGGGCTTCGAAATCGCCTTGCAAGGCCAGCACGCCTACGGTCTTCATGGGGCTGAAGCATCACCAGCCGCGGACCGCCAGCCGTTCGGATTCCGGCAGATGCGCCACGTCCAGGCCGAACATGCCCATGCCCAGCTCCTCGCTGGCCTCCAGCAGTTTCTTGGGGTCGTTGTAGTAAGTGGCGGCCTTAACGATGGCGCGGGCGCGCGCTTCGGGATCCTCAGACTTGAAGATGCCCGAGCCTACGAAAACCGCCTCGGCGCCCAACTGCATCACCAGGGCCGCGTCTGCCGGAGTGGCGATGCCGCCGGCAGAGAAGTTGGGCACCGGAAGCTTGCCGTGCTCGGCCACCCACTCGACCAGCTCCAGCGGGGCGCCCATCTTCTTGGATTCCGCGACCAGTTCCTCCTTGCCCAGCACGGTGAGCTGGCGGATTTCGCGCTGAATGGCGCGCATGTGGCGCACCGCCTCCACCACGTTGCCCGAGCCGGCTTCGCCTTTGGTGCGGATCATGGCGGCGCCTTCGGCGATGCGGCGCAGGGCCTCGCCCAAGTTGCGGGCGCCGCAAACGAAGGGCACTTTGAATTCGCGCTTGTTGACGTGGTGCTCTTCGTCGGCGGGGGTGAGGACTTCGCTTTCGTCAATGTAGTCCACTTCCAGAGCCTCCAGGATGCGGGCTTCCATGAAGTGACCGATGCGGCATTTGGCCATCACCGGGATGGAGACCGCCTCCATGATTTCGCGGATTTTGCGGATGGGGGCCATGCGCGCCACCCCGCCTTCACGGCGGATGTCGGCGGGCACGCGCTCCAGAGCCATCACCGCCACGGCGCCGGCCTTTTCGGCGATGCGGGCCTGTTCGGCGTTGGTGACGTCCATGATGACGCCGCCCTTGAGCATCTCAGCCAGGCCAACTTTCACGCGGAATGCGTCGTCCAGATACATGTTCGAAACCTCCCGTGCCGCGGCCGTGCCGCGGCCACTGCTTTGCTATACCAGTGCGGGCGCGGGCTCATCGGCGTCGCGAGCCCGCGCCTGTTGGAACTCACCGGTGAAAATCCGTCCCAGGATCTCGACTCCCTCGCGGATGTTTTCCGGGGCCAGTCCGGCGAAACTCAAGCGCAGGGCGCCGGGATGGCGACGGGAAACCTCGAAATACCTGCCGGGCAAATAGCTGACGCCCTCGCGCTGTGCGCGGGCGAGCAATTCGGCGGCGTCCAGGGGCTCGGGGAGCCGGACCCAGAGATTCATGCCGCCCTGCGGGCGGGTAAAAAACGTTTCATATGGAAAATGTTTTTCGACGGCGGCCAACAGCGCGTGCAGCCGCGCCGCACCTGCTGCGCGCACGCGCTCCAGATGGGCAGCCAGGCTGCCGGTTTCGGCGAAGCGCCACAGCAGGGCCTGCGAGAACTGGTCGGTATGCAGGTCGCAGAACTGCTTGGCCTCGGTCAGGCGGGCCAGCAGGGGCTTGGGACCCAGAATCCAGCCGACCCTGAGGCCGGGGAAAGCGATCTTGGAGAAGCTGCCCAGAAGCACCGTGTCGCCTGATTCATCCAGTTGCTTGAGGAGCGGTTCGGGGCGGCCATCATATCGCAGGTCGCCGTAGATGTCGTTTTCGATCAGGATGGTCCGTGCCGAGCGGGCCAGGCGCAGCAAACCCTGGCGGGCCGCCTCGGGCAAGGTGGCGCCGGTCGGGTTCTGGAAGTTGGGGGTTACGACGATCAGGCGAGGCTTGTGCCGGTTCAGCAGACTGCTCAGCTCGTCCAGATCCAAGCCCTGAGCGCCTACGGGCACGCCCACCAGGTGTGCGCCTGCGCGCAGGAAGAGATTCTTGAGGCCGGGATAGACCGGGTCTTCAACCAGGACCGTATCGCCGGGGCGAACCAGCACGCGCTGAAGCAGATCGAGGGCTTGCTGGCAGCCGCTGGTGATGATGAGATCGTCGCCGGGCCGGGCGGCGCCCTGGCTTCTGGCACGCTCCCAGAGGTAGTGGCGGAGGGGGCGGTAGCCGGCCGGGGAACCCAGTTGGAGGACGGTGAGGATCTCGGGGCGGCCCAGGACCTGCTCGGCGGCGCGGCGCAGCTCTTCGATGGGGAACAACTGTTCGCACGGTCGGGAGCTGGCGAAGCTGATCTGAGCTCCGGGAGCGTAAGGAGGCGCCGGGGCGGGCTCGAGGGGCGGCAGGATCTGGTCCCAGGCCAGCGATGGGGGCTGGCCGGATGCGGCGACGAAGCTGCCGCGTCCGACGTGGCCGCGGAGCAAGCCTTCGGCGGCGAGCAGCTCATAGGCGGCGGTGACGGTGGCGCGGTTCAGACCAAGCATACCAGCCAATTCTCGAGTGGCGGGCAAGCGCTCTCCAACGCGGAGCTTGCCTGAGCGTATCATTTCTTTGAGGGACAGGAAGAGCTGGCGGTAAAGGGGGACCTGAGAGGCCTGATCCAGCTCGATAGCGGCAAACATTGCGAACAGACCTAACGTACCATATTGGCGGCCACAGCGGGGCGTCGCCAAAGAAAGACTAGTGCGGGGGTTCGCAGTCGGTCGCTGTCTTCAGTTCCGGCCGCTTGGCGATGGCAGCTTTGTCTGGGCGGATCCGGAATGTCGTCCGCCGATTGTCACGGCACTGTGGCTTGCCGGCGCACTGGGGTAGGGGCTGCGTGTCAGCATAGCCGATGGCGCGAACCGGGTGAGTGAGAGGCGTAACGCCGCACTGGGAGAACTCATACAAGACGGATGCTGCGCGATTGCCGCTAAGGCGCCAGTTGTAAAGGTCGCGGTCGCGCGGCGTAGCGGCCTCGCGCGGTACACTGCCGTCGGTGTGGCCTTCGATCCAGATCTCAACCTCTTTGCTCCACTGCGGGTTGCCTTCGAACAGCTCGCGCAGAGCGGCGCAGGCGCGGGCCAACTTCTGGCGGTCTTCGGCGAGGATCTCGTCTTCGTTCAGTTCGAAGTTGAGGTAGACGTCTATGTAAACATCGTCGGCGAACTCGCGCACGGTGCCGGGCAGGTGCTTCAGAAGGCTGGCTAGGATTCCCTTTCGGATCTTCTCTGCTTCTATGTCTACGCAGGGGCGCTTCGGCGGCGGCGGGGGTTTAACGGAGAGCATCAGAGCGCCGAATGTTCCAAGCAGTAGGGCGGAGAACAGATCCGTCAAAGAAGGCCATACGTCCACGCGGCCTTTCATCGCCTACGCCTCAGCCAGTCAGCGATGCTTTTCAGCTCCGCAATGAGCCGCCGGAGGCCGGGAAAGGCCAGATCTCGGTGCAAATGTTCAATCCGGCTGTCCAGCGATTGGATCGCCTCGCGAATCGCGCGCAGCTCCTGCGGAACTCGGTCGTCCGGTCTCGGCGGGCTGAGCCGCTCAACCAGTCTTTGCCAATGTTCACAAGCGGTTGTGATCTGATTGCTTGCGGAGGCTAACGATGCCCGGACGCGTTCGACGTCTTCCGCTATGTCGCCGCTTCGCTGGGCTGCATCCGACAAGTTGGCCAGAACCTGCGGGTAGTACATAGAAACCGCCTGTCGCATCGTGCCAAGGTGCGGGGTGACGAGCGTGACCAGACGGCTGTAAAGTTCCTCCAGGGAACTTCGCAAGATCTGGTCCACGGTGTTGGAAGCGCGGACCAACTCATCGGCTGCGCTGTTCAGCTTCGCGGCTGCGTTCTGGGCTTCCTGCCGTATGTTCGTCCAATGGGTTTCCGCTCGCTGGGCCACGTCGCGCAGGAAACGCTCGCAAGCTTCCTGCCAGGCTTGAGCGCTCCGGTCCGCCAGCGAGCGGCAATGCTGTTGGAAGGCGGTCGTCATCTGCGCCGGGGAGTCTTTGAGGGACGAGCAAAGCTGGCTAAGCTCCGCCGCAGTTGCCGTGAGCCGGCCGACGGCCTCAGAAACCCGGGTTGTCGCGCTGTCGAGCAGGCTTTGCATACTCTCAGTGACCGCCTGTTCGACGCTGCCGGCGAGGGCCGACATCTTCGCGGCAGCGGTGTCGAGGGAGCCCGCCGAGGAATCCAGAGCCTCGCACGCGGGCTTCAGCGCCGTGAAAAACTCTTGCGAAGACTGGATCCACGAGTTTCGAGCTTCACTGTGCAGCTCGCTGAGGCCGGTGCGCAGCTCGGCCGTCAACTGGGCCGGGAGTTGGCTGAAAGTGCCGATCGCCGAAGTGATCTCGGCCGCCGCGGCGCCCAGCGCGGCTTGGATCTGACCCATAGCCTCGACCATGCCTTTGACGGCGCCGGAGGCCTGCTGTTGAATGAGGGCGATCTTACTAAGGTTCTCAGGCAGGCCTTCGACGACCGCGCCGAGCCGTTCGATGGGCGCCTTAAGATCTGCTGCGGACTTCCGGAACTCGGTGATGGCGGAGGCCAGGGGCTCAACCTGCCGGCCCATCAACTCTGAAGCCAGCTTGAGTTGTTCGCGGAAGCCTTCGATGACCGGCGCCAGCGTGTCTTGGAGCGTCTTTTGCAAATCCTTCAGGGGCGCGAGCGCTGTGGCGATCTGGTCAACGGGCGTTTGCAGGTTCTCGGTCCGCAGTTTCATGGCCCGCCCGACGGCCACGTTAACGGCGTCGCGGAGGCTCTCCTCGGCGCGGAAGGCGGCGTAATGTCCGAGGAAGGTCCAGACGAGCCCGAAAAAGCCGATGGGGAAGCCCTGCATCAACCCGCTCTCTAAAGCGGTAGTTACGGGAACGCCCTGGCGGCTGGCCTGGAAGATGAAACTGAACATGGCGTAAAAAGTGCCTGCCACCCCGACGACCAGAAAGAGGTTGACGCGGCTGTGCAGCCTGTCTACGTAAACTGAGGCGCGGGAATTCAGGCGCTCTGAGAGATCACCGGCCGGGATGAGGACGCCCCTTTGGCCTAGCGTGCGGCTTTCCTCGACGAATTGATCCAGGATCAGGGTGACGTAATTCCTGCTGCCTCTCGGTTCGGGCCACGAAATCAGCGCGATCCTTTCCGATCGGATGCCGAAAACCAACAGGTGCAGAATCGTTGCGGCGACAAACCCATGGACGATCACAAAGAAGGCCCCCGCGTGGGTGTATGTGTCCCACAGGCCGCAGAGCACGTCAAGGAAGTCCATGGGTCTGCCTTAGGGCTTGCAGAGCGTCAGGCGGGCCAGGTCCTGCCCGGCGGAGGGCCAAGTCAGCGCGACAGTGCGATAAAAGCTTTCCAGTGTCTCGCGAAGCTGAAGCAGCCGGTGTGGCTGTTGGATGACGGAGGTGGCGGAGATCTCGGCCAGCGCGCGTTCGGCCGGGAACCTGGCAGGCGCAAGCAGGCGGGACGGGGTGGCGCGGTAGTCGAAACTTACTCGCCAGGAAACCTCAAGACCTTGCTTTGGGCATGGTAAAGACCAACTACGACGGCACTGGAGACGCAACGAAAGTCCGAGTGGCCGCGCCGGGTCGGTGGCGCTGCCGGTCCAGCGTGAATCGAGGATCGGCGAGACCGGTGCGCCGGCAGATTCTAACCGCAGAGTGTGTGCGGGAAGACTCTGGATGACGAGGCACTCTGAACTCGGGACAGCAGCCTGGGCGGTCAAGTATACAGTGCCCTGGTCGAGTGTGTTAGGGCAGTCAATGTGCAATTGTTCCCCGGCAAGTTTAGAACTCAAGGTGCGGCACGCCTTCGGGTCCAGCCTCGCGGCGGTGAATCCGGAAACACGCGGTGCGATGCCGGGAAAGATCTCGATGGGGCGCAAGAAAGCCAAGCCTTGCGGCGACCCCTTCATGGAAATTGCCGGGACAACGTTGCTGAACGGCCCGGCGGCGGCCATGGCGCCCAGCAACGCCCGGCCAAGCTCGGCGGGGCGTGCAATCACTATGGCCAAAAACGCCCGCGGCCCCCGGTAGTCGTAGGCAAGCAAGCCGCTCGCGTCAAGCTTGGGATTGCGGACCACAGCGGCAAGGCCCGTGTCGGCAGTGACGTTGGTTGTGACGCGCTGGACATCGAATTGCTCGGGAGGGAATGCCTGCTCGGTGAAAAGGGTACCGTCAAACAAAGAAATCAGGGGTACTATCCACAGGCCCGGCAGGATGGTGCGGGGTTCGCCGCCGCGTGGGCGCAAGGCAGCGGCCAGTGAGGCCGCCAAGCACGCGGCGTCAACTCCCGCAGCACAGGCAGGTCCGCCACCGACGTTACCGACCCCATCGGTGATGATGACCGCCAAATCGAATCTTGCCGCGAACTCGATCGCCAGATTCAAGGTAGTTGCGCCGCGTCCTTGAAACGCCCGTGGGTTGGGTCTGGGATCTTTGCACTGGGCCAGTGGTCGCGCCGAGCTGAAGTAGCAGCCTCGTGAATCTCTGAGGTTCAGACCGCGAGCTGCCAGGCGGCTGGAAGCTTGCTCGAGCCAGGCCAGGACTTGCGGCATGACCGCGCGGTGACCGGCCATGGAACCCGAGTCGTCAACCAAGACGGCCAAAGATGCGCTTGGCGCCGGAGGCTTTTCCGGGGCGCAGTAAAACAGTTCCCCTGCGCCGGGTACGCCGGCGTTTCCCGCCAGCGGCGGCAACTGGCAAGGTTGCGAAGCGCCGATGCGATAGGCGGCGGCCAGCCAGCCGACAAGCAGAATCAACCGTAGCATCAGAGGCTCCTTCTCCAATGGTTTTCCAGGATGAGCTGGAGAGGCCCTTTGCGAAGTCGCGCATTGTGGACGGCGGCGAACAGCCATTCGCGCATTTCTTCATCGCGAGGATAGCGGCTGTGGGCGGGAACGGCACGCTCGAGGTGATTCGACCACTCTGCTGGCGCAGCGGGCCCGGTCTGAAAGTCGCACCTGCAAGGATCCTTTGTAAGCCGAGTTTCATCCTTGAGCGCGGGAGCGCCTGCGCCGACCATGTCCTGCCAGTGGATGTCCTGGCCGGCGATCGTCAAGTCTTTGCCCGCGGGCAACTTCTCAGGGTACGGTGCGGGGTCTCTCAGCTCCCGGTAACCGCCCGCCGCGGCGTTCTTTAGCGCGCCGATGGCGACCCAGTGCTTCGACCAAGGTACGCCGGACAGGGATACGTGCTGGAGAGTTACCTCCGACACTCCGAACTTTCCGACCATCCGATCGAAGTAGTCTTGCAGGTGGGCTTCGGGCGCCTGGCCGCCGGCGGTCAGCTCGCGCAGGCGCCAGCCGTTGCCTATCAGGACGAGTCGGACAGGCTTGGTGGCTGCTGCGGGTCTCTGTCGGTGGGCGGCGAGCATTACGCGAAGGTATTCGAGGGCCATGATATGAAACCTGTCCAGGGTCCCACACATGTCCCCGTGCGTTGCGTAGCGTGAAATCTGCCCCGCAAAGATAGTGTCGCGCAATCTCCAGTACCGCGCCTCGCGCTCCTGTCCTGAAAGAGTGTGGTCGGCCACGCGCTCTAGATATTTCTCCCCTCCGAATTCGATCGAGCCCACCTGGAAGAAACTCTCACCCTTGGGCTCCGCTTGGTATTCGAACAGTGAGACATCCAGGGTATGGCCGCCCATGTCAGCGATCAGGAACTGATCGCCCAGCTCCGGCATCCCGTAGGCGCGAACGGCGGCCAGGGACTCGTTCAAAGAGAATATTTCCGGAAGTTCGAAACCGGCCTGGGTTTCCAGCCAGTTGCGCACGTGGTCAAGCACCTGTGCGAAGTCCTGGCGCTGATTGAAATCGAACGCGAGGGGATAGGCGAAACCGAGTCGCAACGGGGGGCACGCATGGCGGTTACCCAGCCTCTCGAGAATACAGGGAAGTGAAAAGAACAGGATTTCCTTGATGAATCTCTGTCTTTGCGCCCGGCGGTTTTCGAGTCGTTCATCCCATTTGAAGCCGTGAACTGAGATCCATTCGCCGGGCGGCATGTCGGCCCAGCGAACATATCCCTCGTCGGCGCCGTGCGCTTTCACCCAAAGGGCGCTGGGTATCAGGCAGGGATCTTGCCCGTCTTGGGGGCTGCGTGGGAGGAACCATCCTGCCTCATGGAACTCGTCGGGAGGCTTGGGACCCAGCCAGTGCACAAGGTCGCGCAGGTGGGTGAGATGCAGGGCGTTCTGAGTTGTGGTAAGGGCATCGGATCCGCCCGAGAAATACACAACCGAGGCCGAGGTTCCAAAATCCACCCCGATGCTAAGCATGGTCCCGGTGGTCTGCGGGGCCGGAGGCGGAGCTGGCTGAACTCGCCAAGTGGCGCCGCAGTTGCCGGCGGCATCTTCAAGGCTGATCCACTCAGGCCAGCCTTGGGTTTCCCGAAGACAGGATAACAGACCGCGGCCGCCTGCGACTTTGACGGTCCACTGCTGATCAGGCCGGCTCAAGGCGAGCACACGGTAGGGCTTCCATCGTTCGTGCATCTGCTTGGGGTAGATGCCGGGATACAATTCGTTTTCGATGCGCAAGGATAACCCGTGAGTTGTGTAGGCCCAATGGAAGCGGAAAGGCAGCCCGCTGAGTCGCACGCCCCGATAGTGAATACAACCAGGATCGCGCAGAACGGACTCACAACCTGCCCAGGCGTCGCGCCATTCCCAGCGAATCGGGATCCCCTGATGGTGCTCCGGATGTCCAGGCGCCAGCAGCGTGGGGTAAAGCGCATGGTCTCTAACGCTGGCCGCTCTGAAGCGGGCGCCAGGCGGGAGTTTCAGCCGCAGTGCGATCTTTTGGCGTTCTCCTCCAAGGTAGCCCGGATCCCAAAGAAAGAGTAAGTGTCCGCCGGATTCCTTGGGAACGGGAGGCCAGTCCACTTTGACCTCCTGGATTGCCGGGAAGCTGGAGCGCCTGTCGGTCCAGTAGACATATTCGGTTACGCCCTCAAACTGCCTTTTCCACAAGAAGAGTTTTTCCAGAGGGAGATTGTTCCGGTGACCGCGTGGACATTCAAGCGTGACATAGTCGTCGCTGATCTCTCGGGCCAGCTCAATTCGGTTTTCATGGGTCAGCGGCTCGGGGCACGTCGCGCAGTGCGGAACGTAAGGCTGCTCTGCATCCGACTGCCTTCCCACTGCGATGGGAACCCTGTCGAGTCCTGGTTGGGCGGTGGCCGCATGGAAACTTACCGTGCGTAACAGGTCCACGTCAATGAAGGACACGGGGCAGCGGCCGGCGGGTCCCCAGTTTAACCTGGACAGGACGGTATTCAACTGGTGCTGAAGGGAGCGATCTACGGTGCGGGTGGGGTCCGGGTCCGGTTGAAGCAGATCACGGAGGTTGCGGCGCAAGATCTCGAGGCAATGGGTTGCGCGCCCCAGATCTGTCGGGCTTAGCTGTATTTGATCCAACTCGGGGGTGGGATCAGGAAATGGCCGGACGATGACCGTGGGGCTGAGAACGCCTACCGGGAGCGTGTCGAGGTGCAACAGCCGAATTTGGGTGATCCCATAGGGTTCGGTAAAATCCAGCAGCGGCCTTGGGAGGCGCCGGTCTTCGATCCGCAGGCGTCCGGCAAGAAACAACTGAAGCAGTTTTTCCCAAGCGGCCAGCAGGGGTTTCCAGCAATCCGGCCGAGTTTCCGGCTCGCGCTCCAGCACCCAGAGGTAAGCCAAGTCCCAATGCAGCAGGTGAGGCACGGATTCCGCGTAGAGTGTGATGTCTTTCCAGGAATCTTTCAAGTACGCTGCGACCGACATGGACAGTCACCTCACGTTTCGCAAGGCCGCATATACGTAGGCGCTGGCGACCCGCCGGGTGGCGCCCTGGGGGTCGCGGAAAGGTTCCACTCCTGTTGCTTCAGGGAGCACAGGCCATCGTACCTGCCTTATGGTCTCGGGAAGGACTTTTTGCAAGGCGCATTCCGGAAAGACCCGCGACAGTGCGTATTGACCGCGGCCCGGGTCCCAAAGGGCTTGCATTTGACCGTGCACGCGGTCGAGAAAGTCCACCGGGTCCAAGGCGGCGTCAGCGGCCTTCGTCAATGTCCAGAATCGTTTCAGGGACTCGGTAAGCGGGTCCCCCCAGACTGTGCGAAGGAAGGCCTCGCGCCCGAGCCGGATGAGCGCCTTATGCCAAATCATTGAGTTCAGGCAACCCAAGCTTCTGCTCAAGCGCGCGAGGGCGGGTTCGTGTTTGAGGCTCGGTTTGTAGGTCGCGGCATCAACGCAACGGTCGCTGAACTCCTCAGCAACTGCCGTGATCGACTCTCGGAGCAAGAACTCTGTGGCAGCCGCTGCCTGCCAATATGGCAGATCCGGCGCCGACCAGGGAAGCCGGTCGGCCCTCTGCTCCCTTTGGGGATCGCGCTCGGGCATTTTCGGCTCTTCGATGTAAGCGAAGGCCTGCAACTGGCCGACGGACTGCTGAAGAGCCCGCAAGAAAGCCGTGCGATTAGACCGGAATCGCGCCACATCGTCGCCCACGGCCTCCCTGCTGCGGGGCACAAAGTAATCGCCCAACAAAACGGCGCGTAGCTGGAACTGGGTACCGGGAGTCTTGGCGAGGTACCACAACAAAGGGATCGCAAGGCCGGCTCCTGTGCCTCCGATGCAGGAGCAAATCATGACGATTTTGGCGTCACGCGGCAGGCGACCCGGGTCTATCTGCCGGAGTGCGCTGCCGAGCGCCATGACCGCCGACAGCGCCGGGCGTCCGAATAACCCGCTGCGAACGTCCTGGAGCAGGGTCTCGCGGGAGAAGAACGCCTGGGCAGGGTGATGGAAGCCCGGCTGGGGCGGAATCTCCTCCTGGGTCAAGATCTGGTCTACGCTGGCGCCAGGCCGCCCTGGTTCAAGCTCAATCAGTCGGAGAGAGGGTACCTGCTCCTTGGTCGCCTGGGGTCCGAGAGCCTCCTGCACGTCGTCTAAGAAGCGGGAGAGCCAGGGCAACGAGGCGATGGGTTGGTCGGAGTCCAGTACGTAAGCGTCAAAGCGGTCCTGGACAAACCCGATGAGATGCAGTTGCAGATAATGGTGCAGCACTATTTGCCCGCTGCCGCCAATTGCGATGAGTATCTTGCTCACGTGGCCGCCTCCTTGTAGCAAGAACGCCGGAACCCGCGTAGCTTACGCCAGAGCAGGTAGACTGCGAAGTAAAGGGCGGAGGACACAGCGAATGCCAAGCTGAGGGCTAGCAGTAGCGACGCCGGATTCTCGATGGCAAGTCCGGTGGCCGGCATGAGGAGGCTTCCCAGCCAGCCGAACAGCGGCGGATAATTGGAGACCTGGGCTGAGCAGGGGCTGCAAGCAGGGAAGAACTCCGAGCTCACCACGCCGAAATACGCCAGCAGTCCCACTTTATCGGGTAGGATCCCGCGATAGGCGAGAAGTGGGAGGACCAGGAAGAACGCGGCGGCCAGAATGAGGCCCGTCAGCGCAGGCCAAAGCCAGCGTTGCCAGTACACTGTCCGCCACCAGCGCATTTGCTCGATGCGCGTCAGGGCGAGCAAGAATGGGATCAAGGTTGCGAAAACAGCGGCCAGAGCGATGGCTCCCAGCAAGCTGAAGTGGCGAACGAACTTTTCGTTCTCGAACGAGCAGGTGGTGGTTGTGAACCCGCCCGCGCATTCGGGGGGCCGTTCTTGCTCAGGCGGACTGACCTCGGCCTGGGCTGGGGGTTCGGGGACCGGCGGCTGCCCGCCTGGGGTGGTCTGTCCCCAACCGGACAAGGCAAGCAGGGCCACCAGTGCTCCTAAGGCGGCCATTTGTAGTCCCCGGTAAGCATTCACTGCCGGCAACACTTGGCTTTCCTCCTGTAATTGCAGCCCTTCCCTTAGAGATACGAGAGTATATTAGCCGAGGGGCGGCTTGGTTGCAAGGAAAACGGCTTGTTCTTGGCGGAGAGTGGTGAGCTCTTAGAGGTGGGGATGCGGGACCGCCCCGCCGGGGTGTCGTTGCTTGCGGGCATTTGCCCGCTCGAGGCGGATCGCGGTATGCTGGTTAGCGTTGTGGCGGGCGGCGCGGTAGCCAAGTGGTAAGGCAAAGGTCTGCAAAACCTTCATTCGTGGGTTCGATTCCCACCCGCGCCTCCAAGGGGTTGCTTGTCTATCGGCCGGCGCCAGGGGAATCCGAGGAGGCTCTGGGCGCGGCGCTTTAGTTCGGGCGGAGGGCGGCGGCCGCAAAGTGTGCGGCGATCTGGCGCGCCGGCAGCGGGCGGTCGTAAACGGCGACCTCGTCAATACGTCCTTCAAAGCCGTTCTGGCCGTCTTCGCAGCCTGCGATGAAGGCGGTGGCGAGGGCAGGGGCCGGGGGCACGCGAGCCGCCATCTCGGGCGTTTGGCGGCCGTTCAAATACAACGCGAAGCCGTTTGTGTCGCGCACCAGCGCCAGGTAGTTCCAACTACGCAACGGGATGGGCGTGGGGCCCTCTAGCCAGGCGTCGCCGGAGGCGAAAAACAGCCTTGCTGCGGCGCGTGCGGCGCCTCCCAGGCCGAGCCGTTCCTGACCGCGACAGAACAGGTATCCGGCGATGGGGCGGGCGTCGTACGGCAGGGCGTTGAAAAACCACATCTCCAGCGTGTAGCGGTCACCGAGCGCGGGCAAGTTGGCTTTCAAGCGGCCTCCGGCGAACTGTGGGGCGCGGTTGAGCCGGTTTCCGGAGAAAGCGGGCGATGGCGGTCCCTCCAGGTACAAGGCGAAGCGGCCCTCATAAAGGGCGTGATTGCGGCGGGAGGTGGCGTCGCGCGCCGCCGGCTCGGATAACTCGCTCAATCGCCAATAGGCCAGGGGCCTGGCGGAGAGGACGGCCCGCGCGTAAGCTCCGTGCGGCTCATTGATCTGACGGCGTGGTTTGCCGGAGAGCTTTTCGAGCAACTGGAGCACGGTTTCCACGATCTTGGGTTCGGCCTCCACCTGCAAGCCTGCGGTGCGCGCGGGCCAAGTGACGTAGCCGCCAAGGCGGTGCTGCTCGGGAGGCGGGATGTAGCCTTCAGCGCCGTTGGCCAGCGTAATGACGAAGGAAGGATGAAGCGGGCTGTGAGATTTGATTTTAAGACCGGTGATGGCGAAGACCTCGTTAGGGATGGCGGCGATTGCGAGTTCGCCGATGCGGAGAGCCTGAAGTTTCAGCTCCCGCTCGGGCTCCTCATGCAGCAACACCTGCTCGCGTGCGTAAACTTCGGCGAGGTTGCGGGGGCTTTGGCCGCCCAGGCGAGCCAGGATTTCTTTGGCCCAGGCCAGGCGCTGTGGGTCGGGCGTGCGCCGGCGCAGCTTGAGAGTGGTTTCGGCCATGTCGAGAGGCGCCCATGCGCGATAGCGGATTCTCTGATAGGCCTGTGAGGCGAGGCGGGCGAGGGTCTCGGCGTACAGCTCGGGGTTCATTTGCTGTTTGGGGCGGCTGTAGTCCATCCAGTGCAAGTCGCCGCTGGTTCCTTGCGACATGACGGCGAGGAAAGGACGCCGCGGGGCGTCGCCGGCGATCAGGCGGCTGAGTATCGCGGCGAAAGGCCCGTAATAGTCCGGGGAAACAACGCGTCCGGTTGCTCCCACGTAGTGCATGGAGTAATTGGCGAGCAGGGCGAGCGGAGCGCCGTCGGGTCTCTGGAAGGCAAGCAAGGTGAGATCGGGATCCACCGGGCCTGCCGGGCCGAGGAAATCGGGGTTCTGGTAGCCCGGGTGCATGTTTGCCCGGACGGTGAGTTGACCGAAAGGATCCTGGCGGATTTTGTCGGGCCGGAGGATCCAGCGGCGGCAGTGGGTGTGGTCTGGCGCTTGAACGACGCTCCAGCCGACGCGCGCCGGTTCCAGGCGCTCCACCGCGCCTTGGATAGCGGCGAGGATGCGGGGCCGGACGAACTCGACGTAGGCGAGGTTGACGTCGGTTCCCAAAGCGCCCATCAGAGCCGGAGCGGAATGAGTGTGGGTGGCGGAGATTAGCATCCGCTCGGGAGGAATGCCGGTGGCGCGTGAAGCGGCTTGTTTCACCTGATCCAGAAACTCGCGGGGCATCATAAGGGTGTCTACGACGGCGATGACAACGCGCAGCCGGCCGTCGTCGAGGGCCAAGGCGCGGGCGTAGAGGGGGGCGGCGGCGCGCTCGGCGCCGACTGCCAGAAAGCCGCCGCTGATGGTGATGGGGAAGGTGTCGGGAGTTATCTCCACGCGGTGGGCGCCGGCGCGAAAGACGCCGGCCGCAGGCGCCGGGCCTGAGGCGAGCAAAACGATCGGCGCCAAGGCGCACAGCGTCGTGCGCGAGCCGCTCATACGTCCCACTCAGGCCGCCACTGGATGCGGCGCTTCTGGCGGAAGGAGAGGTTCGAGAGGTGGCAGGCCATGGCAGAGTAGTGGCCTGCGATCTCATCGCAGCGCGGTTTGGTGCGATTGCGGACGCAATCCAGCCAGTTCGCCACGTGCAACTCCGGGCTGGCGGGCGCGGTGATAGCGGCGGCTCCGCGTTCGGCGGGCTGGAAGCGGTAACCCCAACGGAAGATGCTTAGCCTGCCCTCCGTGCCCATGAAAACGATGTTCTGGGCTTCTTCGGGGATCATGTCGGTGACGTTGCCCTCAAAAGTGACCAGCAAGCCGTTCGGATACTCGACAATGGCGTTGATGTTATCGGGGGTGTCGCGGTCCTGTTTGTCGAGGAGTATACCGCCTGAGCAGAAAGCGGCGGCGGGACGGAAGATGCCGAGATAATCGTGGACCACGTCCACCATGTGGACAAACAGGCCGCCCATCATGGCGTTTGTGGAGTAGTCCCAGTAGACGTAGTGGTTGAAGTAGCGCTTAGGATTCCAGGGTAGTTTGGGAAGGTCGCCCTGGCAGAGGTCCCAGTTGAGGCCCGGGGGTTTCTGCTGGAAGCCGGGAGGCGGGGCCTGATTGCGATAGGCGGCGTTGCCGTTCCAAATGCAGCGCACCATAGTGACTTTGCCGATGCGGCCGGAGGCGAAAAAGCGTTCCTTGGCCTCGATGAAATGGGGATAGCTGCGTTGCTGGGTGCCGGTTTGCAGGATGCGTTTGTGTCGGCGGACGGCGCGGACGATCTGATGACCCTCCATGGGGTGCAAGCTCATGGGCTTTTCGAGGTAAACGTCCTTGCCGGCCTGGCAGGCGTCTACGGTGATGCGGCAGTGGGTATTGTCCCAGGTGGCGATGACGACGGCGTCGAGGTCCCGGCGATCGAGCAGCGCGCGGTAATCGGCGTATTTCTGGAGAGGCGAGCCGGCTACCTTCTCGGCGCGTTCGCACTGAAGGTCCCAGGCGTCGGCCACGGCGACCCACTGGATTTCGGCGCCCTTGGTCTTCAGGGCGTTGCTCATCAGGTAGCGGCCGCGGCCGCCGGCGCCGATCAGGCCCAGGCGGATACGGTCGTTTGCGCCCAGGACGCGTGCGGCGGAGGCGGCTGGGAGGCTACCCAGTAAATCACGTCGCGAAATTGCATTCATCTTGGACCTCCGTGCTGGTTGGGATTGAAAAGCAGAGCTCATGCCGGCGCCGCGCCGTAGTCGGGGATCTTCAAGGGTTCGCCGCCGCGCAAGGCGGACTGATGGGCGATGATGCCGGGCAGGGTGTAGGCGACGGCCTCCCAAATGTTGACCTCCGGGTGGCGGTCCTCCAGGATGGCGCTGATGAACTCGTGGGTGATGAAGGTATGCGAGCCGCCGTGACCGGTCTTGACGCGCAGCGGCTCGGGCAGGCTCTCCAGATGGTCCGGCTGGCGGAAAGCTTCCATGCTGAGGGATCCCTGGGGGTAGCCGTCGGGATCCAACACGGTGCGTCCCTCTTTAGCGATGCGCACCACGGTGTTAGGCGAGCCTTCGGGCCGGGCCATGATGTAGGAGAGGCGGTCGCCGTAAAATGCGCCGCGCTCGGTGCCGCCCGCGGCCAGGTGCCAGCATACCGAGATGCGGCTGGCGTGACCCTGGGAGGTTTTGAAGAAAGCGGTGGTGTTCCAGAAGGGGTTTTTGTACTGGTTAGTTTGGAGGATCTCGTGGCCGTCGCCCCAGCCTATGGCTTGCACTTCGGTGAGTCGCTCGCCGGTGACCGGAATCACCATGCCTGTGCAATGGGTGGGGTAATGCATGGGCGGGAAACCGTGACGCCAGGTAGGAAAGCCGCGGTCGTCGAACATCAGGGCGAGCAAGCCTTCGTGGTGGTACTCGGACTCGCTGTAGAAGATTGTGCCGAAAAGTCCCTGGCGCGCCCACTGGCGGCAAGTGATGATCTCCGGCCGGTAGTAACTGGTCTCGGCCATCATGTAGCGGAGGCCGGTTCGCTTGACGGTCTCTATGAGGCGCTCCAGCTCCTGGCCGCTCATGCCCGCGGGTACGGCGCTGATGACGTGCTTGCCGGCTTTCATGGCTTCGATGGCCATCCAGGCGTGCAAGGGAGCGGGAGTGAAGACGGCGACGGCGTCCAGTTCGGGATGCCGTAGCAGCTCGCGGAAGTTGCGATAAGTGTTCGGACAGCGGTAGACCTCGGCGAGGCGCCGGAGGCGCTCGGGATTGATGTCGCAGACCGCGGTGACGCGGGCCTGCGGATGCAAGTGCCACTGGAAAGTGGCGCCGAAGCCGCCGCCGACCACGCCGATGCGGACCGGCCCGCGGGCGGCGCGCGCGCCAGGCGCCAGGGTAGCGCCGGCGCACCAGAGCAGATTCCGCCGCGTGAGGTTTCCAGGCATTGCGGCCGATTCTAGCACTGCGGGGCGGGCCGAACGGCGGGGCAGGGGACTGCCGTAATGGCGGCGTCCGCCCGCTTCAGTCTTCCTCGGTCGCGGGCTGCTGGTGGGGGGCGTCGGGGGCGTCGCTGGGCGGCAGCCAGCGGGCCAGCTCCTGCTTGATGGTCTGGTACTCGGGTTTGCCGGCCAGGTTGTCCCATTCCAGCTCGTCGTTTAGGTGATCGTAGAGTTCTTCGGCGCCGTCGTGGTAGCGGATGTAGCGCCAGCGCTCGCTGCGCACGGAGTGGTTGCCGCGCAGATAAGTGGTGAGGGCGGGGCGCTCCCAGCTCGCTTGCGGATTGCGTAGCAGCGGCATTAGGCTGAGGCCTTCCAGCTTGGGGCGGCGAGGCAGCTCGCAGAGTTCCAGCAGCGTGGGGTAGATGTCCATCAGGCTGACCGGGCGAGAGCAGCGGCTGGAGGGCTTGGTAACGCCTGGGGCGGCGATGGCCAGCACGTTATGAGTGGCTTCCTCCCAAAGGGCGAATTTGCGCCAGTGCAGCTTCTCGCCGAGGTGCCAGCCGTGATCGCTCCACAGCACGACGATGGTGTCGGCGGCGTAAGGGCTGCTTTCCAAGGCATCCAGGAGGCGGCCGAGTTGGGCGTCCACGAAGCTGATGGAGGCCAGGTAGCCTTGGACGGCTTTGCGCCACTGGCCGTACTGGATTACGCGCTTGTGGTCGCCCTCGGGGCGGGCGAATTTGCGGCCCATAGCGGGCACGTCGTCCAGGTCGTCTTCCTTCACCAGCGGCAGGGTGAGTTTATCGGCAGGGTACATTTCGAAATACTTGCGCGGGACGTACCAGGGCAGGTGGGGGCGGAAGAAGCCGACGGCCAAAAAGAACGGGCGGTCGTGCTTGCGGGCCAGTTCGCGGCAGGCCCAGTCGGCCACTTTGCAGTCGCCCATCTGGCTGTCGGGAACGTCCAGGGGGCCCCAATCGAAATGGGCGGCGTCTGGGATGCCGTTGAGAGGGCGGTTGGGAGGCAGGGGATCGGGCGGCTTGTTCTGCGTTTGGGAAGGGAAGTAGTCTTGCCAGCTCGCGGGATCAGGGAATCCGCCGTGGAAGATCTTGCCGCCGCCGGTTACACGATAGCCCTGGGCCATGAAGTGTTGCGCCAAGCTGACGGCCTGGCGCGCGGGCTCGGCCTTTCGGAAGGGCTGGCGATTATCGTAGACGCCGGTGGTGGAAGGACGCAAACCGGTCATCAGCGCGGCGCGCGAAGGGTTGCACAGTGGGGCGGCGCAGTGGGCGTTGGTGAACAGCAGGCCGCGGGCAGCCGTGCGGTCCAGGTTCGGGGTCCGTACGTCCGGGTGTCCGCCCAGGCAGCCCACCCAGTCGTTCAAATCGTCAATGGCAATGAATAAGACGTTGCGGCGACCGACGGGACGCGCGGCGCAGACGGCGGCGCCGGCCAGGGCGGTAAGGAACTGGCGGCGAGAGGAGTTGCTCATCGGTGATTGAGAATATCACGCAGACGGGCGGTGCGCAGGAGCGCGTGGCGGTACAATGGCAGACTTGATCCTGACGCTGACGGTAAATCCGGCGATTGACCGCAACTTCACCACCGACCGGCTGGTGTTTGAGGATCGCACATACATACTGGAGAGTTCGGAGGCGGCGGGCGGGCGGGGCATCAATGCCTCGCGAGTGATCCACAGTTTCGGGGGGCGGACGCTGGCGCTGGCGATTTCCGGCGGGGCGGCGGGGCAGCGTCTTGAGGGACACTTGCGTCAGGCGGGGTTTCCGTTCGAGCTGACGCCGGTAGCCAGCGAGATTCGCACGAACTTCACCATCACCGATCGGCAGGGGCTGGCCATCAAGCTGAACCAGTTTGGCCCGCGGCTGACTTTGGATGAGTTGGGCCGGCTGGAGGAAGCGGTGCATCGTCACTTGCCGCGGGCGGAGTGGTTGATGCTTTGCGGGAGTTTGCCGCCCGGCGTTCCCCCGGCGTTCTACTCGCGTCTGATTAAGGCGGCGCGCGAGCGGGGCGTCAAGACGCTGCTGGACACCGACGGGGAGGCGCTGGCGGAGGGCATAGGCGCCGGGCCTACGGTGGTGGCGCCGAATCAGCAAGAGGCCGAGAGGTTGCTCAACGCCGCTCTGCTGACGCCTGGGCACGCGCGGGCGGCGACGGCGCGCATACGGGAGATGGGTCCCGACTGGGTGGTGCTCTCACTTGGCAGCCGTGGGGCGGTGGCGGCTTTTCAGGGAGAGCTGCTGGAAGCGGTTCCGCCGCCGATCGAAGCGGTCTGCCCGATAGGCGCAGGCGATGCGCTGGCGGCGGCCTTCGTCTGGGCTCTGGTGGAAGGCTCGGACCCGGCGGACGCGCTGCGCTGGGCGGTGGCCGCGGGTACGGCCTCGGCGCGGCTGCCCGGGGTGAGGTTTGCCTCCCTGGCGGAAACCCGTGTGATTTACAAAGGCGTGGAAGTGCGGCCGGCATCCGGCTGAGAAAGCGTCATCTATTCCGCCGGCGAAAGAAACCTTTTCCGGAAGCCAACCACATGAGCAACAGGATGAGGAACAGCGCCAGCATCACTATCAGAGTGGCTACCGAGCCGGCTACGAAGTAATCGGCCGGGCTGAGGGGATGCGGCAGCAGGTGTAAGAGCACGATCACAGCGGCCACGAATAACAGAAGCAATGCGGCGGCGATAATCGGCCAACCAATCTTCGCGGTTTTCATGGGCGTGGGTGCGCGGGGTGCTTACAATTGCTCTCCAGGGAGTTCGAGGGCTTCGCGGACTCGGTCGTGCAGGATTTGCAGGACTGCGGGGTGGTCGTCGAAGCCGCGAGTCACTTGAATGCGGACCTTTGGGTAACGCTGGGCAAGCTGTGCGGCCATCTGCGGCAGGTCACGCCGCAGGTGAACGCCGGCCATGGTGAAGTAGGGCACGATGAGCAGGCGGGGCACGTCCAGCCTGACTAACTCGGCGACTGCTTCCGCGAGGTCAGGGGAGGCGCGCTGAAGGAAGGCAGCCACGGAGGCGCGGGCGGCGGTGAGGCGGCCTAGCTCGGAGGCCAGCTTGCGGACAGCCTCGTTGGCGGAGGCCTCCCGGGACCCGTGAGCCAGCAGTATGAGCGCGTGATCCATCATCAGGATCACGATAGCGCAGGGCGGCAATGTGCTGTCCGGCCTCTACCCGGCCTGCCGTGCGCCGGCGGGAGAGTCAATCAGAGTCCGCCGGAGCCGCTCGAAGTCGCTGGGCGTCACCAGGTGGAATCGAATTTCCAGCCGGGTGAACCGCCGCAGTTCGTGCTCCAGGCTTTCGTCCGGGGGCTCCGGGCTGGCGAGGAACAGGTTCCCGTGCGCGACCCGGAAGGGCAGGACTTTCCAGCGCCGGACGAGGTTGACAGGGAGAAGCCTGGCCACCGCCGGAGGGACCAGAGCCGGATGAAGCTCTTCCAGAGGCAATCCCTGTTGTGAGCTTAGAGCCTTGTAGACTTGCTTTTCGGAGAGCCTTCCAAG
>Ga0272448_1001342_pt1 | contig 33605 bp, 31 predicted proteins | sample YNPCB0191_FD_202220 | JGI IMG/M metagenome (GOLD analysis project Ga0272448, IMG submission 202220) | Hot spring sediment microbial communities from Yellowstone National Park, WY, United States - YNP-CB-019-1 | ecosystem: Environmental > Aquatic > Thermal springs > Hot (42-90C) > Sediment...
ATCCTGTGCTCTATCCACCTGAGCTACGGGGGCACATCGTAATAAGCTACCATTAAATATAGAAAGAACAATTATGCACCCGGCTCGGGTGGATCATCCTGTGCTCTATCCACCTGAGCTACGGGGGCATGGTGATGATTATATGAATTTTGTTTCCCTATTGCAATGGAGAAATCCTCTCACCTACCTCAATCCATCTTCTTTCTTTGCGTCCTCCTTTTTCAGTCCACCGACACGAGCAAGAGGCCTTCCTCCGTCTGTGACTGCTACTGTCAGGACAATCTCGTCTGCTTTTGGTGCATCGTTTATGGAAACCGTCATGGCATCGAAGTGGGATCTTACAAAGGCAGCATCTTTATAATGGAGAGGAATATCAATTGATGCACCCATACATCCTATCTTTTTTGCTGACGGGATAATTGCCTTTCCCCCTCCCACTGCATTTCTAAGGGGCGTTCCCAGTTTGGGGTGAAGGAGTGCAGCAGCATGCTCAAGTTCACCTTTTTCTCCCACAATTGCTCCCTTTCCATAGCTCTCAACAGCATTACCCAAAGCTTGCACTGCCTTTTCTGAAAGAACCTTACCAAATTCCTCACTAAAATCAATAAGGGGGGTAAGGTCTTCCTTATATGTTCCAGCATAGGGGTTTTTAATGACGCCAAGAACAGCTACTTTCTTCACCGGTTTCTCTGCCTTCTTCTCTCCATCTGAAAAAACCTCTTCAATGATGGTAACTATTTTTCTCACTTCCATTTTCCACCTCCAGAACAATATTCTTCTCCCCTCCAATGGTTGAGACCATTTGCCCATCAAGGAGGAGTATAGCATCAAAAATACGGTCTATTGCCTTTAAACGATTAGCCGAAGCCAACCCCTGCTCTAATGCCCTCTGTATGTCTTTCTCACTCAGTTTCCCTCTTTTATATGTTACAAAATCATCAGGAATATCTGTTAACGGATTGATTTCAGAAGCCTTCACCCGGATGATTCTGTCACTCTCTATATATGTTGTATTACACAGAAACGTTGCAGCAGCATCAGCAAGTGATGCTGTATGACTCAATACAGTAACCGCATCTGCAATACCAAGGGTAAAACTTCTTCCACCAAAACCGCTTGTTGCTACGCCGAATTCTTTCATAGTATGGACTGTAATTCTGTAGGGTATTGACCCTTCCTTTCCAATGTCACCCACTCCTATATGTATGTCTTTACCTTTTCGATTGAGTATCGATATATCACCGCCATTATTAATCGAAAGATAGTCACACGCTTCATATGCAAGAAATTCTCGTATCTCATCTGATACAGCACCAGCAACTGCTGCCATGGGTGTCAGGGTCTCTTCATCCACCATCTTTACAGCTTCCACCATCTTCTGTGCCACAGGTGGAAGTGAGGATGTCTTCTTAATCTTGTAAGCCTTCTGCTTGAGAAGAGGCAAACTATCTTTTATCTCTTCAAGAATCTGCTGCAATCTCTTTTCTATCCGTTCCCTGTGAAACCCATACGGTTGTCCATCCCTTTCGCCTTTGACCACAATACTTGCTGGGCCAACCTCTATAAACATCTCTACTTCTTCAGCACATTTTCAACAGGCTGAATGGCTTCTATGTGACCGCCAATCTCTTCGAAGGTTTCACGCCTCATGGTATATTCCACAGGCAGTATAAATGACGGTGTCGGTGAAAGGTATATGCTTCCGTACTTAATCTTCGCAACATCCACAAGAAAATTTATTCCACCACCAGGAAATATGAAGGGCCGTGCGCCACCAATAGTGATGGCAATCTTTCCTTCATGGAGAGCCCTTGTTAGTTTTATGGGGTTTTTTGTAACCCCTGCCCGTGCTGAGCCTCCCACTCCTGCGGCAAAAATAGCGCTTACTCGTGACTCTTCACATGATTCTCGAAGAATTTCAAGAAATTTTAGTGCCTCGTCTGTTGGTTTATCATCCTGAAATTGGCCATTTATTACTCTGTAAAAGGCAAACTTTCTTCCTGTTGTCTCTGTTATCAGTAATGTCATCCCTTCCTTAAGCTGTGTTCTGTCTATCTCCTGAATGACATCGAGTGGTTTTTCAATATCCGTACCTCCCCATCCAGCACCTTTGTTTAAGAAATATCGTCCGTCAGTGCTCTTCTGACCTTTGATGAATATTGGAGACCGCTTTTTGTTAAGATACCTTCCAGAAGGATGTTCACTGAATAAACCTGTTATATGACCGTCAAGGACTATCACTTCATCAGCAGCACGAAACATATAGGGTGCAAAGAGACCGGTTGTGGCGCTCCCGCATCCTACTCGCATTCGCTCTTCCATCGCACCATTGACTATGGGAGGCTTACCAATTGCCAGCTCAACCTTTGCTCCGTCTTCTATTTCAAGGCTTATCTTTTCGCCTTTCAAGAGTTCGAAAATTGTCTTGGCTGCAAAGAGGGCATCCTTTGATGTAAGTATGTTCACACCACCAAGGGAAAGCATCTTTGAGCCATATTCTTCTGTACAGAGATGGCCTATGTGGCGTTTCCCTTTCCGTTTTATATAAATCCTCTTACCCTCTTCTCCCATAAAAAGGTCGGTATCAACCTTGAGCTTTAATCCGCTGTAGCTGAGCGGTGCTTCGGTGACAACTGTTATAATATCCACACCATCCCGTATACCACTCACAATAAAGGGTGATGGTCTAAAATCAGGGTACGTGGTGCCTGAGCCAATACCTGTAAGAAGCGGGTACGCTATGGTCCTGTCTTCTCCTGTGCCCACAATATCCATAACCTCTTCATAGGTATGGACCCTTCCCTTTCTTTTAATCTCATTGTTCTCATTGTAATACCTCATACATGCACCAAATGCGCCTGGAGGTATCCTGCACATAATGGGACATGCACTGCAGAGGGGATTGTCATCCCGCACTTCAGGACTAAAAACATTATGGGGGCATACCTTCATGCATGTCTTACATTCAACACACCCTTCGTTAATACGTACCTTTTTATCCTCAATAGATATGACACCCAGAGGGCAAACTTCTTCGCATAAACCACATGCTTTACATTTGTCTATGTCAATCTTCATAACCCTTTCCCTCTCAAAGAATCTTTCTCCCTGTACCCTAACCCCTATCTCCTATACCTTTTTTTATATTACACAATCTTCCGTGTCGGGGGCGGCGTATTCCTGCTTACCTGAGTCTTTATAACACCGTCAATGAGAACCATGGCAATACCCGGTATATCGCCAAGTTCTATTGCTGATTTTGCATCACTACCTGCTGAACCCATGGGTGCGTCAATAATCTGAATATCTGCATCTGCTCCTTCAGCGATAGTACCGTGGGTAAGACCAAATACCTTCTGTGTATTGCCTGTGGCACAGCATATGGCTATTTCTGCAGGAATACCGCACAGAGAGGAAATATAATTTACCATCCTCCAGATTCCAAGAGGTATCACACCCGTGCCTGACGGTGCATCATTGCCAATGATAAGCCTGTGTAAGATACCTTTATTTTTCATATATCTCCCTATCTCAAAGGCTGAGAGAGGGTTACCGCAGTGAACAATCTCAATGGCGCACTCTGTTCTATCAATAACTCTCATTGCTTCAGACGTTGGAATGCTTGTTGGCCCACCGTTTAAATGGCATGCAACTGTTGGATTTGCAATGAGTACATCGTCACACGTTACTGTGGAGCTTCCTGGCACTGATGTACCGCCAACATGCATGAGCACTTTCATACCGTATTTCTTTGCCCAGTCAACCATGACTTTTGCTTCATTCGCTGATTTAATACTCCCAAGCCCTATTTCACCAACAAGCCATACGCCTTCTACTGCAAGTTCTTTGAAATCCTCCTCAATAAGACCTTTTTCAAGGATCAATGCCCCTCCATAAACCTTGACCCCTGCGGGTCTCAGGCGTGCAAAAGATTTGTGGGCAAGAAGGGCAAGGGCTTTTGTTCCTTGCCTGTCCACAGGTCTTCCTGGAAGGTGTACCTCGCCAGCGGAAATCATACCTGTTACTCCTCCGTGGAGGCAGCTGTCAATAAAACCGAGCTGGTTCTGCCGTGGTGTGAAATCACCAAATACAGGATGGGTATGGGAGTCAATGAAACCAGGACATACGGTAATACCATTTGCATCTATTACTTTCTGTGCTTCAGGTGGATTTTTTGTCTCTATTCCCTTAATTTTTCCTTTTTCAATAACAATTGACACAGGTCCTTCAATAACAGGTGCGTGTATATTACCGGTAAAGATGATTCCAATATTTTTGATAACCACATCGTTCATGTTTCTACCTCCCTATATATTGTTTTGCTTTTTTGATTCAATGAGTCTTTTAAGCCGTTCTATATGACAGGGCAATTCAAAGGGTCTGACTCCTATGGCGTCTTTTATGGCATTCACAATACTTGCTGCCTGTGGAATTAGTGCTGGTTCACCAACACCCTTTGCCCCGAAGGGACCTGTAGGTTCTTCATCCTCCACAATAAAAACCTCAATATCAGGCATGTCCATTGACGTAGGTATATAGTATGTGTCAAGGGAATGGGTTTCGCCTGGCTTAAATTCTTCCATGAGAGCAAGTCCTATACCCATGGCAATACCACCATAGACCTGTCCTTTTATGTTCTTCTCATTAACCGCTTTTCCAACATCGTGAGCTGCATAGACTTTCAGTACCTTCGTATACCCTGTTATCTCATCCACTTCTACTTCTGTCATATGGGTTGCAAAAGCATATGTCGCATATGGTTTACCTTCCGAGGTCTTTGGGTCTATTGCTGTTGTTGGAGGATCAAAAAAACCCTCAAAGAGAGGTGTGCCCTGCTCTTTGTAACGTACATAGATTTCTTTCAGGTCTTTTCCTCCATAAAATCCCTCTTTCTCAAGAAATTCCCTCAACTGTAATGCAGCATTGTATATGGCTTTACCAGAAATGTAGGTCTGTCTGCTTGCGGATGTTGATCCTGCATCCTTTGATGTGTCAGTGTCTGCCCGAAGAAGCTGAACATCCTTCTCGTCCACACCCAATGATTCGCACAGTATTTGCAGTAAAACAGTATCGGATCCCTGCCCGATTTCGCATACCCCTGTATGAAGGGCAATCTTTCCATTTTCAGTAATAGAGAGATGGCCATAGGAAGGGTTTGATATACCTGTATTGCCAATACCATAAAACATGGAACCGAGACCAAAACCCCTCTTTGCTTTCTTCTCTCTTGACTTCCAGTGTGGTTCCACTTTCTTCAATGTTTCAATATATCCAGCACTTGCCTCAAGAATTTGAGAGGTTGCGGTCTTTGAGCCCTTTCTCAATCCATTTATCATCCGTACATACAAAGGATCATAGTTCAATGCATGGGCTATTTCATCTATCTGAGATTCATGGGCAAAGGCAATCTGGGGAACGCCAAATCCTCTCATGGCACCTGAAACAGGGTTATTTGTATAGAACATCCTGCTCTCAACATACACATTGGGCACTTCATAAGGTCCTGTGGCATGGATTGCCGCCCTCAGGCATACTGTCTCGCCATAGGAGATATAGGGCCCTGTATCTCCTACAATATTTACTTTTACAGCCTGAATTGTCCCATCCTTCCTGGCACCAGTCTTATATTCAATATACAGGGGGTGCCTTTTTGTGTTGGAAAGAAAACTTTCTTCTCTGTTAAACCGTATCATAACAGGTTTTCTCGTATGATACACTGCAAGGGCTACATAACATTCCACTGTCATATCGAGCTTGCCGCCAAAACCACCGCCTGTTGTTGCCTGAATAATGCGTATATCTTCCTCAGGTAACCCGAGAACTCTGGAAATTTCTTTTCTCTTGTAATGTACATTCTGTGTGGAAGAAAGAACAACAAGCTTACCATTTTTATCCATGTACCCCATACCAGCCTCAGTTTCCATAAACGCATGGTCGAGCCACGTTGTTCTGTATGTATGTTCAATAATCACATCAGATTGTCTGAAGCCCTCCTCAATATCCCCTTTCAATACCGTTCGGTAGGAAAGGAGATTTCCTGAATCGTGGATGAGTACCGATGCTTTCTGTGATGTAAATGGATCATGGATAGGGGGTATGTCATCATATTCAATCTTTATGAGATGTGCACCCTGTCTTGCAACCTTTTCTGTTTTACCTATGACAATGAGAATCGGTTCCCCAATATACCGCACCTTTTTTTCAGCAAGGAGGGGCTGGTCTTTTTTAATCACGCCAAACTCTTTTTTTCCCGGTATATCCGTAAAGGACAGAATCTTCACAATACCTTCAAGTGATTGCGCCTCTTGCATATGTATCTTTCTGATTGTAGCGTGAGGCCGTGTGCTCCGCACTATCACCCCATAGAGCATGCCATCAATATGCAGGTCACCCGCATAGAGTGCCCTTCCAAGAACCTTATCAGAGGCATCAATTCTGTCTATGGTTTTACTAACTGGCATCGAACGACCCTCTGAGAATAGAGTAGAGAAGGCCCTCAAGAACAGGAATCTTATAGACAAAGGAAGGCCTGTTGCCGCTTATGGTCCTTATTGTATGGATAACCATGGCAATGGCTGTTCGTATCGTTTTATCGTCTTTTTGTTTTCCTCTCAAGAATGCTTCAACCTCCTCTGGTCTGAAAGGCATGGGTGTACATGATCCTATTGAAAGCCTCACATCCTTGCACATACCATTATCTTCTTTGATTGCCCATGCAACAGACATGCGGGCTATTGCCCAGGTTGCCCTCTTTGTTACCCGACGGTACCCCTCTCTATACCCTTTAAGCCCCTGTATATCAATTCCTGTGAGGATCTCATTATCACGGATGGAGGTCTTATAGGGCGCTACAATAAATGTGGTGAGTGGTTCTTTGCGAACCCCCTTCACAGACTCGAGAATGCACAGGGCATCATGAATCAAGAGTGGCGGTATGGAATCTGCCGCAGGAGAGGCATTTACAATATTTCCACCGATTGTACCCATATTCCTTATCTGGGGGGTACCAACCATACTACAGGCACAAGAAAGGCTTAATGCCTTTTCTCTGATGAGTGTGTTTTCAGCAACCTGTCTGTGTGTTGTTGTAGCACCAATATGTATTATTCCATTGTTATCCCTTATGCCATTCCATTCAGGGACATTTGTAATATCGATAAAAGAACCTGTTATATCACCTTTTCTCTTATTCACAAGTATATCTGTGCCACCGGCATAGATTTTTCCCTTTTCTGAAGAGGCAAGGAGGGACAGTATGTCTTCTTTTTTTCTTTCCTGCACAGGGTAAGGCTTCTCCTGTTCTGGTTCATGAAAAGGAGAAGCGCTCAAACTATCACCAGCATCTTTTACTGCATCAACAATTTGATGGTATCCGGTACATCTGCAGAGGTTACCGCTGATTGCCGCTTTAATCATTTCTTTGTCAGGTTTTCTATTCTTCAAAAGGAGGCTGTAGGCAGAAAGGAGCATACCGGGTGTACAGTAACCGCACTGGACAGCCCCTGACTTTATGAAGGCTTCCTGCAATGGATGAAGCCTGCCCGAATCACTTAAATATTCAACTGTCTTTACATCCCTTCCATTAACCTTTGATGCAAGTGTGAGACAGGAATAGTGGGGTTCATTATCTATGAGGACTGTACAGGTACCGCATTCACCAATAGAGCAGCCTTCCTTGACACTTGTAATGCGGAGTCGCTCTCTCAATGTGTACAGGAGTGTTTCGTCTTCCTCAACAGCAATATCAGTCTTTTTTCCATTGAGTGTAAATAAGATACTCTTCATTGAAGCGCTCAACAATTTACTGAAAACTCATTACGTCTTCAGCCTCCCATAAGTCCCGGTAGAAAGAGTGCCAACTTTGGAAAGATTGTAAGAATAATAGCAGTAATAATAATTGATATAAGAAACGGCGTTGCACCTTTAAAGATTTCAGCCATGGGTACATCCTTGGCAATACCAGCAAGGGTATACACATTTAATCCAACCGGTGGTGTAATGAGTCCTGCTTCCATCATAAGAACAGCCACAACACCAAACCAGATAGGATTAAAGTTGAGGGCAACAATAACAGGAAAAATGACAGGTAATGTAAGCACCATCATAGAAACTGCATCAAGAAAGCAGCCGAGGAGAAAATAAATACCAATGATTATGGCAAGTATAAAGTAACGGGATATGGCAAGACTCGCAATCCATCCGGAAACTACTGCCGGGATGGTAGAAAGGGCAAGAAAATAACTGAAGACTGTTGCGCCTGCAACAAGGAAAAGGACCATTACAGAGATTCTCGTCATCTCCATAAGGGATAGAAAGAGCCCTTTCCAGGTAAGCTTCCTCTTTAAGAGAACAATAACGAGAAGTGATGTTGCACCGATTGCCCCTGCTTCAGTAGGATTTATAAAGCCAAGGTATATCCCGCCCATAACAATGCAGAATACAAGTATTGTTTCCCAGATGCCCTTCAGGGCAAGGAGTTTTTCTCTGAAGGTCACACTACCTGGTGTTGCAGGGGCTAACGAAGGATTGAGTTTTACCTGTGTGACGACAACAATAATGTATGCAAGGGAGAGAAGTAAGCCCGGTATAATACCTGATATAAGTAGTTTTCCTATGGACTGTTCTGTAAGCATACCATAGACCACAAACCCAAGACTTGGTGGAATTAAAAAGCTTAATGTCCCTCCTGCTGCAACCACACCTGTTGCCAGCTTCGGGTGATAATTAAATCTTCTCATCTCTGGAAGGGCAATATTTCCCATGGCTGCAGAAGCTGCCACAGATGACCCGCTCACTGCTGCAAAACCAGCACAGGCTGCAATGGTGGCAACACCAAGACCTCCTGGTAATCTTCTGAACCATTTGTCAAATGTTTCATAGAGTTCACCGGTAATACCAGCAGTTGTTGCAAAACCGCCCATGAGTATGAAAAGGGGAATGATTGTGTATGGGTAATTGGCTGCAACCTCATAGACTGTCTTAGCCACAACAGGAAGTGCTGCATCAAGAGAGGTGAGCGCCCATATGCCAAAAAAACCCACAAACATCATGAGGAAAGCAATGGGCATACCGAGGAGTAACAGAATAACCACAAGGGCACAGCCAAGAATACCAACAAGTATGGGACTAACCATTATTCGGTATACCTTTCTTTACTCTCTGTATCATCATGAGAAAGTCAACAACCAATTCCATCCAGAGGAGCAAACCGCCGATGGCAACAAGGAGTCGAAAGGGCCACTGTGGAACCCTCAGCATATCAGAAACAGTCTTTTCATGGATACCTTCAATAAAACCCTGCCATATCATAATTGTGATGATAAAAAGGGATGCAAGGGTTGTGATCATGCCTATGATACCCCTTGTTTTTTCAGAAAATCTCCGTGTCAGAAAATCTACACCCACATGTCCTTTTACCTGCTGGGTGTATGCAGCACCCAGCAGGATAATTATGGACAGCATATATTCTGAGAGTTCCAGAGTGCCGGGGATAGGTTTATTGAAAAAGGCCCGACTCAGTACATCGCCCGTGGTAATGAACATAAGGGGAATGGCAAGAAACATACCAGCAAAACAGACAGCATAGGTGAGGCGCTGTACAAACTTCCGGAAAAGTTCTAACAAGGTTATGCTCCCTCTATATCAGACTTTTTTGAATTCAGGAGGACATGCCACAAGGGTAACACCCCTCTTCTCGCACTCTTCATTCATTATGGCAACTGCTTTACGGGCAGGAAGTTTTTTTGCTTCAAGGTCCTTTACCCAGGCGCGAGTCACATCCTGAAATCTCTTATACCATTGCTCTGCCTCAGCTTTTGGCAGGTCTATAAACTTTACCCCTGCATCAGCAATCTTTTTCATCAATTCTTCTTTGTATACCTTTCTGGTAAGGCCACCTGTTGTCTTGAAGGGATTTGAGCAGATCGCATCTATCAACTTTTTCTGGTCATCAGGAATCTTCTCCCATGATTTCATGTTCATAACTACACCCTCTGATACACATCCGAATGTGAGGACGGTGCTATGTTTTACAACCTCATAGAGCTTGAATCCCTCGATAAGAGGGGGACATGTGACAACCCCATCCACAGTGCCGGTCTCAACCGCCATATACACATCTCCCAGTGGCATGAACACCGGTTCAGCACCCAGTGCCTTTATGTAGTTTGTCTGGTGACCGCCCGGGGAACGAAGTTTCATTCCTTTTAAATCAGCCATCTTTGACACAGGTTTTTTCGTCCATATAAAGGACTGGATACAGCCATTGAGTTCTATCACCTTCACGTTTTTGAACTCATCCTTCAGTATCCTGTTGTAGACAGCATTACCTATATCTGTGGCAAGGTCTTTACCATCAACCCATACTGCAAGTGAAAGCACATCAGTGAGAGGAAAACGCCCCGGTGTCCATGTGGCAGTAAAGTAACCCATATCTGACATTCCCTTAGCCACAATGTCAAAATGCTCCGGACCCTTGCCAAGCGCACCGCCTGCATACATGGTATACGCCATCTTTCCGCCACTTTTCTTCTTCAATTCCTCAAGCATGGGTATCCACACAGTCTTAACTTCCTTGCCCACCGGTGGGTGCCATGTGCTGAATTTTATGTTTGTTGCCTGAGCAAAGAGAAGCCTGCTATCAAATAGTCCCATGCCCGCTGCAGCACCACCGATCAAAATACTCTTCAAAAAATTTCTTCTTGATAGATCATTACATACCTCGCACATAATTAACCCTCCTTTCTTGAATTGATGTTACTCAACCATACAATACCTTATAAAGCCTTTTCAAGCACTCATCGTGTATGCCTATTTATTATACCCATCGCACAGTAACGGTCTTCTGGTCAAGAAATAGTCTCACAGAATCCATCCGGGATTTTGCATTGCCAAAAAACGATTGTCGTTTTGAGCCAAGCGGGAAGAATGCGTATGGTTGTGGAATCCCTGCATTGATACCAATATTCCCTACATTACATTCACGAATAAATTTACGGGCATTCTTTCCGCTCTCTGTAATAAGGCATGCAGAATGGCCAAGATTTGTTGTGGTATTGATCCACTCAATAACCTGGTCTAAGGAATCTGCTCGTATGAGATTTGCTATGGGTCCAAAAGATTCTTGCGTGGCAATATCCATATACGGTGAGACATGTTCAAAAATGGAAGGGCCGAGAAAATACCCTTTCTCATACCCACGGACCTTGAGAGAACGGCCATCGAGAATCAATTGTGCCCCTTCTGCAATGCCCTTTTTTATAAAGTTTTCTACCTTTTCCTTATTTTCACGTGTTGTAAGGGGTCCCATTTCTATTGACTCATCCAATCCGTATCCAACCTTCATGGCTTTTGCAGCCCGAATGAATTTATCCTTCAATGTATCATATATATCTCCAATTACTGCCACATTATCAGAACCAAGGCACCTCTGTCCTGTCATGCCAAAACATCCTCTCAGAAGATATGTTGCTGCTGCATCAAGATCGGCATCTGGCGCTACAACAATATAGTTTTTCCCGTTGCCATTTATTGAAGACCTCTTTCCCAGTCTCCCACAGAGTTCAAAGAGTTGTTTTCCCACAACTGTGGAGCCTATAAATCCCACACCAGCTACCCGTGGATCAGACAGGATTCTTGTATTCAATTCAAATTTTTTTCCTACGTGGACAAGGTTCAGTACACCCGGTGGAAAACCAACTTCCTCTGCCACTTTGAACATTGCTTCTGATGCAACCGGGCATTGCCAGCTTGGTGCCACAATCACAGGACAACCACAGGCAAGGGCATAGGGCACAAAGGATGACCATGCGTGCATGGGAATATTGCCAGGTGTAAGTATGAGAAAAACACCCACAGGTTCCCAGAGCAGATAACAATCGATGCCTGTGGCAAGCTGATCAACGTGTTCACCCTTATAGAGGCTATAGAGGGCGCCCGAGGCAGATTCAATATTTTCAATGCACCTGTCTATGGTACCCCGCGCATCATTGATGCTCCTTCCATGATCCTGAGACAGAATGCGGGAGAGCTTTTCGTGGTGCTCGTCGAATTTAGCTCTTAGCCTGTTTATATAGTCAGCCCTATCTCTGAATGGTGTATCACTCCACTTTTTAAACGCTGTAAAAGCTGCTTCTATTGTCTGGTCTATTTCATATTCCAATGCAACTGGCACTTCAGCAATAGTATCGCCTGTTGCTGGATTTGTATCTTCAAAAACTGTTGTTGATTTTGATTCAACCCATTCTCCATTTATAAAAAATTTTAGTCTACCATAATGCTTTGCCACCTCTTGTAAGACTGCCATTCTCTCCTCCTCCTAATTTTTCCATCCTTTTCATGTGGTGTGTACTATTAAAATGTGGGTGGTGTAATAACCCATATAATAACAGTATCTTCTTTCCCTTTATTTCCCCAGTTATGGGGAATCTGGGATGAGAAATAAAAGCTTTCATCCTTTTTAATAGTATGAATCTTATCATTGAGCATCAACTCGAGTTCACCCTGAATCACATAGCCAAACTCTTCGCCCTCGTGTGAATACATGCCATGGGAACCACCACCTGGCTTTATGACCGTATAAAATGGTTGCATCTTTTTGTTCGTTACGTTTTTTACAAGGGATTGTATCCGTGCATCCCAGCGTTTGAGCTGAATATCAACGCGGTCACGGATACGGGTGACCACATCCACATCATTCATACTTGTCATAAAAAAATCCACAATATTTACCTGGAGCACATCAGCAATCTTCTTTAACATGGAGATGGATGGGTCTGTTTTCCCATTCTCAAGCTGAGAAATCAGGGATGGGGTGCACTCAACGCGGTCAGCGAGTTCCTTGACAGTAAGGTTTCTTGCTTTCCGGAACTCCCGTATCTTCTTTCCAATGTTCATGGAATAAAATTAAGTATAAATTAATATATTAAATAAAATTTAATTCTGTCAAGAAATTTTTTATTTTTTTTGGCGGGTAAGGTGAATAACTGTAATTTCAGGGGGTGTTAGAAACCGAAAAGGAGGACCCCATGTACCGGTGCCTTTACTTGCATACATGTAGGACCCGTTGTCAAGTTTGAAAAACCCTGAATACATGGGAAAGAAAAGTCGTGTAATATATCTAAAGGGGAATACCTGTCCCGTATGGGTATGTCCGGAAAGTTGAAGATCAAAAAGACCTGTTGCCGTCTTATCTACTTCAGGCCTGTGTTTTAAAAGAAGCGTAAACAAGTCTTTCGGAAGATGAGAAAGAAGTTCTAATTCGGATATATTTTTACTGAGTCCATAGGCTTTGCCTGCTGGATCGTCAACCCCTGCGATATTGATAATACCCGGTATTGTTATAGCCTCTCCTCTCAGCATTCTGAATCCTGTTTTTTCTGTAAATGCCAGTGCACTGGTAATGCCTGCATAAAATTCATGATTCCCTGTGATTGCATATTTGCCGTAGGGTGGTTTAACTTCCTGTAACATTGCAACCAGTTCTGAGAGATTATTTATCTGTCCATCCACAAGGTCACCGGTGGAAACGAGTATATGGGGGTTTGCTTCTTTTATTTTTTGAATGATTGCCTGTAACCGTTTTTCTCTCACAATCAAACCGAGGTGCACATCGCTTATCTGGACTATTCTCAATTCATTCATGTCCCTGGATATTTTATTGCTCTCCAAATAAATCCTATGAGTTCTAATATTCCGGGCTTCAAAATAACCGTACGTGACAATACACAGGGTCGAAACTGTGGCTATGAAGAAGATATTTAATGGCATGATGCTGATAGAAAGTATGTTTTTCCTGATAATAAGACCACCCAACCAAATAAAGAGATGGACTATATCAAAAAGAATAAAGATAACGAATAGAATAAAGAGAGCACCCATCCATGTGTAGCCAGCATATGCCAGTATACGCGCAGCCGACTCATGCTGTGCCTTCTCAAGCATTCGAACAAGTACTGGTGCAACAATCATGAGTATCATAAAGGCAATGATAATGATGTGAGTTTTTACTGCTCCGGGAAGAAGAGGCCTGACCTTCAGAAATACATACCCGTGAAGGCTTCCATAGAGGAGAAAAAAGACAGTAAGAAAGAGGGTCATATGGTTCCTACAACCGGTTTCATTGTATTACAGAAGTCCTATATTCCAAACAAGAGGGCACTGCGGTATACAAGGAAGGCAAACACATATGTCACGATAGCCATAAAGACTAAAGAGGTTATAAACCATCTCCAGTTTTTGAGCTCCTGCTTCATAACAATGGCAGTGGGTACACAGGGTATGAAAATCATAAGCACCACGAGAAATGAAAGGGCTGAGGCATGATTTATGACTGATGGAAGAACGATCCGTAATCCGTATTCCCCTACATTATAGAGTATACCGAGGGCTGCAATAGTATTCTCTTTTGCCACAATACTTGAAATGAGGGCAACCATCATTTTCCAGTCAAGTCCCAGAGGTGCACCAATGGGCTGGAATAAACGGCCACACCACCCGAGTATGCTCTCTTCTACAGTGCCTCCCGGAAACCTTGTAATACCCCAGAGAATTACTGAAAAGATCATGATAACTGTTCCAGCCTTTTTTATAAAGGCAAACACCCTATTCCACACTACCAGGAGAATAGTTCGTAGATCAGGTTTGTGATAGAGAGGAAGTTCCATGATAAACGGCACTGGCTCTCCCCGTAAAAATAGTTTACTTATAATGATTCCACTACCAGCAAGCACACAGATGTTCAGTGCAATGAGAGACCAGGAAATATACAGTGCTGTTTCTCCGAATATGGCTGCTGCAATAAAAGTCATGGCTGCAAGCCTTCCCGCACAGGGTATAAAGGGTGTCAGAATAATAGTCAGAAGTCGTGCTCTCTTTGATTCTATAATCCTCGAACCCAATACAGAGGGAACATTGCATCCGAATCCCACACACATGGGTAAAAAACTCTTCCCGTGAAGTCCAATGGTGTGCATCAATTTATCCATCACAAAGGCTGCACGGGCCATATAACCAACATCTTCAAGAAAAGCCATGGCTGCAAAGAAAATAATAAGAATCGGCAAAAACGTAAGTACAGCACCAGCACCACCGATAATTCCATCTACCAGCAAGCCCTTTATCCATGGTGGTACAAAGGTCAGATTGTGGGTGATCCATGAACCGGTCGTGGTTATAATGGTTTCCAACAATTTTTGAAATGGTAACCCGACACGATAGGTTAAAAAGAAAATAAAGGCGAGAATTCCCAGTAATAGTGGGATACCAAAAACAGGCTGGGTAAGTATGTGGTCTATATGGTCAGTGATAAGCACCTGACCCCTCTTGAAGCGTGAAATTGCAGCACGCGTAGCATTTTCAATCCAGTCGTACCTGCCTCCAACCACAGCACGGTGGGCATCTTCATGTTTCACCAGAAGGGACTGGATATTGTTCCAGACACTGACGGGAAGCATATCTTCAATCGTCTCTGATAGTTCAACATCACCCTCCATAAGCTTTGTAACAACCCACACATCCTGATAGGGCTGGGGGATGTGCTCTTGTACAAGCTCCAGAATATTTTGAAAAATTTCCTGGTGATCTGCAGACACCATTGGCATTTTGGGATGGAAGACTATCTCTCCTTTTGCTACTTTCACTATGGTAGAGACAAGTTCCTTGATGCCCTTGTTCTTTGTTGCAATCATGGGAATAACTGGCAGGGAAAGGGATCGTTGCAGCGCTTCTATGTTGATATGTATGCCCTGGGACTCTGCAACATCAATCATATTGACTGCAAGGATAACCGGTGCACCAAAGAGAAGTAATTCAGCAAGGAGATAAAGACTCCTTTCCAGGGCAGCAGCATTAACAATGAGGACAATAATATCAGGATGCTCCTTAATAATAAAATCTCGTGCAAGTCGCTCCTCTTCAGAAAAAGCACTGAGGCTATAGGTACCAGGAAGGTCAATAATGTGGATATCATACTCTTCGGTACTGTGGGTACCCTCTTTCTTTTCTACAGTCTTCCCAGGCCAGTTTCCAATATGCTGTGAAAGACCGGTGAGTACATTAAAAATTGTGGATTTCCCCACATTTGGCTGACCTGCAAGGGCTACATACACGGTTTTGCGTGCTGTACTATCAGGTGCCTTTTCCTTGATGCGGCGAACAACAAGAATCTGGGCAGCCTGGCCCCTTCCAAGTGCAACTCTCGTATCTGAAGCAAGTATGATGATTAGACCACCACTGTTGCGAAGAACTTTTACCTTCGTGCCAGATACTATACCCATACCTGCAAGTCTGCTGAGCAGGTGTCTACCACCGGTGATGGATAGGATAGTACCTTCTTCTCCTTCCTCAAGTGATGTGATAGGTACGGGTTCACCGGTCATGTTAATTTCTACTATGTATCATTTTAGGTGTCAATTACGGCATCCTCTACAAGAGGTTGTAACCAATGTGAGATAGTTATTCAATGTATTAATCTATCTGCTGCAGAAAAAACATCCTGCAGAGCTGTAGGATGGGCAAGGATTGCCCCTTTTTTATCAATACCTGTAAAACTCAGTGTCTCGTGCATTGGGACATTGATGGTCCGAAAAAAGGCTTTAGAACAAGCCTCTCCACACTGAACCCCGATCTCTTTTTTCATGCCTCCCACGAGGAGGAGAAGTCCCTTCCTTCCGTATTGACCTTCAGGAATGGGCTTCTGTAAAAGATATTTCTCACACCAGAAGGCCTGACATCGGTCAATCATAATCTTTGTCTGGGCAGAAAGACCAAAGAAAAAAATAGGAGAGGCAAGAATAACCCTATCCGCATGTCTGAGGGCTTGATAAATTGCCTCCATATCATCCTTGATCACACATATACCTGTTTCCTCACACCCCCCACAATTCTGACACGGCGCTATATCCATTTCATTTAACCGGAAGAGACGTATCGAATGGTCCGTGTCATTAATGGCACGGAGCGCTTCTTTGAGAAGAATGTGTGAATTCCCGTCTATACGAGGACTTCCATGAAAAGCAACTATATTCATACAGGATAGATGGCGTACTCTCTTTATTCTACCCTGTAAAATGCAACCTTTTTTGCACCGCACACAGGGCAGGTGTCAGGCGCATCCTTTTCAGCAGTATACCCGCAGACTTTGCAAATATAGTAGTCTACCTCTTCATTCTTACCGAGTGTATCAAGGGCTTTCTTATAAAGTCCTGCATGCACCTTCTCCACTTCATTTGCAATGTGAAAACTTCTTTCAGCAGATTTATTGCCTTCTTTCCGTGCTTCATCAATCATAACAGGATACATCTTCTGAAACTCATAGGACTCTCCATTGATGGCTGCTTCAAGATTCTCCCTGGTGCTTTTTATTCCTTTCAGTTCTCTCAGATGGTTGTGGGCATGGACTGTCTCTGCCTCTGCTGCAGCCCGGAACAATTTTGCCACCTGTTTAAACCCTTCTTCCTCTGCCTTTTTTGCAAAGGCAAGGTACTTTCGATTTGCTTGAGATTCCCCTGCAAAGGCTTCCTTGAGATTTTCTTCTGTCTTTGACATACTCCCCTCCTCTGCTATTTCACTTTTTCAAATGCGTCTTTTGGTGCACCACACACAGGACAACTCCAGCTCTCCGGCAGTTGCTCAAATGGTTTTCCTTCAGCCTTCTCATCATACTCATATCCACATACGGTACATCTCCACATAGTGTCCCTCCTCTATGATAAAATAGATGAATGATGCTATCAATTCATCGTAAAAACTGTTTATTGTATTCCTTTACTTTCAGCGCAAAGCTTCGCCCGAATTCATAACACTTTGTTTCATCCTCTGATGTGGGCGTGTATTGACACTGGATTCCTGGTTCCACAGTCTCAAGACCCATGCGTTTACATGCCTCGAGTGCCTCCTTTACTCCTCCACCACCCCAACCAAAACTACCAAAGGCACTTACCATTCTGCTCTTTGGACGTAAACCTCCAAGGTGGTATAAAAATTCTGCTACAGAAGGGAACATAACGTTATTAATGGTTGGTGTACCGATAAGACTTCCCCGCACCTTCCAGAATTCCTTAATTGCTGTACTCATGGCTGTGGCCCTGAGTTTGATGACAGTACAGTCCATACCTTCATCTTTTATACCTTCCATGATGGGTATGGTCATTCGCTCAGTACTGTGCCACATGGTATCATAAATAATTGCTATCTTCTCTTCAGCCTTGCCGTGAGCCATGTCCAGATACATCTGTATAATTTTGCCAGGATCCTTTCTCCAGATAATGCCATGATCCGGTGCTATCATATCAATCTCGATACCGAGCTTTATAATCTCATCAATCTTTCCTTTAATAAGCTGACCAAAGGGCATAAGGATATTTGCATAGTAATCGATAACTGCGTCTTCCAAATCCCTCAGGGATGCGCATTCAATAAACTCATCATCAAAACGTGCTGCGGTTGCAAGGTGTTGACCAAAGGCGTCCTGAGAAATCAATAACTTGGCCTCCCTTACATAAGTTACCATTGAATCAGGCCAGTGTAACATGGGGGTTTCGAGGAACAACAGTGTATACTTGCCTGTAGTCAGGGTATCGCCTGATTTTACAACCTTTATATTCCATCGGGTGATGTCGAAATATCTTTCCAGACCTCTTTTACCTCGTTCTGAGATATAGATGGTGGCATGGGGAATGACATGCATAATCGTATCAATACCACTTGCATGGTCAGGTTCGATATGATTTATAACAAGGTTAACAATTTTTTTCGGTTCAACGATACTTTTAATGTTGTCTATCGTTGCATAACAAAAGTCATCTTTTACTGTATCTATAAGCGTTACCTGTTCGTCGTTGATGAGATAATTATTATATGTTGTCCCATGGTGAGTGATGTACCCATGAAAATCCCGTACACCCCAGTCAATGGCGCCAACCCAGTAGATATTTGGTTTAATTTCCACTGCCTTCATAATTCCTCCGCACTAAAATCGTATATGATGAGATAAAAATAAGACACACCTTCATAAATATCAAGAATTCAGCTGAAGAATGTATGATGCTCACACTGTTTTCAGAGAAGGTTACTTTCCTCTTAAGGCATCCCAGCTTTTTAATATCTGGAGACCCATGGCCATTTGAAAATCTTCAGTGTCAATGCGTTTTGTATCATTTATTTTCGGTGTCTGGCTCTCTTTTTCAACCTCCATATGCCTTTCAAGGTCTTTTTCAAGAACCGGCATGGGTCGGTCTTTACTTCTGACAACACTACTTTCTACAGTAATATCCGGTACAATACCTTCTGCTTGAATGGAACGGCCTTTAGGTGTGAAGTATTTTGCCGTGGTCAACCTCACACCAGAACCATCGCCAAGGGGAAAAATTGTCTGAACAGACCCTTTTCCAAATGTTTTCGCACCAACGATTATGGCTCTCTTATAATCCTGCAGTGCACCTGCAACAATCTCTGAGGCACTTGCACTCCCTTCGTTAACAAGTACCACAAGGGGTCCGGAGTAGTTATCCTTTTTGCGGGCATAAAATTTCATCTTATTCTCTTCCTTGTTTCTGCCTTCAATGTATACAATAAGCCCTTCTGAAAGAAACTTGTCCGAGACCTCAACAGCCTGTTCGAGAAGTCCTCCTGGATTATTTCGTAAATCGAGCAAGATGCCTTTGAGATTATTCTTTTTCTGCAGCTCAGTTAGTGCATCGCTTAAGTCCTTTGCTGTCTTTTCCTGAAACTGAACAATGCGTATATATCCATACTGGTCATCTATCATCCTGTATTTTACACTCTTCACTTTTATTATGTCCCTCACAATAGTAAAGTCCTTGGGTACAGTAAATCCGTCTCTCATAATCGTCAGGACAACTGGCTTTCCCTTTGCCCCGCGTATGAGCTTTACGACAGACATGAGGCTCATGTTTTTCGTTGGTTTTCCGTCAATCCTCAGTATGTGGTCACCCGATTTCAGTCCTGCTTTATATGCGGGCGTATCCTCAATAGGAGTAATGACTGTTGGAAAACTATCCCTGATAGTAATCTCTATGCCAATGCCACCAAACTCTCCCTTGGTCTCTGTCTGCATATCCTTGTACATATCAGGGGGCAGGAACGACGAATGGGGGTCCAGTGACTCGAGTATGCCCTTTATGGCAGCGTAGACAATATCCTTATCCTTTACCTCATCAACATAATTCTTCTTCACGAGATCAATGACATCGGAAAATGTTTTCAAATATTCATAAATCTCCTTATCATCCCCTCCTATGGATGTCTTCTTCCCGTGGGCACCAATAAGAAAACCAAGGATAAATATGGAGATTAACGTACAGCATAACAATACTTTCGTCTTTCTATTCATGAAACAGCCTCCTTATTGCCTGATAATACTACAACTTCACATAAACTTTCAATGCCATTCCATCGGAACAGGCTTTCTCTCCCCAGGGTCTTTGTGTTATGCTTTTTTTATGGATACTGTATGTGTTGCCATGAGTGGAGGCATGGATAGCTCCTATGCAGCGTACCTCCTGAAACAACAGGGCTATAATGTTGTGGGTGTCACGTTCAGGCTCTTTTCTGATGCCTCGTCTATCACAATCGAGCGGGCAAAGAAGATAGCCCATGACCTTTCCATCCCTCACCATGTCATAGATTTATGCAGAGAATTTCACTGTCATGTTGTGGAACCCTTTGTAGAGGGCTATAAAGCTGGTAAAACACCCAATCCCTGCATCTTCTGTAACGAACACATAAAATCAACTGTATTCATCAAAAAAGCTTTAGAGATGGGGGCTCGCAAGGTGGCAACAGGCCACTATGCTATTATTGAAAACAGAGACGGTAACTATTTCATACGAAAGGGTGTGGATAAGACAAAAGACCAATCCTATTTCTTATACCGCATACAACAGGAATTGCTTCACTATATGCTCTTTCCCCTTGGCAGATTCACAAAAAAGAGTATCACACACACAGTACATTCCATGAAGTGGGACATGGGTGACGCAGGTGAGAGTCAGGATATATGCTTTGTTGGACATCGTAATTACAGAACGTTTCTTTCCCGATTCATCACAGTACAGAAAGGCCCTATCTATTACGTAGATGGAACCTTTATGGGATATCATAATGGGATTCACCTCTACACTATTGGCCAGCGCAGAGGGATTAATATTCCATACAGAGAACCCCTCTACGTGATAGATATCATTCCTCATGAGCATACACTCATTGTTGGTACACAAAGAGACCTTCAGACCCATAGAGTCATTGCAGATACGGTACATTTCTTTACAAACCGTTTTCACGGCAGAGCTTCAGGCAGGGTGCGCTATAGACAGAAAGAGGCACTCTGCACCTATACCATCTCGCAGGGTATACTTGAGGCGAATTTCAGCGAACCCATTTCCTCGGTAACACCTGGCCAATCACTTGTCCTCTATGAGAATGATACTGTCATAGGCGGAGGCATCATCCGCTCCAAAAGATTTTCTTGACAAAAGTTTCAGGGATATAATAATAGAAGGCTGAGGGGGTGACACAATGCCAATATATATTCTTTTTAGCACCTTGACTGATGAAGGCAGAAAAACAATAAAAAATAATCCTGAGCGCATCAAGGAAGTTGATAAAGAGATTGAGCAGATGGGGGCAAAGGTTCTTGCACAGTTCGCACTCCTTGGTATGTACGACTTCATAACTATCGTAGAGTCTCCGGATAATGAAACAATTGCCAGGGTATCCATTGAACTTGGCTCACGGGGAACCGTTCAGTTAATGACCCTTGCTGCAACCCCTGTTTTTGAATTCATTGAAAAGATGGAAGGCACATCACTCTTTACGGGTGACATAAAAAAATCGACTGTGCCACCACCAGAATATGAAGAAAAGATGATTTAAATCCTATGGCATAAACTTTCTAAAAATATCCCGTGCAATAACAATGCGCTGAATCTGATTGGTGCCTTCATAAATCTGCGTTGCCTTGGCATCGCGCATCATCCGCTCAACAGGGTAATCCTTTGTATATCCATAGCCACCGAGAATCTGCACCGCATCTGTGGTAACCTTCATCGCTACATCAGCAGAATATACTTTTGCCATGGCTGATAATTTATCAACACCTATGGCACTCATCTTGTCGCGTTCATAGACTTTCATATCAAGAAGTTGCGCTGCGTCATATACAAGGGCGCGGGCTGCCTCAACACAGGTAGCCATATCAGCGACCATGAATTGGATGCCCTCAAAATCAGCAAGCTTCTGTCCGAACTGTACCCTTTTCCAGGCATATTCCACAGCAAAATCCAGTGCCCCTTCAGCTAAACCAACAGCCTGTGCCCCCACCGCAGGCCGTGAAAGATTTAGAGTGGTCATTGCAATATCCCACCCCTCCCCTTCTTTGCCCAGTAGATTATCCTTTGTAAGTCGTACATTATCAAATATGATTTCAGTTATATCAGAACCTATCATGCCCATTTTGTCTTCACTCTTACCAATGATGACTCCTGGGTAATCTCTCTCCACATAAAAGGCAGAGATGCCCTGGGTCCTCATCCGGGGGTTAGTGGAGGCGAACACTGTATAGAGCTGTGCATTGGCGCCATTCGTAATCATAGATTTCTTTCCATTCAGATAGTAGTACTCACCATCTTTTACCGCTGTTGTGGTCATATGGGATGCATCAGAACCTGCATTTGGTTCTGTCAGGGCAAAGGCAAGAAGATATAATTTATCAGGTTCGCATATCTTGCTATAGATATACTCCTTCTGTTCATCGTTTGCTGCAACCATAACAGGCATCAATCCCACATTATGAGCAAGTGGTATGAGGGATGCAGCACCAGACACCTTTGCAAGCTGCTCGATGACAAGGCAGAGGGATGTAATATCACCATCGAGACCCCCAAAGCGTTCTGGCATCATGAGGTAGAGAAACCCCTGTTTTTTATAAACATCAACTAAATCCCATGGAAAAGCGCCTTTTGCATCTATCTCTTTTGCCCGTGGTGCAACCTTTTCTCTGGCTATTTTTTCAGCAATCATCTGAATCATGGTATGTTTTTCTGAAAGCGCCAACATGGTGAATCAACCTCCTTTTTGTTGACAAAAATCCCTTACTTCTAACATAATTTGACCATAAAGAAAATAAAAAAGGAGATACTATGTCAAAGGTATACTTTACTGATCTGCGTACATCGCCCAATAGAAATCTCTTTCAGAAACTTGATGATTTATTGAGCCGGGTGAAGATTGGCGCGATTATTAAAAAAGATTCGATTGTTGCAATCAAACTTCATTTTGGCGAAGAAGGCAATACTGCCTATGTTCGACCTGTTTTTTTGCGCACCATTGTAAACAGAATTAAAGCCCTTGGCGCAAAACCGTTTCTTACAGATACGACAACACTCTATAAAGGTTCACGGAGTGATGCGGTCTCCCATCTCACAACAGCCATACATAATGGATTTGACTTTTCAACTGTGGGTTGTCCCCTTATCATTGCCGATGGATTACGAGGATCCCACGGTGCCAAAATACGGATTGACGGAGAGATATTACAATCAGTTTCTATAGCTAAGGATATTGTGGATGCAGATTCTTTAATCGTCGTGACCCATTTTAAGGCCCATGAACTCTCTGGATTTGGTGGTGCCCTCAAAAATGTAGGAATGGGATGTGCAACAAAGGAAGGTAAGCTCGTTCAACATAGTATGGTAGCACCAAAAATTAACACAAAACAATGTGTTGGATGTGAACTCTGTACAGGATATTGTCCGGTAAATGCCATTTCCGTCACTGACAAAAAGGCATCCATTGACGAGAAAAAATGTATCGGGTGTGGCGAATGTATTATGATTTGCCGTGTCAAGGCAATTGAGATTCAATGGGTCCAGCCCCAGGACGTCTTTCAAAAAACCATGGTGGAACATGCGTACGGAGCACTGAAGGGCAAGGAAAAACGTTCCCTTTTTGTCAACTTTCTTATCCAGATAAGCCCTGCCTGTGATTGTTACCCCCACAGTGATGCACCCATTGTTCAGGATATAGGCATTCTTGCTTCCACAGACCCGGTTTCCATTGATGCCGCATCCTGCGATCTTGTCAATAGGGAACCTTCCCTTCCCCATACTGCCATTAAGAAAAGCCTGAAAGAAGGTGAGGATAAGTGGAAAGCCCTCTTCCCATCCATTGATTGGAACATACAACTTGATCATGCCGAAAGACTGGGTATGGGAGAAAGGGCATACACCCTTATAAAAATCTAAGCCTCTTGCCTTCTCCTATGATGTACCCTTGCATTACATCAATTGAGTACCTATATTTATGTATACGAGGCTCCCATGTATGAACAAGGCGTCATAAGACCACCCAGTGAAGCAAACAGTCTCCTCATACGGGTAACAAGAAATTGCCCGTGGAACCAGTGTATATTCTGCCCTGCCTATAAGGGCACGAAATTTTCACGTCGGTCAGTAGAAGAGATTATTAAAGACATCGATGCCATGGCTGAAGAATATGGAAGCTACTCGTTCATTACATCGGTTTTTCTTCAAGATGCAGATAGTCTTTTGCTCAAGACTGATGACCTTCTTGCTATTTTCACCTATATTAAACAAAAATTTCCTGCTGTCGAACGCATCACCTCGTACGCCCGGGCAACAACAATCAAGAGAAAGTCTGTTGAAGAACTTATCAAATTGAAAGAAGCTGGTCTGACACGTATTCATGTGGGCATGGAGAGTGGGTCTCTCACAGTACTTAAAATGGTGAAAAAAGGTATTACCCCGGATGATATTATTGCCGCAGGCACACGGGTTATTGAAGCAGGCATATCACTTTCTGAATATATTATGCCCGGCATTGGCGGTAAGACATTGAGTGAGGAACATGCACGAGAAACAGCGCGTCTCCTCAACATTATTAAACCAGATTTTATACGGGTTCGTACATTTGCCATGCACCCTCTTTCACCCATGCAAAAGATGGTGCAGGAAGGAACCTTCATTCCCATGACCGATGAGGAGATTGTTGCAGAGATTAAGCTCATCGTCACAAACCTCAATGAGATGCATAGTTATTTCTCCTGCGCTGATTTTAGTCTGAATCTCCTCATGCATGTTGACGGCTATCTTGATGAAAAGAAGACTGTTATGATTGCAGAACTTGATAAGTTTCTTTCACTCAGCCCTGAACAGAAAAAGGCGTACATTCTTATCCGGCGTTCGTCATTCATGCACTATCCGGTTGAGGTGGTTCTCGATGAGCAGGTGATGAGAGAAATACTTCCCCAGATTGAAAAACTGGAAAAGACAGGTGACAATGGATTCAATAAGTATATCCAGCACCTCATGTCATATCAGCTCCCGCAGCCACAGACTGATAACTGGGTATAATGGAGATATTACAGGTTTTTAGGCCGTGGTCCAAAATACTGGTAGTAAAAACATTCAAGAGGGCCATTAAAGAGTTTTCTCTTTTTATCTGAAGTCCGTCCTAATAATTTTTCACAGTTCGGGTGTGCGGAAAGGACAAAAAAGGACCAAGTATCAAGGGTGGCAAATACCTTTCCCAATTGTCTATATAATTCCTCTACTTTCTTCAATGTACCCATCCGTTCTCCGTACGGTGGGTTGCATATGATACATCCATATTTCTTCCGTGAGCGAAATTCCTCAACAGCCATTTTTTGAAAGGAAATATATTCCCCAACCCCGCTCCTGAGTGCATTGTTCCGTGCTTTTTTCAGTACCTCTCCATCCACGTCAGAAGCAAGTATCCTGAATTCCACATTATGAATCACTCCATACGCCTCTTCCCGTACTTCATCCCACACATGTGGTGGTATTATTGACCATTCTTCGGCAGCAAATTTTCTCATGAGTCCCGGTGCAATATTTTTTGCAATCAAGGCTGCCTCAATGGGGATGGTTCCAGAACCACATAAGGGATCAGCAAGTATGCGTGGGGGAGCCCAGTGACTCAAGAGTATCAGGCCTGCGGCAATGGTTTCCCTGAGAGGCGCCTTACCTGCCTTCTCCCTGTATCCCCTCCTGTAGAGACCAGTACCTGCTGTATCAATGGTAAGGGTTGCACTATCTTTGAGCAGTGATACCTCAATCCTATAGAGCGGGCCTGTTTCTGGAAACCATGTGGTATTGTATTTTCTTTTCATTCCTTCAATAACAGCCTTCTTTACGATAGCCTGACAGTCCTTCACACTTGCAAGCTTTGATTTTACTGACTTTCCCACAACATGCATTGTCCCATCCGCAGGGATCATCTCTTCCCAGGGAACGCTCACGGTGCCCTCAAACAGTTCATCAAAATCTGTTGCCGTAAACTCAGCCACCTTAATCAGTATCCTGTCTGCAGTTCTGAGCCAGATATTACATCGTGCAATATCCTTTTCATTTCCTGTGAAGATAACCCTCCCATTCTGAACATGCACATCAGTAAAACCAAGGTGTCTCAATTCCTGTGCCACAACTGACTCAAGTCCGAATGCTGCGGTTGCTATTATGGTATAGAGAGCCATGTTTGCAATCAGTATCGTATTCGTCGTAAAAAAAGTCCTTTTGCAGGAGCAGTAGGACCGGCATGAACACGGTCATGGGCATTCAGAATCTCAATAAAATCTTCCTGTGACAATCGTCCTGTTCCCACCCAGACAAGAGTGCCCACAATAGTGCGTACCATATATCGGAGAAATCCTGTTGCTTCAATAATCGTATAGATACAATCACCCTTCTTCTTAACCCCTGCACGGAACACCGTGCGTACATGATGCTCATACACTTCTTCTTTTTTTTTGAATGAAGAAAAATCATGCTCTCCCACAATAGTATGGATTGCCTCATGCATGCGATGGGTGTCTATGGCATACGGGATGTGCCATGAATATCGAAAATGAAAGGGTGAGTGATATGGTGTCGTTGCGATAATATAGACGTAGGTCTTGCTCTGTGCGCTGTATCGGGCATGGAAATAAGAATCCACTTCACGGGCTTTGAGTACCCGTATATCATGCGGGAGAAGACTATTTAATCCTTTCATCAGGTTGGTAAGTGGTATCTCCTTTTCTGTGTGAAAATTAATGACCTGACCAAAGGCATGGACACCCCTGTCTGTACGCGCACCTGCATAGACCTTCGCTGGATGATTGAGGATTGTTTCAATACCTGTGCGTACAACCTGTTCTATGGTTATAATGCCTGGCTGGGATTGCCACCCGTGGTATGCAGTGCCATCATAAGATAGAGTCAGGGCAATGTTCCTCATTTGCCAATCTTCTGGACAGTGCCCTCTTTTTCTCCGAGCTTTTTATGAAGTTCCTCGATCTCCTTTTTTAAACCTGCATTCTCTGCTTTGAGAACGCTATTCTCCTGTTTGAGCAGATTGATTTCATCTTTAAGACTCTTTACCTCTTTGTTGCACGATACTGCTCCGAATACTACAAAAAGGAGAATAACAGATAATATGAAAAGCCTCATGTGTATTATTTTCTACAATGTCTCTCTGATTGTCAACAGGTACTGTTTATGGTAGATTAAAAGCACGCAAATCTTTAGGGAGGATATGAATGCATCAAGCGCTTGTTTCTGTACCCATTGAAGAAGAAATGAAGAGGTCGTACCTCGACTATGCCATGAGCACCATCATTGGCAGGGCTCTTCCTGATATCAGGGATGGCTTAAAACCCGTTCATAGGCGAATCCTCTACGCCATGTATGAATTGAATAATACCCATGACAAACCATATAAAAAATCTGCAAGGGTCGTGGGTGATGTTATTGGTAAATACCATCCCCACGGTGACCAGGCAGTATATGATGCTATTACAAGGATGGTACAGGATTTCTCTCTCCGCTACCCTATTATTGATGGTCAGGGCAATTTCGGCTCCATAGATGGTGATGAACCGGCAGCTATGAGGTATACGGAAATCAGACTATCCCGTATGGCTGAGGAGCTTCTGAAAGATATAGAGAAAGAGACTGTCTCCTTCAAACCAAATTACGATGATACGCTCACTGAACCAGTGGTGCTCCCTTCTAAGATTCCCAACCTCCTCATCAATGGTTCATCGGGTATTGCCGTTGGTATGGCAACCAATATTCCCCCTCACAACCTTGCAGAGGTGATTGATGCCATTGTTGCGTATATTGACAATCCAGCAATCACCATATCTGAACTTATGGAGCACGTGACAGGACCTGACTTCCCAACCCAGGGTATCATATATGGCAGGCAGGGCATACGGGATGCCTATGAAACAGGAAGAGGTCACATCATCCTCAGGGCAAAGGCAATCATAGAAAAGAAGAAAGAAGGAAGGGAAGCCATCGTCATTACTGAAATCCCCTATCAGGTCAACAAGGCGCGGCTCATTGAAAGTATTGTGGAACTCATTACCACAAAACGTATTGAGGGCATTACCAATATCAAGGATGAGTCAAACAGGGAAGGTATCAGGGTTGTTGTTGACCTCAAACGGGGTGAACTGGCATTACCCATACTCAATAAGCTGTACAAGCATACCCAGATCCAGACAACCTTTGGCATCATCTTCCTTACCATTGTGGACAATCAACCAAAAGTTTTAAACCTGAAAGAGATAATTACGGAATTTGTCAAATTCCGTAAAGAGGTTGTTACAAAACGATCCATATTTGAATTACAGAAGGCTGAAGAAAAACTGCATATCCTCGAAGGGCTCAAGGTTGCCCTTGAACATATAGACGAAGTGGTGGCACTTATCAAAAAGGCAAAAAACCCCCAGGAAGCCAGGACATCCTTGATGCAGCGTTTCAAACTCTCGGAGAAACAGGCAACAAGCATTCTCGAAATGCGCCTCCAGCGATTAACATCTCTTGAACGCAACAAAATCCTTGAAGACCATGCTGCCACAACAGAAGAAATCAAGAGACTCCAGAAAATCCTTCAGAGTGAGAAGCTTCTCCTTGAAATCGTGAAAAAAGAGCTCCTCGAAATAAAAGATAAGTACGGCGACGAACGGCTTACAGAGATTGTGGATGAATTACCGGAGATCAGGGTTGAGGATATGATTAAAGAAGAGGATGTAGTCGTAACCGTTACGTATAAAGGCTACATCAAACGGACGCCCCTTGACCAGTACAAGCATCAGTTGCGGGGAGGAAAGGGAAAGATTGGCATCGTGGTGCGGGAGGAAGATATTGTAGACCATCTCTATATTGCATCCACCCACTCATACCTTCTATTCTTTACCAATGTGGGCAAGGCATACATTACCAAAGTACACGAAATTCCAGAGGCGCACCTTACGTCCAAGGGTAAACACATATTAACCCTTATCAATGCAGGTAAGGATGAACGCATAGCTGCCATAGCCCACGTGAAAGAGTTTTCAGACGATAAGTTCCTCTTTCTTGCTACAAAACACGGCCATGTGAAAAAAATAAACTTGAGCCTTCTTCGCCATCAAAGGTCATCAGGGATACGGGTTATGAATATACCTGAAGATGACGCACTCATGGGCGTGCTCGTAACAAGCGGGAATGATGAGATAATGATGGGGACAAAAAAAGGAATGTCCATACGATTCAGAGAAGCCCAGGTACGGTCCATGGGCAGGGTAGCATACGGAATCAGGGCAATAAAGCTCAGAGAGGGTGATGAGGTTGTTTCCATAGAAACGGTCATTCCTAATAGCTTTATCTTTACTGTCACTGAAAAGGCATACGGCAAACGTGTTCCCTGTTCTAAGTTTAGAATACAGTCACGGGGTGGTAAGGGCATGATTAATGTGCGGTGCGGAATGAAAAATGGCGACGTTGTTTGCCTCCACAGTGTTCAGGAGGATAATGAAATCATTCTTATTACTGATACAGGCAGAACAATACGTCTGACTGCCAAAAATATACCGGTCAGAAATAGAGGAGGTATTGGCGTTAAGTTGATGGACCTTGAAGAGGAACAGAAAATCACTGGCGTTGCAATCATAGGCGAAGAATGAGAGTAGCAATTATCGGAGCCGGCGCATGGGGTACTGCCTTCTCCATGCATCTTGCAAAAAGAGGGCTTGAGCCGTTACTGTGGGTATATGAAAAGGACCTGTATGACATAATTCAACGGGAGAAGATTAATACCTATTACCTGCCATCCTCTGTCCTTCCAGAAAAAGTTCAGGTCACCACCAATCTTGATGACATCCCCGCATGGGCAGATGATATAGTCATTGCCACACCATCGTTTGCCCTGCGTCATACCATTTCCCCTATTGCAGAGCGTCTCATCAATAAGCGCATGCTCATCCTTACAAAAGGGCTTGAGGTGGAGAGCCATCTGCGTATGAGTGAGGTGGTACGGGATGTAGTAGGCACTGACCATACTATTGCAGTCCTTTCAGGACCATCCTTTGCAAAAGAGGTGGCAGAGAGGGTTTTCACCTCTGTCGTTATCGCATCCCGGAATAAACCACTTGCTACCTATTTCCAGACTATGATCCATGACGAAGATTTTAGAGTATATACGAGCGAGGATATAACAGGCGTTGAACTCGGCGGTGCCATGAAAAATGTTATGGCCATAGGTGCAGGTATCATCCAGGGTATGCGTCTTGGTACTAACACGCAGGCAGCTTTTGTAACCCGTGCCATAGCTGAGATTAAACGTCTTGGCAAGGTACTCGGTGCCCGGGAAGTAACATTCATGGGTCTTTCGGGCATCGGCGACCTGATTCTTACTGCATATGGGGCATTAAGCAGAAACCACTGGTTCGGAATCGAACTTGCCAAGGGAATAAAACCTCTGGATATTCTGAAATCACAAAAAGCGGTAGTGGAAGGCTACTACACCATCAAGGCTGCATATACCCTCTCACAACACATACATGTTGACATGCCCATTACAGAAGAACTCTATAAAATTGTCTACGAAGATAAAGACATACAGAGCTCCCTCATGGATATTAGAAAAAGAAGCCTCAAGGAAGAGGAGGAGTAATGGACTTACGCATCTTCGAAACAATGGAAGCACCTGAATTACGAAAATATATCGAATTTCTTCTCTGGCACTATAGAGTCATGGATGCCTTCTGGTTTATCTACGTGGCTGAAACCTATGGCCAGCCTGTGGCAGAACGTCTTAATGAAAAGGTCTGGGGAAGAGTAGCTGGCATGGCAGCAGAAGATCTGAAAAAGAGATTTGGAATCTTTGAACAAGGGTTGAAGGGCTTTGTAAAGGCTCTTCGGTATTTCACCTGGACAATTATTGTTGAATACGAGATTAAAGAAAAGGAGAATGAAGTCACCATCACAGTCCCGCACTGCCCTACCCAGGAATCACGGCTCAAAAGAGGACTGCAGGAGTTTGTGTGCAAGGAGATGCACAGGGGTGAATTTGAGAGTTTTGCCCGTGTTATTGATCCTCGTATAAAGGTAGAATGTCTCTATGCACCACCAGACCCTCATCCACCAGACACCTTCTGCAAATGGCGTTTCACTCAAACGGAGTAATGTAAGCTTTATATAAGGTATTGAGGAGCATTACGTGATTATTGGTGTATTAAAGGAAATGAAAGAAGGAGAAATGAGGGTGGCTCTCACACCAGCAGGTGTGAATGCCCTTGTCCGTGATGGCCACACCATCCTTGTTGAAAAAGAGGCAGGCAAAGGCAGTGGCATCACAGACGATGATTATATTCAGGTAGGTGCTCAAATTACTTCCTCTGAAATAATATATAAAAACGCAGAGTTAGTAGTTAAAGTTAAAGAACCGCTTGAACATGAAATTCCCCTGTACCACAGGGGTCAGATACTCTTTACATACCTGCACCTTGCTTCTTCCCGGTCTTTGACAGAAGCTTTGCTTAAAACAGGGATTACAGGTATTGCATATGAGACAGTCCAGAAGGATGATGGAGGTTTACCCCTGCTCATACCAATGAGCGAGGTGGCGGGTCGTATTTCAATTCAGGTTGCCATGCGTTTCCTTGAAACTGATTATGGTGGAAGGGGTATTCTTTTAAGCGGAGTACCGGGTGTCCCACCTGCTGAAGTAGTCGTACTCGGCTGCGGTGTTGCCGGTTTCAATGCTGCTAAAATGGCAGCAGGTCTTGGAGCCCACGTAACCATTATAGATATTAATCACGAGAAACTCAGATATGTGGAGGATGTCATGCATGGCAATGTCACAACCATTTTTTCAAATCACTATAATATTGAGCGGGCAGCTGGTTATGCAGATATACTCATTGGTTCTGTTTTAGTTCCAGGGGCTCGTGCGCCTGTTCTTGTTACAGAAACAATGGTATCACGGATGAAAGCCGGTGCAGTGATTATAGATATTTCTGTAGACCAGGGAGGATGTGTAGAAACAACCCATCCTACCACCCATGCTCAGCCTGTATTCACAACACATGATGTCATTCACTATGGAGTACCGAATATGCCTGCGGCTGTTCCACGAACATCTACCTATGCATTAACAAATGCTACCCTGCCCTATATCCAGGCAATTGCCTCAAAAGGGGTAAAAAGGGCTGCCCTTGATGATTTGAGCCTTGCAAAAGGTATCAACTTAGTCAATGGTGTATTAACCCATCCTGCTGTGGCAGGGTCTTTCAGTATGCCTTGGCAACCGTGGGATAAGGTTTTGTAACTTCTTCACCTGTTATTGATTGCCTATTCCCTTTTATTTCCTTCATGTCTCTCTTTCAACCACCCTATTAACGGAGGAATCCAGCATAGATTTGCCGCTATTGTCTCAAGGGCTGTATATACCTGAGTTGTGGGACTGAAACCAGAAAGCCGTGCAAGAAAAAGTCCTGCAGGCACAATCAAAATAATAGCAAGGCTTGCCATCATCACAGGGTCTTTTACGTATTGAGAAGTAGCTGCGCCGAAAGAGCCTTCTTTTCTTCTGAGAAATACTATCCCTGATATGTTCGCTCCAATCTGGTCACTCAAGGCATAGAAATAAGGAATATAGAATCCTTCAATACCGTAAACATTTATACCAATAATTCGGGATGCCCAGTCAATAATCCATGGCACTATCATGCCAAAAAACTTACCCCATCCATAGGCTTCAGCCATGGAACTGGAGGCATTTGAGAGACGCCTGCGTATGGCATAGAATCCTTCAAAGATACTCTCGCTTTCTCCTGAAATGGTTCTTACAAGCCACTGACCCATGGCACTTCGCTCGAGCCCTGCGTAATCAAATAAACTTCCGAGAATAATCCCGAAGACATATCCGGAAAACGTATATCGGAGTAACTCTCTAAATTCGCCCTTTTCGTCTAAATTGTTGTCTTTAAACTCTTTGCCCATAATGTTTCGTCACACTAACATAAAAAAGGGATTTTAAAAGCACTTTAAAACAAAAAAAGGGATACCAATAGGCATAGTTATTGCATTGGTCTGAGGATGTTATTTTGTACAACCGGCGGACTATTAGTACCGCCGGTTAATATGTATTCTTAATCAAAAAAGACATTACGGTGACCCCTGATGTCAATAATAGACACGAAACTTTACTCATGCTGCCTGCCTCATGATATAAAACTGCTTTAGGTACTGAGCAGGGGATAGATAATTTAGCCTTTCCTGTATCCGTTGCCTGTTATA
>Ga0272448_1001343_pt1 | contig 33594 bp, 30 predicted proteins | sample YNPCB0191_FD_202220 | JGI IMG/M metagenome (GOLD analysis project Ga0272448, IMG submission 202220) | Hot spring sediment microbial communities from Yellowstone National Park, WY, United States - YNP-CB-019-1 | ecosystem: Environmental > Aquatic > Thermal springs > Hot (42-90C) > Sediment...
CAGAGGAGGAGGGTGCACATGTCCCAACTGAAAGCCAGGCTGTACTCACTGGCCCGGCCCGAGACGCTGCGCATCGTCTACGTGCTCGTAGTGGTCGCAGCGCTGGCCCTGGTCGCCGGCGCCCCGATGGATTGGGGCGGCGGGGGGCCCCATTGATGGGCGGCTGAGCTGCCTCGGTGCAGCTCAGCGCCTCGAGCGCCGGCCGAGGCCCCCAGCCCGGGGCGCCGCTGGGGCCCCCGGGGCTGCCACGGGTGGCCTGGCCCCGGCGATGGGAGCCGGCTGGCGTTCGCGCAGTGTGCCACGGTGGTGCTGTGGACGCCCACAGCACCACCGTGGCCTGCGAGGGGGCGAGGGCGCATGCCGTATCGCATGCGACAGGTAGGGAGTGTGCTCGGGTGATCCTCATCGTGGCCATCCTGGTCTCCGTGCTCATTGCGCTCCTGCGCGGTGGGCGGCTGGCCGGCCTGGCAGACCTGCGCCTGCGCTATGCCTGGTTGGTGCTGGTGGCGGTGGCGCTCCAGGCACTGGTGGTGTACAACGTCGTTGGCCCGACGCTTGGGGGGCTGCCTCTGAGCGGGCTGCTGGATGTGGCTTCGACGCTGCTGGCCCTGGGGGTGCTCTGGGCCAACCGGCGCCTGCCGGGACTCTGGGTGGTCGGCCTGGGGCTGCTGGCGAATCTGGCTGCCATCGCAGCGAACGGCGGCTGGATGCCGGTGGCGCCAGAGGCTCTGGCGGGCCTGGGCCGGGCAGTGCCGGCGATGGGCACCAAGCTCTACGGGGCGGAGAATATCGTTCTGCCGCGCGCTGCGACGCGGCTCTGGTGGCTGTCAGACGTCTTTGTCGTCCGTTTCCCGGTGCCGAGCGTCTTCAGCGCCGGCGATGTGCTTGTGGCGCTGGGGCTGTTTTGGCTCCTGTACAGTGCCATGGTGCGCAGCGAGGGCGTGGCTACAGCGCGGAGGGCAACGGAAACGGGCGCTGGGGGGTGACAGGAGTAGAGTAACGGTGACGCACCGCGGTCTTTCAGAGGTGATCGGCACGGCGCTGGTCGATGATGGCTTCCGCCAGGCCCTGTTGCGGAACCCGCGCGAGGCGGTCGCGGCCTTTGACCTGGAGTCTGATGAGGTCCGTGCGCTGGCCGGCATCCGTGCGCACACGCTCGAGCAGTTTGCGGAACAGTTGGCAAGCTGGCTGGGCGCACGGGAAGAGGGGAGCAACGTCTAGCGGCGCACAGGCGCGCGGTGGTGGGTGCCCCTCAGTCGCCCTCGCCAGCGAAGAGGGCGCGGATATCACCCTTGAACTCTTTGAGGAAGGCGTGCACGTCGAGCACGTCGTCCATGGAGACGGGCGGCAGATGCTGGAGGGCAGCGATCTCTTCGGCGTCGGCCCGGGCTGTGAAGTCGAACTCGCTGCCGTCGCGCACGGTGGCGAACACCAGGCCCTGCGTGCCGCAGTGATTGCACACCACGGCCGAGACCCATACATCCTCGTGGTGCCCAAGCACGTAGATGTCGTTGCGCGTGTAGCGCTCCCCGCAGCCGACACACTGCAGGTTGGCAACCAGGTGACGAATGAACGCCTGCCGCATGGCGCGTTCCTCGCCGTCCATCACCAGGCTCCTTTCCTGGAGCTCCCTCCCCCGCACAGTGCCCCAGCCCGCGGGTGGGCCTGGGGCGCCGCGGCCCGGTAGCGCACCCCAGAGCGGTATGCTCCATTACCTCCATTATACACACATTGCCAGGCTTTGGAAAGCGAGAGAGGCATCCTGAGTGCGCGGATGCTGCAACTCGTGAAGGCTTCTCGGCACCGCGAATGTCCCCCTCTCGGGCGATTCCCCGGAGTATCCCAGGGCTCGCGCAGCCCTGTGCCAGGTAAAGGAACTTGCTGCGACCAGGGATGGCAGCCGGGTGTTGAGCTCCGCTCGCTCCCGGCCCGGCCCCTGGGTGGGGGGGGTTGGCGGGTTGGCTGGCGCCGGCCGCCCGCGGGCGGCCGGCGCCAGCCAACCCGCCAACCCCCCAGACGGTTTCGCACCGGGTGGGGTGCGGAGCGCGTAGCCCGGTCCCTGGCCCGGCGACCGCTCAAGTTCCTGAGCAGCGGGGGGAGTGCCGTTGGTCGTCGGTCAGGGTGTTTGGGGGGCGTCTTCATGGCGAGCCTGGCCCTGGGCTTTGGGCTCGAAGAAGATGAGCAGGGTCGAGCCGTACTTGCGCTCGTCGGTCCGCTCGAGGTGCTGCAGGGCGACGGGCTCGTCCTCTTTGGGGAAGATCTGTACCACGACCACCCCGTTGGGCGAAAGGTAGCCTGGCCGGTCGATGGCCTGCAGGGCCTGCACCCAGAGCCGTTTGTATTGCGGGGGCGCGATGTAGATGAGATCGAAAGGCTCCTCAGGCGGGCGGCCGACGTAGGCAAAGGCATCCCCCGCCACAACTTGGGCCCGGTCGGTCAGGCGCGTGGCGGCCAGGTTGCGGCGGATCGTGGCCAGGGCGCGCCGGTCACGCTCTACGAACACGGCTTCGCGTGCCCCCCGGCTCAGCGCTTCGATCCCTACCGCACCGGTGCCGGCAAACATGTCGAGCACCCGCGCGCCCACGATGGAGCCGCCCAGGATGTCGAAGAGCGATTCCTTCACCCGGTCTGTGATCGGGCGAGTCGACTCGCCGGGCACTGAGGCCAGGGGCGTGCCTTTGGCGCTGCCGGCGATCACACGCATGGCTTTGCTCCCAGCCCTGCTGTAGCGCCGGCCGGCTGCAGGAAGAGGGAGGGGGATGCGGTCGAGGGCACCAGCACCCTGAGCGCCCGCGGTACCACCTCCACATGGAGCGGCGTCTGGCCGGCGGCCTCTCCATCCACCTGCACCGCCATCGGCTTGTCGGTGTAGATATCGACGGTGCGCGCGCGGTAGCAGATCATCTGGGGATCTCGCATGTGGTAGCGGGTGAGCAGGCTGAAAAAGTGATGTAGGGTGGCTGCCAGCCCGTGGCCACGGAAGAGGAAGACGTCGAGATAGCCGTCGTCCAGGTAGGCGGCCGGCGCGATCTGTACCAGGCCCCCGCCGTAGAGCTGAGCGTTGGCGATGACCATCAGCACCACGCGGCGCCGCTCGATGTGGCCGTCGACGATGACGGTGGAATGGGTGCCGGCAAAGTTGAGCGCGACCGTCAGGCCGGTGATGGCGTAGAGCAAGTTGCCCAGGCGATGCCTGAGCTCGACCAGTGGCTCCACCTCGTGGGCCACCTCGGCATCGATGCCGATGCCGGCCCAGAGCAGGAAGTAGCGCCCGTTGGCCCGCCCGAGGTCGACCCGGCGCACCGAGGCCCCGAGCAGCCCGTAGGCCACCTCGCGCAGGGGGTGGCGCATGGGCAGGCCCCAGGCGGGCAGCCCCAACTGCTTGGCCCAGACGTTGCCCGTGCCCACAGGCATGACGCCCAGCGCCGCCTCGGAGCCCACCAGCCCGTTGACCACCGCGTTGACTGTGCCATCGCCCCCGGCGGCGATTACCACGTCGGCCCCCTCAGCCACGGCGGAGCGTGCCAGGCCCGTGCAGTCGCCGGGGCGGGCAGCCTCGCGCACGCGCACTTGCCAGCCCCCCGCTTCGAGCACCTCGATGGCCTCGCGCAGGGGCTGCTGCGCGTCGCGCTGGCCGGCCATTGGGTTCCAGATCAGATCCGCTCTCATGCCCGAATCATACTGCAGACCGCTCCCTTTGTCCAAGGTGGCCTTGACTTTTGCCCACTGCCGTGCCAAAATAGCCCCATGATCGTGGACTTTCACACCCACATCTTTCCGCCTGAAATCATCGCAGGGCGCGACCGCTACCTCGAGCGCGATGCCTGGTTCGGCCGCCTCTACGCCAACCCCAAGGCCCGCATGGCTACTGTCGAGGACCTGTTGGCCGCCATGGACCGCGCCGGGGTTGATATGGCCGTGACCTTTGGCTTCGCCTGGGCTGACCCCGGCCTCTGCCGCCTGGCCAATGACTATGTGATCGAGGCCGTTCGCGCCCACCCGGGGCGCCTGGTGGGCCTGGCGGTGCTGAACCCGGCGGTGCCTGGCGCTGAGGCCGAGTTGGCGCGCGCTGCCTCGGCCGGCCTTTCGGGGGTCGGCGAGCTGATGCCTGATGGCCAGGGCTACGCTCTGGGCGACGTAGAGGCGCTGGCGCCGGTCATGGATGGAGCGCGGATGCTGGGTTGGCCCGTGCTGGCCCATGCGAGCGAGCCGGTCGGCCACGAGTATGCCGGGAAGGGGAGGGCCTCGCTGGAGGCGGCGGTGCAGCTCGCGACGCGCTTTCCCGAGACGACCCTGGTCCTGGCCCACTGGGGTGGGGGGCTGCCGTTCTACGAGCTGATGCCCGAGCTGCGCCGCACCCTGGCCCGCGTGTACTATGACACGGCGGCCTCGCTCTATCTGTACGACGATGCGATCTTTCGGGTCGCCGCCAGCATCGTGGGGGGCAAGGTCCTCTTCGCGACCGACTATCCGCTGCTCGAGCCCGGCCGCTTCCTGGCGCGGCTGCGCGCTGCCGGCCTGGGCCAGGAGGCGCTGGCCCAGGTTTTGGGCAAGAATGCGGCCCGGGTGTTGGGCCTGGATGGGCAGAGGGCAGGCCCGAGAGCCCGGGCGTGAGCGAGGGGCGCGCGCCGGCAGGCCTGCGCTACGGTTCAGAAAGCCTGTGTCAGGGGGTTGGGGTGGAGACCATCCGCACCTTCATTGCCATCGAGTTGGACGCTGCGCTGCGGGCCGCCCTCGCAGAACTGGAGGGCGAGCTCAGGCGCGCCCCGCTGGCCCGCCTGGGCCGCTGGGTGGACCCGAACGGCATTCATCTGACGCTCAAGTTTCTGGGCGATGTGTCGGCCGGCCAGCTTGCGGAATTGCGAGAGGCCATGCGCCGCGCTGCGGCCACGGTGGCCCCCTTCGAGCTGGCAGTGGCGGGGTTGGGCTGTTTCAGCGCGCGGCAGCCGCGAGTGATCTGGGTGGGCGTGGAGGATGCCTCGGGATCCCTGGCACGCCTGCAGTGCGCTGTCGATCGCGAGTTGGGGACCATCGGCTTTCCGCCGGAAGGCCGCCCCTTCTCACCCCACCTCACCCTGGCGCGCGTCCGCGATCAGGCCAACGGCCGCGAACGGGCCGAGATGGGGGCCTGGGTCAAGGCGCAGGAGGTGGGCAGCTTGGGGAGGATGCGGGTCACAGAGATCGCGCTCATGAAGAGCGACCTGCGCCCGACCGGCGCCGTGTATACTCGCCTGGATGCCGCTCACCTCATGCAGCAGGGGGAGGGGTAGCCTGATGCAGCCGGTGGATGACCGCAGCAGCTTCCTGGTCTTCTCCGGCAATGCCAACCCGGCCCTGGGCGCAGCGATTGCCCGGGAGATGCATACCAGCCTGGCAGCCATCACCGTCAGCACCTTCCGCGACGGCGAGACGCGGGTTGTGGTCCACAGCGACGTCGGCGGCCGCGACGTGTTTGTCATCCAGCCCACCTGCCCCCCGGTCAACCAGAACCTGGTCGAGCTCCTGCTGATGCTCGATGCCTTTCGCCGCGCAGGGGCTGCCCGCTGCACGGCCGTGCTCCCCTACTACGGCTACTCGCGCCAGGAGAAGCGCACCACACCGCAGGAACCGATCTCGGCCAAGCTCGTGGCCAACCTGCTGGCGGTGGCCGGCGCCGACCAGGTCATCACCATGGACCTGACGGTGGGCGCCATCGAGGGCTTTTTCGACCTGCCCCTCGTCCACCTGCACGCCGTGCCGGTGCTCGCCCGCGCCTTTGCCGGCGTGGACCCCGACACGGTGGCCATCGTGGCTCCCGACTTGGGGGCCGTCAAGCGAGCCGAGGCCTTTCAGCAGCTCCTGGCGCCCCAGGCCCCAGTGGCGGTGGTCTTCAAGGAGCGGCCTCACCCCGACGAGGCGGCCGCAGCCGACATGGTGGGCAACGTGCGCGGCCGGCAGGCAATCATCGTCGACGACATCATCTCCACCGGCGCGACCCTGTTCGGCGCGGCCCAGATGGTGCTGCAGCGGGGCGCCAGGAGCGTTGCGGCCTGCGCGACGCACGGCGTGTTCGCGCCCGGGGCCGTCGAGGCACTGGAGGCATCGCCGCTGTCACGCATCGTCGTCACCGACACCATTCCGGTCGAACCACGTGGCAAGCTGCAGGTGGTGAGCGTCGCCTCACTCTTCGTGGAGGCCATCCGCCGCATCCATGGCGAGCTCCGTCTGGTTACCATGGCGAGCCAGGCTGTCTGAGGAGGTTTGGCATGCAGTTCATCGATCGACACGACGCCGGCCGCCGCCTGGCCGAGGCGCTGGACTTCCTCCGGGGCAGGCCGGGCCTGGTGGTGTTGGCGGTGCCGCGCGGAGGGGTGGTGGTGGGCGCCGAGGTGGCACGTGCCCTCAAGGCCCCGCTGGATATCGTGATCGCGCGCAAGATCGGTGCGCCCGACAACCCCGAGCTGGCCATCGGCGCTGTGGCGCCCGACGGCACCGCGGTGTTTGATGAGGAGATGGTCGCGCAGCTAGGGGTCAGCAATCGCTACATCCAGGCTGCGACGGAGGATGCGCGGCAGGAGATCCAGCGCCGGCTGCGGCTCTATCGCGGCGACCGGCCGCCTCTGGATGTCGCGGGCAAGACGGCCGTTGTCACGGATGACGGCGTGGCCACCGGCATGACCACCCTGGCGGCGATCCGCTACCTGCGGAAGCAAGGGCCGCGCGAGCTGATCCTGGCCGTGCCGGTCGGCCCGCCCGAGACCGTCGCCATGCTCGGCCGCGAAGTGGATCGGGCGGTTGTGCTCTACACGCCCGAGATGTTCTGGGCCGTCGGCGCCTTCTACCAGCGCTTTGAGCAGACGAGCGATGAAGAGGTCGTGGCGCTCCTGCGCGAGGCAGCCGCCGAAGCGCCCCGAGCCTGATCCCCCCGCTCCGCTACGCCCCGCCGGCCCGTGCGCGTGGCTGTCGCTCAGGGCTGCCTGCCAGCCGGCTTGCCAGCCGGTGAAGGCCGGCCCCCAGTCCAAAGGCTACCAAGGGGATGGCCAGAGCCAGGGCCACGATGCTGCCCAGGCCGGCAAGCTGGGCGTAGAGCTGGCCGGGGATGTCGGAGGCGCAGCCTGGCGCCACGATCAGGCCGGCCACCCCCTGAGAGCCGAGGCCGGGGCGCTGGCCCACAGCGTTCCACCCTACGCCCCAGCGGCCATCGGCGGCCAGCGCCAGCCACAGGGCACCGATGAGGCCGGGGATGCCGTGGGTGGCCAAGGCACCGTTGGGGTCGTGCCACCGCAGCGTATGCTCTACCCAGTAGAGGAAGAAGGGAAGGACGGCTCCAGCCAAGACGCCGGCTGCCAGCGCTGCCCAGGGCGGCATGAACCCGCAGCCGGCGCTGCCGGCCACAAGGCCCGCTACGAGCCCGCGCGCCGCCAACAGGGCATCGATGCGGCCGCTGGCGAGCCATGAATAGAGGAGGCCGGGCGCCATGCCGCCGGCGGCTGCCAGCATGAGGTTCACTGCCACCAGGCCGGCGGGCACGTCGGGCGTGACCAGCGGGTTGGCCGAGGCCAACCCTATCCAACCCAACGGCGCCAGAAGCGCGCCGATGAGCATGAACACCGGAAAGTGGGCGGGGGGCAGCGCTGTGGGGCCCGGGCGCGCAGCCTTGCTCCGGCGGCCGAAGATGAGGATGCCGGCCAGGGCAGTGCATGCGCCCAGAACGTGCAGCGTGGCCGAGCCTCCCAGGTCGACAAAGCCATGCCCCAGGCCTGCGTTCGCGCCCAGAAGCGCCAGCCAGCCGCCACCCCACGTCCAGTTGCCCACCAGGGGGAAGAGCAGCCCGCCCATCACCGCGGCAGTGCCCAGGAGCACGGCCCGGTTGGCGCGCCGCGCCAGCGCCAGGGTGGGGATGAGGGTCGCCACAGCCACTGCGGGCAACTGTACAGCGGCCAGGGCGTAAGCGTCGGGCGTGGCTGCGCCGCCGGTCAGGGCGAACCCGCGCAGGCCGATGGCACCCCAGCCAAGCCCCAGCGTGGGGTCGAGCGGCGACCACTCGGCCACCAGACCCGCCACACCTGGCCATCCCACGCGCAGGGCCAGGCCCCCGAACTGGAACGCAAAACCACAGGCGACGTAAGCGACGAGGCCGACGGCCAGCGCACCGAGCGCCGTCGCCACCACTTCGCCGGCCTCGTCGGGGGGAGTGGCTCCTACCGCCAGGAGGATGAGCGCCAGGGGAGCCAAAAGGCCCAGCAGGGCGGCCTGCAGGTGAGCGCCGGGCCAGCCCGGCGGCGTAGCATCGGAGGCGAGCACGGTAACGGGAAAGAGGGCCGCCAACCCCAGCAATACCAGGCAGGCGGCGGCCCTGCGGATGGGGCGCAGCATGGGGCCTCCTCAACGGCGTGTGGATGGAGCGCATGATACTGCAACTCCGCAGGCCCGTCAACAGAGGGATTCCTCGCTCACCCTTCTCCGTGCCCGCCCTGAAGCCCTGCCAGGTCCATGGCGATGGCCTGGCGCAGGTTGGGCAGCCAGGCCGGCCGGCCCATAGGCACGCCCTGGTCGCGGACGTACTCGCATACGACAGCCATGAGAGCATCGCGGGCCGCTGGCATGAGACAGGTGGGTGCGGAGCAGGGGCGACGCTCGTGGGGCGAGCCGTCGGGCGCAGGGGGTGGAAACCCCAGCGTCGCCTCCGGCTGGCACCATGCATAGTGGCGCCCCTCGACGACGAAGGTGAAGCGGATGAGCCCCGGTGAGGGGCAGGCGGGGCCAAGGGTGCAAGCCAACCCGGTGCAGCCCGCCGGAAAGGCCGCGACACAGAGGCCCTGGGCGTGCAGTGCCTGGATCAACCCCCCACGCAGGCTGCAGATGGCGCAGCGATGGTCGCCCAGGCGGGCATGGCGGTCCAGCTCCTCCATGGCGCTGGCCACTGCCCGCAGGGAATTGGCCCGGATGTAGGCCCGGGCCTCGCGGCGCAGCGCCCACCAGTACAGGTAGCGCCTGACCTCGTGCACCTCGCCCCTCCACACCTCGAGCGCTCTGGCCGTTGACCGGCCTCCGGCATGGAGCGTGCCAGGGCAGGCCGATGACTCTCCCCCTGCTCCGTCCGCGCGTCGCGCGTCCGCGAACATTGACCCCTGTCTGCTCTTTGGCTATAATGGGCAGTGTGTGTTCCCCTCCTGTGCGACACGGCGGCCCTGGTAGGAGGTAAGCCAGCGCTGCGTAGCCACCGCCCGTGCGTGGGGCATTTCCCCCGCGCTCTCAGGGCGTAGGCCCATCATAAGCGTCCCCTGGTTTTCCCAATCGTGATTCGCCGGCACCATCCGTCTCGCCCGGCCCTGTGGACCGGACTCAAAGGGGAGGAAACATGAACGCAAGGCGCTACCTGGCACGGCTGGCCGCGGCAGTGCTCCTTCTGGCCCTGTTGGCCGGCCTCGCTCCGGCAATGGCGATGCCCGCCCGCTCGGGCGCGGCCAGTGTGGTGATCAGCCAGGTCTATGGCGGCGGCGGGAATTCGGGCGCCACGTACAGGAATGACTTTGTGGAGCTGTTCAACCGCGGCGCCGAACCGGTCTCGCTGGCTGGGTGGTCGGTCCAGTACGCCAGCGCCACCGGCACGGGCAACTTTGGGGCGAACAGCAGCCAGCTCACCGAGCTCCCCGACGTCGTGCTCGAGCCGGGCCAGTACCTCCTGATCCAGGAGGCCCAGGGCAGCGGCGGAACCGTTGACCTGCCAACCCCCGACGTGATTGACCCCACCCCGATCAACATGAGCGGCACGGGCGGCAAGGTGGCGCTGGTCAACACCACCACCCCGCTGGGCTGCAATGGCGGCTCATCGTCCTGCTCAGGCACGGCCCTGGCTGCCATTGTGGACCTGGTCGGCTGGGACGGAGCCAACTATTACGAGGGGAGCGGGCCTGCCCCGGCGACCACGAACAGCACGGCGGTCGTCCGCGCCAACGATGGCTGTACCGACACCGACAACAACGCCGCCGATTTCGTCGCCGCGCAGCCGACGCCGCGCAACACTGCCTCGCCCCGGCACTTCTGCACTGCGGAACAGGCTCCTAGCGTGGTAAAGACGGTCCCGGCGGCGGGCGCCGCCTGCATCGAGCCCGACACCCAGATCAGCGTCACCTTCAGCGAGCCCGTCAACGTGACGGGGGACTGGTTCACGGTCACCTGCGACAAGAGCGGCAGCCACAGCGCGTCGGTCAGCGGCGGGCCCACCGCCTTCACGCTGAGCCTGGATCAGGAACTGGCCGAAGGCGACTCCTGCCATGTGACCATCGTGGCCGCGCGGGTCAGCGATCAGGACCTGCTTGACCCTCCCGACACGATGGCTGCCGATTATGGGTGGAACTTTGAGGCCATCACCCTGCCTACGCCCATCCATGCCATCCAGGGTGCGAGCCATCACTCGCCGCTGAGCGGCCAGAACGTCTGCAATGTGCAGGGCATCGTCACCGCCAAACGCGCCACCGGTTTCTACCTGCAGGACCCCAACCCGGATGGCGATGAGGCCACTTCTGAAGGGCTCTTTGTCTACACCAACCCGGCGTCGGTCAACGTGGGCGACCTGGTGCGGGTGGCGGGCAGCGTCTCGGAGTACAGGCCCGGCGGCAGCCAGACCAACCTCACGATCACAGAGCTTACTTCGGCCAAGGTGAGGGTGCTATCCAGCGGCAACGCGTTGCCCCAACCCGTGGTCATCGGCAGGGGTGGGCGCGTGCCGCCGGGTGAGGTTATCGAGGATGATGCCACCGATGGCAATGTGGAGACGAGCGGCGTGTTCGACCCGGCCAGCGACGGCATCGATTTCTACGAGAGCATGGAGGGGATGCTCGTCGAACTCCATGACCCTGTGGCAGTGGGGCCGACGGCGGTTCAGTATGGTGAGCTGCCGGTGGTGGGCGACAACGGCGCCTACGCTTCCGTGCGTACACCGCGGGGCGGCGTGGTGGTGCGCCCCGGCGACTTTAACCCGGAGCGGATCATCCTCGACGATGAGATCATCAAGCTCGCGGGCGGAGCCATGCCCGCGCTGGACGTGGGTGGCTCGCTGGCGGGGGCGGTGGTCGGCGTCATGGACTACAACTATGGCAACTTTATGATCGAGCTGACTCAGGTGCCCATCGTCGCGGCCAACGGGCTGGCCCGCGAGGTCACAGCGCCGGCCGGCCCCAACCAGCTCGCGGTGGCTGCCTTCAACGTCGAGAACCTTGCGCCCAGCGACCCCCAAGCCAAGTTCGACAGGCTGGCGAGCCTCATCGTCGAGAACCTGCAGGCGCCAGACCTGATCTCCGTCGAGGAGATTCAGGACGATAGTGGCGTGGCCGATGACGGGGTCGTGGATGCCAGCCTCACCTACAGCAAACTCATTGCTGCGATCCAGGCGGCAGGAGGGCCAGCCTACCAGTACCGGCAGATCGACCCTGTGAACGATCAAGATGGCGGGGCCCCGGGCGGCAACATCCGTCAGGGCTTCCTTTTCCGCACCGACCGCGGCCTGAGCTTCGTCGACCGTCCGGGTGGCAGCTCGACCAGCGGCATCACCGTTGTGAGCGGGCCGCTGGGTGCGGAGCTATCGGCGAGCCCAGGGCGCATCGCCCCCGCCGATGTCGCCTTTGCGGATTCCCGCAAACCGCTGGCCGGCGAGTTTGTCTTCAAGGGCCACAAGTTCTTTGCCATCGCCAACCACTTTTGCTCCAAGAGCGGCGACCAGCCCCTCTCTGGCCGCTACCAGCCGCCCAGGCTGGCCTCTGAAGAGCAACGCGCGCAGCAGGCGCAGATCGTGCACGATTTCGTGGCCTCGCTCCTGGCGGTGGAGCCCGAGGCCGACGTGATCGTGTTGGGTGACCTGAATGACTTTCAGTTCTCTAGGCCGATCATGGTGCTCAAGGGCGACATCCTGCAAGATCTGGTCGATAGCTTGCCCGAGGGCGAACGCTACAGCTACGTCTATGAGGGCAACTCGGAGACGCTCGACCACATCCTTGTCAGCAACCACCTGTTCAAGTCGGTGCCCTACGACTATGATGTGGTGCACGTGAACGCCGAGTTCGCTGACCAGGCCAGCGACCACGACCCGCAGGTCGTCCGCATCACGCTGGAGCCGGCTGGCTTCGTGACGGGTGGCGGCTGGTTCAGCACACCGGCCGGCAAGGCGTCGTTTGACCTGGCCTGCAAGTACGTCGGTGGCACGGCCGTGCCCAGCGGTGAATTCGACCTCACCCTGCCCGGCCTGGTGTTCCACAGCACTGGCTACCAGCGGCTGGCACTCTCGGACGGGGTGGCCCAGGCATTGGGCACGGGTACCATCGAAGGGCGTGATGGCACGTTCGCCTTCACCGTGACGGCCATCGATGGTGCCACGCCAGGCCGAGGGGCGGACCGCCTGCGGGTGCAGCTCGTGGCCGCTGACGGCACCGTTGTGTATGACAATATGCCTGGCGTGAGCGATGTGTGGGCGGCATCGGATACCCCCGCCCTGGGCGGCGGCAATATCACCATCCACAGGGCGCGCTAGCAGTCCTCCACAGTGATGTGGAGCGTTATGGCACCAAGGTTGCCAAGGCGGATACCTGCCCCTCCCGCGCGCTCGGCGCGGGAGGGGCAGGTATGGGGGCATCCCGCCTGGCCGCCACGGCGGCATAACCGTCGATGTCACTGTGAGCGAATAACTAGGTGCGAAGACGGCGCATGGCCGGTGCTTGGCGCGGCACGCGATGGGCGGCACAGGGTGCAGCGCAGCTTGGGGCGGGTCTGACAGAGTTGCGGCAACGTGCCAAGATAACGCATAGTGCAGATCACAGAACGGGCCTCTGGGAGGTCGAGGATGGCAGAGTTGGCGATCAATGGGGGCACTCCGGTGCGCACGAAGCCCTGGCCGGCCTGGCCCGAGTGGGACGAGCGCGAGGTCGAGGCGGTGGCAGAGGTGGTGCGCTCGGGGCATTGGGGCGGCTTTCCGGAGCCCGGGCCCAAGGCGGCCGAGTTCGCGGAGCGCTTTGCCGCCTTTCAGGGGGCCAGGTATGGCATCGCCATGGCCAACGGCACCGTGACCCTCAGCGTGGCCCTGCAGGCCTGCGGCATCGGGTGGGGCGATGAGGTGCTCGTGCCCGGCTGCACCTTTGTGGCCACTGCCTCGGCGGTGTTGGCGGTGGGTGCGGTGCCGATCATCGTCGATGTGGACCCGGAGACCTTCTGCCTCGACGTGGCCAGGGCCCGCGAGGCGATCACCGAGCGCACCCGCGCCGTCATCCCGGTGCACCTGGGGATGAGCATGGCCGACGAGGATGCGCTCATGGCTCTGGCCCGCGAGCACAACCTGGTGGTCATTGAGGATTGCGCTCACGCCCACGGCCTGCAGTGGAACGGCAGGGGTGCCGGCACTTTCGGCCAGTTCGGCTCGTTCAGCCTGCAGTCGGGCAAGCTCCTCACCAGTGGCGAGGGGGGTATCCTGATCACCAACGACCGCAAGCTGGCCGAGGCAGCCCACTCGATCATCGACTGCGGCCGGCCCAAGGACCCCGAGGGCAGGGAGTACCATCTGGGCAGCAACTATCGTATCACGGAGCTGCAGGCTGCGCTGCTCTGCGCGCAGATGGATCGCCTGGAGGAGCAAATTGCCCGCCGCATCCCCAATGTCGCTTACCTCGATGCCCAGCTCAGCCAGATCGACGGCATCCGCGTGCAGAAGGCACCGGCGCAGGTGGGGCGGCGCAGTGGCTTCAACTATCTCTTTGTGTTCGACCGCGACAAGTTCTCGGGCATCGACAACGCCGCCTTCTGCATGGCCATGGCCGCCGAGGGTCTGCCGGCCGCCGACACCGGCTATGAGCCGATGAACGACTATTCGCTCTTCCGCCCCACTCCCGAGAACTGCCCGGTAGTGGCCGCCTTTGGCTCGCGCATGAACCTGCACAGCGTGCGCCTGCCGGTGAGCGAGATGCTCGGCAAGGCCGGCGTCTGGCTCGAGCACTATATCTTCCTGGGCACGCGGGAGGATATGGACGACGTCGTCGCCATCGTGCGCAAGATCCGCGACAACGCCTGGGAGCTTGGCTGACGGGGAGGCGCTCAGTGGCCGGCAGGGGATGCCGACCAGGCGAAGAGGCGGGCCGAGCTGGGGTCCGACACCAGCCCCTGCACCTGGCCGCCTGTGCCCCTGATCACCTGCACCCGCCAGAAGTACTGGCCCTCGCCTAGCAAGAGCCCGGTCGTGCGGTAGTAGGGTTGCTTGCACCAGGCTATGCCCTTGGGCTGCATGCCCACGCGGTACACCTGCAGGTCGAAGTACTCGTCATCGGCCAGAGTGTAGGGCCATGACCAACGGAACTCGACGCTGCCGGTGAACGAGGCCCCTTCAGCCGGGTAGACCAGGCTGGGAGGGGGGAACCAGCGCGGAGTGGAAGTAGCCGGGGGGCCGGCAAACCAGCGCGCCGTCGGCGCGCTGGTGGGAGGCGCCGGCACGTCTGGGGCCGTGGTTGTGGCCACGGTGGGCGCCGGGCTTGCGGTGGCGGTGGCATGTTGCTCAGGTGTGGCGGTGGGCTGGGGCGTAGCAACTGCCTCCGCCGGGCGAGGCGCTACCGCGGTGACGGTGGCGGCGGGCGATGGGAGCGACGTGGCGCTTGCCCCCTCAAGCCGCTGTGTGGAATGCCAGAGCAGGGCTCCTGCCGCCAGCAGCGCGGCCACGCTCACGCCCGCCAGAGCCAGCACGTGCCAGCTTGGGCTGTGCGGGATGCGGTCTGGCGCGGCCGCCCCGTGCCAGACGCTCAAAGCGGCGCCCCGCTCCAACGCCTGCAGCATCTGGCCCGGGCCGGCGAAACGCTCGTCGGGGTCGAGGGCCATCGCTTGCAGGATCACCGCCTCGACCTGCGGCGAGATCGCTTTGACGGCCTCGCGCGGCGGCTTCAACGCGGCCCCGGCAGCTCGTGTCCTGGCGTCGGGCGGCGCGCTGCCGGTCAGCAGTGCGTAGAGGGTGGCGCCCAGGCCATAGACATCGGAGCGCTCGTCGGCGCGGCCCTCGCGCTGTTCTGGCGCAAGGAAGGGCATCTCCTCCTGGGCAGCGCCCGCATCCCCAGTGTCCTCCACGTCGATCAGCCCCATGAGGTGTGGCGTCCCATCGGCGGTGAGCACAATCCGGCCCGGGGAGATATGGCCGTGCAGAATGGGAGGCTGCTGCGCATGAAGGTGGGCCACGGCCCCAAGCAAGCGGCCGAACCAGACCAACGCCTCGCCTTGCGCGAGCGCGCCCTTCTGGGCCAGCACCAGGCCCAGGTGTGGCTCGACGTAGCCCAGGACGACCAGGTACTGCCGCCCCGAAGGCTCGACGAAAGAGTCAAGTACTACCGGAAGGCTGGGGTGGTCCAGGCCTGCCAGGAGCGCTGCCTCCTCCCAAAAACGGGCCTGGGCTTCGGGCGATGGATCGGCATGCTCACGAATGAGAACGACTCGGGCCGCCCCCAACGTGTCGCTGCCGCGATATAGGGCGCCGAAGCGGCCGACCTGGATGGGGGATTCGATCACGTAGCGCCCGCGCAGCACGGTGCCAGGGGCAAGCGTGTCTCCCATGGTTGACCTCCCTCCGGACCATCACCTCTACACGTCAGTTCAGGGGCAGACAAACCGCGAACGGAAGGTGCTCCTCTCCCGCTGTCGCCGGGAAGGGCTGGCGATAGGAGGGCACGGGGGCTCTGCGCCTGTCGGCCCCGCGCGCCGCAGCTGAGCAGGCTACCTTGTCTGCCGCGGATTATACCCATGGCCTGCCCAGTTGCCAACTGGACCGGTTTTGACTATGCTTTCCCCGTGCCGTACCCCTGTAAGGCAAAGGAGAGAGGACCATGGCACAGCCCGCCAGAGTGGCAGTGATCCGGACCCGGCCCGAGACGGTGCTCGCCGACTATGAACGCCTGCTGGAGCTGGCTGAGGTGCGGGCACACCTGGCCCCAGGCGCCACCACTATCCTAAAAGACAACATCTCCTGGCACTATCCCTTCCCCGGGGCCAATACCACTCCCTGGCAGCTCGAGGGCACCACCTTGGCCCTGAAGCATGCCGGCTACGATGACCTGGTCTGTGTGCAGAACAAGACGGTGGTGATCGACGCCTTCAAGGGCGAGGACTTGAACCACTACCGCCCCATCTTTGCACGCTACGACATCCCTGTGCTCTACAACTTTCGGCGCCAGGATATGCAGTGGGTGCGCTATGTGCCCAGGGCCAAGATGCTGGTGCTCGACAAGATTTTCCCCGACGGTATCATGATCCCCGACTATTTCGTGGGCAAGAACATCGTGCACTTGCCTACGGTCAAGTGCCACATCTATACGACCACCACCGGGGCAATGAAGAATGCCTTCGGCGGGCTGCTGAACACCCACCGCCACTGGACCCACACCTGGATCCACGAGACGCTGGTCGATCTATTGGCCATCCAGCGCGAGATCCACGCCGGGCTCTTTGCAGTGATGGATGGCACGACGGCGGGCAACGGGCCTGGGCCGCGGCTGATGCAGCCGGTGCAGATGGACCTCATCCTGGCCTCGGCCGACCAGGTGGCGATCGACGCCGTGGCGGCCAGGCTGATGGGCTTTGACCCGCTCTCCATCCGCTATATCGCCCTCGCGCACGAGGCAGGCCTGGGCTGCGGCGACCCGAGGCAGATACAACTGGTGGGGGATGACATCTCGGGCGAGCAGCACCACTTCCGGCTGGCCAAGAACTTTCACACCACGATGGCCTGGCTCTCCTGGTATGGCCCCACCCGGGTACTGCAGAAGCTGATCTTCCACACGCCGCTCGTCGCCATCCCGACCCTGGTCTCCGAGGCGTACCACGACTACTATCGTTGGCCCACCAAGGAGCGGCGGATCGCCGAGGAGTGGCAGCGCACTTCACCATGGGGCCAGCTCTTTGTGCGCTACGGCGAGGGCCAGTAGCCCAGCGAGTGGCGCGGGCGCCACAACGGCAGTCCTTGGAAGAGGCCCGCTATCTGGGAGTCTTCCTGCGCCCGCATCCGGAAGGTTCCCTGCGGGTGAGAGCCGGGCGGGTGTGACGGGCCGGCAGTGACCCGGGCTGGGGTCGGTGGGGCCAGCGCACTGCGGTGCCCGGCGGCGGTCGCCAGGCTGGGGGCGGGCGACTGCCTGCGACCCACCCCGCTCGGCGGGTACGACTGATTGACAGGCATACCCCTTTGCCCTACAATCCTCAACATGGGACCCCTGGAGGCCCCGGAGGAGAGCGCGTTGTGAAGAGCATCCGCGAAGCCATCGCTGCCCTGGTCGGCGGGCGAGACCTGAGCGAGGAAGAGGCCCAGTTTGCCATGGCCCAGGTCTTGGAGGGTAGTGCAACGCCGGTCCAGGTCGGGGCGTTCCTGACCGCACTCCAGATGAAGGGGGAGACGGCAGCCGAGATCACGGGGTGCGCCCGGGCGATGCGCAGGCTGGCCCAGCCGGTGCGGCCCCGGCGGACCGACCTGGTGGACATCTCGGGCACGGGAGGCGACCAGGCGGGCACGTTCAACATCTCGTCGGTGGCCGCCTTTGTGGTGGCAGGGGCGGGCGTGGCGGTGGCCAAACATGGCGCGCGCTCCCTTTCCCACCGCTGCGGCTCGGCCGACCTGTTGGAGGCTCTGGGCGTCGACCTGGACCTGTCGTCCGAGCAGGTCGCGGCCTGCATCGACACGGTGGGCATAGGCTTCCTCTTTGCGCCGCACCTGCACCCCACCCTGGAGCATGCGAACCGCGCCCGGGCCGAGATTGGGACGCATACCATCTTTGACGTCCTGGGGCCGCTCACCAACCCGGCAGCGGCTCCGGCGCAGGTAGTGGGGGTCTACTCGGCGGCGCTCACCGAGCCGGTGGCCGAGGCCATGGGGGCCCTGGGCAGCCGGGCGGCCTACGTGGTAGCAGGCGCCGATGGGATCGATGAGTTCTCGACGACCGGGGTCAACAAAGTCAGCCGGCTCGATGGCGGCACCGTCTCTACCTTTGCCCTCGATGCTCTCGAGCTGGGCCTGCCGCGGGCACGCCTTGCGGATATCCTGGGTGGCTCGTTGGAGCAGAACGTGCGCATCGTCCGTGCTATCCTCGATGGCGAGCCGGGGCCCCGTCGCGACATCGTGCTGTTCAACGCGGCGGTCACTCTCTTGGTGGCCGGCCGCACCAGCGATTTGGGTGAGGCCCTCAACCTTGCGGCGCAGTCGATCGACAGTGGGCAGGCGCGCCGCAAACTCGATGATCTGGTCGACTGTAGCCGCCGCGTAGCGCGGGGCTGAGGCTGCCCCCTGGCTTGCGCGGTTCGGCGGGCCTGCGCCTTGCGGGGCCTGGCCACCATGCTGACCCTGTCTGACTGTCAGGAGTCCTTGACCGGATGCATCTCATAGGGAACTCTGGCCCGCGCGACGGCGGAGCAGCCTGGGGCCTGAAGGACGTGGCCTGGGCTGGGCTGACCGGCGCGGTGCTTTTTGGGGCAGTCACCATCTCGGCCGCCATGATGGCGCGGCTGACGCCCGACGCGGGCGGTGCGGTCTATCTGCGCGGAGCGATGGTGGCACTGGCGGAGTTGGTCTTTCTCCTGCCGGTGTGGCTCTTCGCTCTGCGCAAACCAGGGGTCGGCTGGCGCGAGCTGGGGTTGCGCCCCTTCCGGCCCCTGCCCGGCTGCGCAGCGGCGCTCGTGCTCCTCTACCTGACCTTCTCGGTCAACCTGGCCTGGGGGCTGGCCCTGCGTTGGTTGGGTTGGCCTGGCCAGCCCGATGTGCGGGCTCTCTTCGGCAGGGGGCCGCTGAGCCTGGCGGTGGCGCTGGTGGGGACCGCCGCTGTGGCGCCGCTGGCCGAGGAAGTGTTCTTCCGGGGCTTTGTATTCCCGCCCCTGCGGCGGCGCCTGGGCTTGGTGGCCGGCATCGCCGTCGATGCCGCGCTCTTCGCCCTCCTGCATTTCACCCCCACGGTGTTCCCCCCGATCTTTGCGCTGGGCGTCTTCTTCTGTCTCCTCTACGAGTTCACCGGTTCGCTGTGGCCTGGGATGATGCTCCATGCGACCGTGAACACCCTCGCGGTGTTGGCGGTGTATCTGCTGCCCAGGTGAGGCTGGCGGGCAACCCTGTGGCCTGGCCGGTGTTCTTGCTGCAGAAGGCATCCACTTTCACAGTTGGCGCGGGAGACGGACAACATGGCGACGATGCGGCTGATCGTCAACCCTGCAGCCGGGCGCGGCCAGGCAGCCCAGCTCGAGCCGCAGGTCTGCAGAATCCTGGAAGGGCTGGGCGTACCGTTCGAGGTGCAGCGTACCGCGCGCCCCAATGAGGCAATCCATCTGGCCGAGCAGGCCTCGCTGAATGGGTGCCGGCCGGTGGTGGCTGTGGGCGGCGATGGCACAGTGAACGAGGTGCTCAACGGCCTGGTGCGCGCCCACGCGAATGGCGGCCCGGTGGGCACGCTGGCGGTGATTCCGGCTGGCTCGGGCAACGACTTTGAGTACATGCTGAGGCGGACTGACGGGCTGGAGGAGGCATGCCGGCGGCTGGCCGAAGGCCGCGTGCGGCTGATCGACGTGGGGCGGGTGAATGAGCGCTACTTTGCCAACGGCGTCGGCATTGGCTTTGATGCCGTGGTCAATGTCGTCTCGCGCCGGCACCGCCGGCTGCGCGGTTTGCCCCTCTACCTGCTCGCCCTGCTGGAGACCGTGTTCATCTACTACAAGGCGCCGATGATGACCGTCACCTACGACGGCGGCGAGTTTTCCGCGCCCATGCTGATGATCTCGGCCATGAATGGCCGGCGCTTTGGGGGCGGCTTCCTGGTGACGCCCCAGGCGGAGATCGACGATAGCCTCCTCGACCTGTGCCTGGCCCGGAAGGTGAGCAGGCCGGAGATCCTGCGCATGATCCCCCTCTTCATCCGCGGCACGCATACCCATCAGGCCGCAGTGCGCATGGTCCGCTCGCGCCGGCTGGTGGTGGAATCGGAGGACGGGCTTGCCTCGCATGTGGATGGCGAGATCTTTACGCAGGACGCCCGGCGGCTGGAGATCGAGATCCTGCCCCGACGGCTGAACATCGTCGGCTAGCACACGGCGGTGCTTGTCCGCAAGAGCGCGGCATACAGGGGGGCCATGCGGTGGGGTCTGGCAGGGGCCCACCTGCCGGGCACAGCAGCCACCTAGTGGTCCCGGCTGACAAGCATCAGTGCCAGGTCGCGCAGGGCCTGGCGCGCCGGCGATGGGGGGACGGCCCCCTCGAGGGCTGCCAGCGCCTGCTGGGTGTGCTCCTCGGCCAGGGCAGCGGCGCGCTCGCGGCCTCCTGCCGTCTCGATGCAGCGGATTGCGGCTGCGACGTCGTCGTCGCTGAGCGTTGGCTGAGCCATGAGGCGCGCCAGTTCGCCATCGCCCCGCGAGGCGAGCGCCTCCATCGCGCAGAGGATGGGGAAGCTCTTCTTGCGGCTGCGGATGTCGTCGGCAGCAGGCTTGCCGGTGGTGGCCGGGTCGCCCCAGATGCCCAGGATGTCATCGACGATCTGGAAGGCCAGGCCCAGGTGGCGGCCGAAGCTGTGGAGCGCTGCGTGGGGGCCACTCAACCCCGCGCCAACCAGCGCTCCGGTCTCGGCCGCGCAGGCCACAAGCGCCGCGGTCTTGCCTTCGATCATCTCCATGTAGCTGGCGAGGCTGACCTCGGGTTGGCCCTCGAAGGCCATGTCGAGGTATTGCCCGCGGCAGAGGGCCAGCGATGTCTCTTCCAGGCGTTGCAGGATGGCCAGCACGATCTCGGCGGGCACCCCGGCTGCAGCCAGGCCATGCACGGCCACCCGCGCCAGAGCGAACATGGCATCGCCGGTGTTGATGGCCTGGGGCACCCCCCACTCGGCCCACACTGTGGGGCGGTGGTGGCGCGTGGCGCTCCGATCCTCGATGTCGTCGTGGATCAGGGAAAAGTTGTGGATGAGCTCGATCCCGGCGGCCAGGGGGATGGCTGTCTGCCACTCTCCTCCTGCGGCCTGGCAGGAGAGCAGGCAGAAGAGGGGCCGCACGCGCTTGCCCCTCGGCGCCGAGATGGGCCGCAGGTCACGATCGGCCCATCCCAGATGGTAGCGCATCACACCGTAGAGCGGCTCGACGGCCGGCGAGGGCGCGTCGAGCAGGCCACGCATCGCGGCCTCCACCGCCTCGATGTAGGGTTGGAGCTGGATACCCACCCTCAGGTCTCCTCAGGCACGTTACCAGCCGCCACCAACGGCGCCCGCCGCAGCGCCTCGGTAGTGGGGGAACCCGTGAGAAAGGCGGCCAGGCGCAGCTCGGCCACAAACTCCTCCAGGAGCTCGACCACGGCCTCGGCCGAGACCGTCGCCGGTTCCAGGAGGGGCAGCGCCAGCCCCACCAGGTTGGCACCCAACGCCAGAGCCTTGGCCGCCTGCACGCCGGTGCGAATGCCGCCCGAGCCGATGATGAGGCGCCCTTCCCCTGCGGCCTCCCGTGCGCCGCGGATCGCTTCGGCCGTCGGGATGCCCCATCCCTCCAGGGCGGTGGCCAGGCGACGTGCCCGCGCGTCGGGAGAACGGTACGCCTCGACCCTGCCCCACGAGGTGCCACCGGCCCCGGCCACATCGACGGCATGCACGCCCGCCTCGAACAGCGCCCGCACCACCTGGGGCGAGAGCCCCCAGCCCACCTCTTTGACGATCACGGGCGAGCCCAGCCGGCTGCAGACCCCCTCGATCTTGCGCAGGAGGCCGCGGAAGTTGCGGTTGCCTTCCGGCTGCAGGACCTCCTGCAGGGGGTTGAGGTGCAGGACGAGGGCATCGGCCTCGATCATCTCCACAGCACGGCGGCACTCTTCCAGGCCGTAGCCATAGTTGAGCTGCACAGCGCCGAGGTTGGCCAAGAGCGCGACGTGGGGCGCCACGTCGCGCACGCGGTAGGTGGCGGCCAGGGCAGCGTCGTCGATCGCTACCCGCTGCGAGCCCACCCCCATGGCCACACCCAGCGCCGCGGCTGCTGCCGCCAGGTGGCGGTTGATCTTCGCGGCGAGGGGTGTGCCGCCGGTCATCGGCGAGATCACGAGCGGAGCGCGCAACTCTCTGCCCACGAAGCTGACCCCCAGGTCCACGTCGTCGAGGGCCAGCTCGGGCAGCGCCTGGTGTACCAAGCGATACCTCTCGAACCCTGCCGTCAGCCTGGCAAACGAGACGTCCTCCCGCAAACAAGTTTGCAGGTGGTCGCTCTTCCGCTGCTCCGTCATGCGCTCACGCTCCTCTGTGGCATAGAAGCCAATAATAGTGAGGGGAGAGCAGGGTGTCAAGCGAATGCAGCCACAGAGGCACAGCCGATCCTGTGGGCAAGCTGCGTGCTGAGCCCTGTCGTGTGGTGTTGCACCCCTGTCTCCAAGCTGCGGGGGCAGGCATGGGCTGGGGGGCGGCGGGCAGCTTCGCCGTCCCTGAAACATCCTGGGCACCCCAGGGGCCGGAGCTCACTGGACGGAGAAGCTCAAGAACTCGCTGAGCGGCACGTTCTCGCCGGGTCGCATGCCTTCCCAGCCGATGAGGAAGCGGTACTGGCCCGGTTTGAGGTCGGCCGGCAGGCGCAGGTGCACCGAGTCGCGCACCACTTCGCCCGCCTGCCACTCTCGCATCGGGTAGCGGCCATCGACTGGCTGGCGCCGCTCTTCCCAACGGACCCTGCCGGCGCCATCGACGATGCGCAGGGTGGACTGCACATCGCCAGGGGGCTCGGTCGCTTTCCAGAAGAGGACCAGTTCCACTGCCTGCCCTGGCTGGTACGAAGGCGCGCCCTCAAAGGCCGAACCTAGAGGGCCGAAGGAGTACCCCAGCACCTGCAGGTTGGCGCCCTGGATGAGATGGGTGCGCTGCATGTCGAGCGCGGCTGGGGGCGGCGGGGCCTGGGGGCGAATCACGCGGACCTTCTGCAGGATGACGCGGTCGTCGACAACCTGGCCATTGCGCACCACGGGGAGGCGCAGGCCATCCTCCAGGCTGTACATGCCCACTTCGACCAGATACTCACCCGGTGGAGTGCCTGGCTGGATCGGCAGCCCATAGCGGTCGAGCACCTGCTGGCCCTCACGCCAGGTGTCGGTGAGGTTGCGGCCACCACCCGGCTCGGCATCGCGCTGGCCTACCAGGTGCCCCGACTCGTCGATGACGTGGGTAAAGACCTTGTAGCGCCGCTGGATGACGTTGGTCGCCTCCCAGAACAGGTTGAGCTGCAGGATGCCGCCGGCCTCGACCACGGGGTTGTCGAGCGTATAGCCGTTGAGGCGCACTTGTCCCCCCAGGTTGACGGCCAGGGGGTGCTCGATCTGCGTGCCCATCTCTTGTGAGGGCATGGCATAGATCACCAGGCGCACGTGGCCGTACCAGGCGTCGAGGGCTTTGTAGCCGTGCTCGTCGAGCCAGCCCTCTACGATTCGCTGGGGGTCGGCCTCTTCGCTGGCCCAAAAGATGCCAAAGACGCGCCGCACGTTGCGGGTGATCTCCTCGAGCTGGGCGACTGTCTCCTGACGTTCAGGCGGACGCTTGAGGGGGAAGGGCACCATGGGCAGCGGCCCGTGGTAGTAGTAGCCGACCGTCTCGATCTGGCTGGGCGCGTTGATGAGCACAATGTCGCCGGGCTTGCCCAGGGCCGAGATGTACTGGGCGATGCCGCGATAGTCGTCGCGGGCAAAGCGAGGGTCAAAGTAATAGTTGCGCAGGCCGGGCAGGCTGGCAGCCACGACCGCCCCGGCCGCGCCGATGGCCAAGGCACTGCGCAGCCAGACCGCCCGCGGCCGTGCAGGCGCCAGGCGGGCCACGCCGCGGCCGACGAGCAGCATCAGCCCCGGAGTGGCCTGCACCAGGAACTTGGGGTGGTACACCGGCCGCGAGAGCGAGAGGTAATAGAGCACGGCCACCGGCATCAGCCAGTGCAGGAGGGCCAGCAACCGCGCGCTGGCATCCTCGCCGGGCCGGCTGGGCCAGAAGAAGCCCAGGGCAGCCAGGCCCAACACCGCCAGCACCAGGCCGCGCGCGGAGCCTGCGGCCGCAGTGGGGCCGAGGGCAAAGAGGGGGAGAGCCTGCCTGAGCAGTGCCATCAGCCCGAAAGGCTCGCTGACGGCGGGCCAACGGTGCAGTTGTGCCCAGGTCAGCCACAGCCAGGGCAGGAAGAGGGCGCCCACCAGCGCTTGTGCCCCAACCCAGGCCAGCGCCGGCCGCAGCAGGCTCTGCTTGCGCTCGCCCACCTGACGCGACGAAAGGACCAGACTGCCCAGCCAAGCCGCATCTTGGGCCAGGACGATGGAGGCGGCAAGGTAGTGGGTGTAGGCGGCAAGCGCGGTCACAAGCACCCAGCCGGCCATGGCCCAACCACGCCGCCGCACGCCATGAGCCAGCCAGCCCAGGTAGAAAAGGTAGCTCGAGGCCGCACCCAGGAAGGTCAGCAGCATGTACATCCGCGCTTCCTGGGCATAGTACACCTGGTAGGAGTAGATGGCCGAGGCGATGGCCGCGGCCCAGCCGGCGAGCGCCCCGAACATGCGCCGCCCCATGAAGAAGGTCAACGCCACGAGCGCCACACCCAGGGTGGCCGAGAGGGAGCGGGCTGCCACCTCGCCATTGCCGAAGAGCGCCAGCCAATAGTGGAGCAGGTAATGGTACAGCGGCGGGTGAATGTCGGCAGCAGCGCCCTGGGTGATCAGAGCCAGGCTGCGGCCGGCCAGAGCGACGCTGGTGCCCTCATCGTTCCACAGGCTCTGCCCATCGAGGCGGTAGAAACGCAGGCCGGCGGCCAGGCCAAGCACCGCCAGCAGCCCCAGGCCGGTGAGAAGCCAGGAGCGGCTTGAGTTGTGTCCTTGGGGAGCGCTGATCTCCTGCAATCGCTCATCCCCTTGTCGAACGCGAGCGGCGGGCGGCAAACCATCCGGCCGCCGCCATGCCAGAGACGAGCCCCAGCCCGGCCACGGCATAGACCCAGCGCCGGTCCTCCCTGGTGACCAGCAAACCATCGAGCGCCAGGCCCTGGCTGCCCATCACTTCGACCTCGACCTGGTGGCGCGCGGGGCTGGCGCTGTGGGCCAGGGCGAGGGCAGGCCGCCCCTGCACCTGGGCCACAGTGGCCTGCACCGGGTGCCCGTCGATCGTCACCCGCACCGAGGCCGGGTCTGCAGGGCCGAAGGTGACCATCTCGAGGCTGCTGCCCCAGTAGGCGAACTGCAGGCGGGCGCCGGCTGTGCCACGCCGGTATGCGCCCAGCACGGCTGCCCCGTCGCTGCACTCCTGCCAGGGGCCCGCGTACTGCAGTGCCCAGTCGCTCTCCTGCCGATAGCCCGGGTAGAGGACGGCGCTTGCCGCGGCATAGGCTTTCAGGGCGTCATACGCAGGCCAGGGAGCAAAGTCGGGCTCGAGCAGAGAAAAGTAGTAGAATGGCTGGCCCTTCTCGGCGTCGGAGGCGCGTTTGAAGAACCAGTAGTTCATCACGCCCATCCACGGCCAGTCGCGGCGGGCCCGCTCATAGGCATCGACGGCGAATTGCGCTTGCTGCTCGCGGCTCACGATGCCGAACATCGGCGTCGCGCCCAGGTCGGGCGGCATGGCGTTCCAACCGATCTCCATGGCCCAGATGGGTTTGTCGGCGTCGCCGTTCCTCACCATGATGGCCCGCATGAGTTGTGGCCGCGCAAAGTTGGTGCGCCGGGCATCGACCCGGCGATCGGTCGGCCCCGTCCATAGACCATAGGCCATCACGCCCAGGATGTCAAAACTGCCTCGCGCGCCCGCCTCGTACATCTGCTGCAGGTAAGTCAGGTCGCTGACGTTCTGCGGGCCCTGTTCGAGGGTCGGCGCCAGGCCGGCGGTGATGATGACGCAGTCCGGGTCGGCTGCCTTGGCCCGGCGATACGCCTCCTGCAACAGGCGGGTATAGGCTGCGGCATCGACGGGGCGGTCTCCCCATTCGTGGTAGAGGTTCGGTTCATTCCAGATCTGGTAGTAGCGCACCTTGCCTCGGTAGCGCCGCACCACAGCCTCGACAAAGTCACCGAAATCCTCCACCCGGTCGGGTGGCCCCTGGATGCTCTGCCCCCGCTCTCCCGAGCGTGCCCAAGCTGGCGGGTTATCGAGCCGGGCGATGACCTGGAGGCCGCGCTCGGTGGCCATATCGACGATGCGGTCGTACTTGGCCCACGCCGATACGTTCCACTTGTGGTCCCAGAAATCGCCTTTGGCCGTAATCTCGATGTCTTCCCAGGGGAACTCTTGGCGGATGGTGCGAAAGCCGGCATCGCGGATCAGGTCAAGCGAGTGCGCGACTTTGGCCGGCTCGACCTCCTGTTCGAGAAAAGTGTTGACGCCAAACGGGCTGACGTCGGTGTAGCGGATCGGCGTGTAGGGGGCCAGGTCTGGCAAGGGGTGCATGGCCCGCAGGTAGAGGTAGCTGAGAAGGCCCTTGACCTGCTCGCGCAGGTCCTGCTCGCCGGTGCAATCGTAGAGGGCAGGGCCAATCAGCGGCCGCCAGGCCAGCGCCAAAGCTGCCGCCAGTACGACCAGGACGATCGCCGGCGGAAGCAGCCAGCGACGCGCCCTCCGGCTCAAAGACATCCACATTCCTCCGCTGGGCCTGGTGCCTCACCGGCGCCCGGCGCTTGGGGAGCGGCGCTGCACGGGCAGGCAGCACCTGCCGCCCGCCCGCCAGAACCCCAGAGGCCCCGAATTGGGCCCGGGCGAAGAGTGCAGGCCGTCCGATGACAACGCCAGGCTGCTGAGGCCTGGCCGGCAGCTTGCCTAGCTCTGGGCGTCGGTTCGCTTCTGAGCTTCGAGTTGAGCAAGGATCTCCTGTCGCTTCTTGGCGGCCGCTTCCTTGCCCTTCTCGATCGCTTCTTGCACGCGCCCTCGCTGTTCCTCCACAAAGCCGGGCACGCTCTCTTGCACCTTGCCGGCCCGCTTCTGTAGCTCGTCGCGCAGCTCGATGCCGCGCTCGGTGATCTGGGCCCGCGTCTGCTCACCCGACTGGGGGGCGATCAGAATGCCGGCAATCACCCCTATCGCGCCGCCGACGATAAAGCCGGCAAGGAAATCCAGGCTGGTCTCCCTTTTCGCCATGTAGCCCCTCCTCGTATGTATCTTCTATCTCTTTTGCCTGCAATGCTATGCGCCGCGCTGGGCCCCAATGGGGCACCGCTGCGCTCTCCGCTCAGGAGCCGTGCCCCTTCGGAGAGCGCCGGGCAAACACTTCTGCGCCCTCGCGGATGCCTTCCCACAGTGAGGCCAGCCGCGCCACGGGGGTAACGACATAATCGCTCACAATGGTGGCTGTGCCACGCACGGTGCCTGCTGTATCCTGCAGCGAGGCCAGGATGGGACGCAGCTCTTCCTGCAGCAGCCGGATGAGCCCCCGGAGCTGCAGCACCAGGACGATCAGGAGGCCCCCAATGACGAGCGATTCCACACACAGCACGATAATGGCGATATCCCGTGCGGCTGTGAGCGCCATGACACCTCCTGTGCAGCGGAGCATTCTTCGCCCAGGCGGCGGCATCAGTGCCCGCACGGCCCCGTTCTCGCCGCCAGCCGGAACCTGATTTTACCATGTTACACCGGAATTGTCATCTTGAACAAAAAAGGCGGCTACACCCCGGGGGGTAGCCGCGACCCGTCGCAGGATGGACCCTGCCCCACGTCAGGTGAGGACCAGGCGCTCGGCCAACTGCAGGAACTCTTTCTCGCGCCAGAGATGCCCGCCGCGGGGCGGCCAGGCGCCGCAGACCTGGCCACGCCAGTCGGCTGGGATGCCGCTGTGCCGGTAAGCGGCCCCAGCCCAGGCACCGATGAGAGCTCCGGCCGTAGCGGCATTCCCCCCCAGGTTGGCGACCCGCGTCACCGCTTCGGCAAAGGAAGCGGTGGTCAGCAGGCCCCAGATGGTGCTTTCGATGATCTGCTGCACCTCGCTGCCGTTGGTCAGGGTGTGGCGCACGCGTGTGGACGCCCAACGGATGGTCTCATCGAGCAGTGGCGGCAGGTCGGCGCAGGCCTGCAGGCTCTGCTGCACCGCCTGCCGTGGCGCCATGCCCTGCACCAGGTGCCACAGGAGCACAGTGGCAAAGGCGCTGCCCGAGGTGCAGTCGGGGTGGGGGTGGGTGGCGCGGGCAACGTCGCGTGCCAGGGCCAGGCAGGCGAATCGATTGTCGAGGGTGGCCAGAGCGATGGGCAGGCAGCGGATCAGCACTTCGGCGTCGGGCGAAGAGGTCACCTCCGAGATGGCCGTGCCGCCCTTGGGGCGGGGTTGGATGCCCAGAGCCCGCGCCCAAAAGCCCGTGGCCTGGCCGCCTGAGCGCGCCCCGTCGACTCTGCCGGCGCGCGTGGCCTCGACGCGCGCCGCCAGTTGCTCGGCGCTCTGTGGCTCGGCTTCGAGGAGCCCTTCGGCCAGGGTGAGCATGGTGCCGGTGTTGGCGGTGAATGAGCCCTCGGGAAGGCGCCCGCGACGCATCTCTCGCACCTGAGCATTGACGGGCTGCATCGGTGCGCCCTCCAGGGCCATGCCGAAGGCATCGCCCACGGCAACGCCAAGCAAGCACCCCCGAGCACGTTCGCGGAGGTCTGGGGTGATGGCAGGCATGTCAGCCCTCCTTACGGCGTGTGTTCTCGCTCCCCACGTGCGACGATGCAGGACTGGGCTGGCACCGACAGGACATCCACAAGCCGGCGACGGTGGGCGCCGGACCGTTTGCATTCTCAAAGGGCAAAGTATCTGTAAGGTTAATATAGCGATTGTGCAGTATAATGTCAAAGTGCACGTACCTGTTCAGACTCGAGCATAGTGAGTATCCACGCTCCTGCTCGCCCTTGCTGCGGCTCCCTTGTCAAGCGCGGGCAGGACCCGAAACGGGGATGCACAATTGCACGCAACTGTCTGCGAGGTGAGGCGGTCTGTGTGTTGCCTGGTCAGGAGGCACCCTTGACTCAAATCGTCCTGGTCCACCATGCTGCGAGGCGTGGCATGGGGCGCCCGGCCAATTCGCTGGGCGCTCTGTGCGCTTGCGTGAAGGCGCAGGCGCGCATCATCGAGATCGATGTGCAGGCGCTGGCCGATGGCGATTTCGCGCTGTTGCACGATGCGCTGCTCGAGCGCGCCACCGACGGCCGAGGCCCCGTGGGCGCTGCGGTGGCTGCCGATGTGGCCCGGCTGCGGCTGCTGTCGCAGGGGGAGCGGAGTGAAGAACCGGTCGCGCTGCTGAGCCAGGTGGTCGCGCTGGTGCAGAGGGTGGATTCCCTCGTCGAGCTGCAGCTCGACCTCAAGGCCCACCCGACCGCGTTGCTGACCGACGGGAAGCTGCGCCTGCTGGCGCAGCTCGTCGAGCCGCTGGGCCAGCGGGTGCGCGTCTCCTCGGTGGCCGATTGGGCGCTGCGCCGGCTGCATGCTCTGGCGCCCCGGGTTCCGCTGGGCTTCGACCCCCTGCTGTACCTGGATGTGCGCGATGACGAGAAGGATATGCCCCCATACCGTGCCGGCGCCTACGGCTACCGCGATGACCATCCGCTGGCCGCCGTCCGCTGGGGCCCGGCCCGGGATTACCTGGCCATGCGCGCTGAGGCGCTGTGGCACCAGGCGCCGATGGCCACGGTATGGTACATCCGTGGCAGCACCCTGGCGCGCGCGCTCGATGATGGCTTTGACTGGATTGCCGACCTGCACGCTCAGGGCGTGCAGGTGGATGCGTGGACGCTGGATGCGGCCAGCCCCGGCGACGTGGAGCTGGCCCGGCGCCTGGTGCAGGCAGGCGTGGACCGCATCACCACCGACGACCCGCCGGCCCTGGCACGGGTTCTGGGGGTGAGTGTGGCATACTGATGGCGCCTGGGCGCGGGCGCCGTTGCCTGACCCAGGTTGCGGTCAGGCTGGGCTCTGCAACCGCGCCCGGGTTTCGGCGGCCAGGCGGTCGTGGACCTCTGGGGCCACGGGCAGGCCGGCAGCCTGCATCGCCAAAAGGACGCTGCCCACCACCGGCGCCGTGTGCAGGATGATCGGCTGAACGGCGGGCGATTCGGCCCGCACCGGATCGAGCACTGCCGAGACGAAGATGCGGCTCTGAGCGCGGAAAACACCGCCTGCCAGCACCAGCTCGAATGCCGTGCCCGCCAGCCCCAGGCGCCGGGCGACGGCGGCCACATTTGCCCCCAACTCGTGGCCCACGAAGCTGAGCACCTCCCGAGCTACCGGGTCGCCGGCTTCAGCGGCCTCGAAGACCATGGGTGCCAGGGCAGGGCGGGGAGGCTCGACCTCATGGCGGCAGAGCTTTTCCGCCAGCTCGGCAAAGCTCTCCAGCCCGTAGAGCGCCAGGAAGCGTTCGGTGAGGACCGTGGGCCGCCCCCGGCCGATATAGGCCTGGGCGACGGCGCGCAGTGCCCAGAAAACAATGTCGCCCGCCCCGCCGATATCGCCCAGGCCCATGCCCTCGCCAAAGGTGCGGAAACGCTGGCCCTGGGGGTTGCAGCCGGCCACGGTGGTGCCGGTGCCGGCGATGGCAGCGACGCCGTAGCCGGAGCGGGTGCCTGCACGGAGGGCGGCGTAGGCATCGTTGACCAGAATGCGCGGGCCCGGCACGCCCAGGCGGTCGAGCACGGTGCCCAGGCGGACCTCATCGCCGGGCCAATCCATGCCGGCCAGGCCATAGCCCGCTGCGCATAGCTTACTCACCTGCAGGCCGGCCTCGGCCAGGGCCTCCTCCATCGCAGTGGCGTAGACCTGATAGGCACCCTCCAGGCCTACTCCCTCCCAGTTGCCGGGCCCTGCCTGGCCCAGGCCGCGCACGTGGCCGGCATCATCGGCCACCAGGGCGTGGGTCTTGGTGGCGCCGGCGTCGATCCCCAGGTAGAAACAAGGGCGTCGCATAGGTGTCCTTTCGAAACGGAGCTGAGGGCACCAGGGAACTGGAGGGTTTCTATCCCTCAGCTCCCCGCTTCCCTCAGCTCCGTCAGTTCCGGAACTGAGGCAGGTACGCCGCATTGACCCGCAGCAGGTCCTCCAGCAAGGCTGGCGCGCGGTCGGCGCCGGGGCCCAGCGGGTGAGCGACCAGAGCCTGCAATGCGGCCCCACGACTGCCTGTCACGGCGGCTTCGGCGGCCAGCAGTTCGTACGCTTTGACCGTGTGTACCAGGGCGTTAGCCAGGGCGGGCAGTGGGCGCCTCACCGGTAGGGGGTGGAGCCCAGTAGCGTCCACCCGGCAGGGGAGCTCGCATACCCAATCGGCAGGCCAGCCGGGCGCGGCGCCCAGGTGGCGGGTATTGATCACATGCACATCGCCCAGGTCGTTGTGGAGCGAGTCGATGAGCCAGGCGGCCGCGGTGGAGTAGTGGGCACCGCCGCGCTCCATCAGCTTGGGGGGCAGCGTGGTCAGCGCCGGGTTGGCATACTCCTCCAGCAGGGTGCGTTCGATCTCCATCACCTGCTCGGCCCGCGACGGCCCCTCCTGGCGCGCCACGACCGAGGCGGTACGGTAGTAGTAGCGCAGGTAATAGCTGGGGATGGCGCCCAAGAGCTCCACCAGATAGGGCGGGCAGGCAGGGTCCTCCTCGCTGCGCAGGGCCTCGAGCTGGGCGGCGAACACCTCGGGCCAGACGTCGCGCCCGCCAACCCGGGCGCCGCTGAGCCAGGCCAGGTGGTTGAGGCCGAGGTAGTCGATCTCCACCTGCTTGGGGTCGGCGCCCATGTGCGCAGCGATGTGCATGCGGTAGCCGATGGGCGAGTTGCACAGGCCTACCGAGCGCGTCTCGGGGGCGTAGCGCTGTAGGGCCTCGGTGACCAGGCCGCTGGGGTTGGTAAAGTTGACCAGCCAGGCGTTGGGGCAGAGCCGCTGCATGTCGCGGGCGATGCTGAGGATCACCGGGATGGTGCGCAGGGCCTTGGCAAAGCCGCCCACGCCGGTCGTCTCCTGGCCCACCAGGCCCCAATGGCGGCCCAGGTACTCGTCCTCGCGGCGCGCCGCCATGCCACCCACGCGGATCTGCGTCTCGACGAATGAAGCGCCGGCCAGGGCCGCAGCCCGGTCGGCAGTGAGCACCAGCTTGAATGGCGCCCCTGCCGCCTCGACCATGCGCCGGGCAAAGCCCCCCACGACCTCGAGGCGGGCGGCGTCGATATCCATCAGCCAGAGCTCGCTGAGCGAGAGGCGCGCGGCTGCGCCAATAAAGCCATGGACCAGCTCGGGGGTGTAGGTCGAGCCCCCGCCGATGACTGCGATCTTCATATCTCTTCCACCTTTCCGGTTGCCGCCGAGCGGTAGGCGGCCTCGACCACGCGCATCACCGCCAGGCCATGGGCGCCGCCGGGCACCGGGTCGGCGCCGGCGCGGATGCTTTCGACAAAGTGCTGCATCTGGGCATCGTACATCGACTGGGGGCAGTGCTCGACCCGGGGGAAGGGAAAGCCCGGGTCCACTTCAGCCCGCCCGCCCTCACCTGCCACGACCAGGCGGGTGGGGAAGGTCTGGCCGAACCCCAGGCGGCCGTAGAGTTGCGTGCCGGCCTCGGGGGCATCGGCGTGGGGCTGCCACCAGCCCGACTCGACGTAACTCACGACGCCATTCTCCCAGGTGATGAGCAGCATGCCGGTGTCGTCGACGTCGTAGGCGCCGTAGCGGGTGCTGAGGGCGGCGTAGACGGACCTGGGCTGAGGGTCGCCCAGGAGGTAGCGGGTGGTGTCGATGGCGTGGACGCCCATGTCGACCAGGGCGCCGCCGCCCGCCAGCGGTCGCTGGGTGAACCAGCCGGCCGGCCCCCACATGGCGTGTACCCCATAGCTCTTGGTGCGCACGATGGGGCCCAGGCGGCCCGCGACGACCTGCTGGCGTAGCCAGCGCACCTCCGGGTCGAAGCGCCAGCAGTGGGCCACCATCAGCCGTGCGCCCGACCGCGCCGCCGCCTGGCACATCTGCTCTGCCTCAGCCACGCTCATGGCCATTGGCTTCTCCACCATCACGTGCACGCCTGCCTCCAGGGCGGCGATGGCCTGGGGTGCGTGGAGGTAGTTGGGGGTGCAGATGACCAAGGCATCGAGCCCGCCGGCGGCGAGGAGCGAACGCACGTCGGCGTAGCGGCGTGCGACCGCGAACTCCTCGGCAAAGGCCGCCAGCGACTCGGCGCGATGGTTGGCCACCGCCACCAGCTCGGCGCCCGGTGTGTTGCGGATGGCGCGAGCGTGGGTGTGGGCGATGTAGCCGGTGCCCATGATGGCGATTCTCAGGGCCATGGATACCTCCTCGCTCCGGCGAGACGTCGGCCAGCAGCGCGACCAGGACGGGATGTGCCTGGCGACGCATGGGCCGGCGGCGATGGTCACCCGCGGTACATCAGCGCGACGTGAGCTCCTCTACTGGCAGCGCATCAGGTCGCGCAGCATGCGGTAGCCGATGACCTTGATGCCCGCGTTGCGCACATAGTCGCGCAACTCGGGGCTGGTGAAGGCGCGATAGTCGGCGATGCGGCTCGGCGCGTCGGGCGTGATGGCGCGCAGCTCGGGCGTGTCGGCCGCAGGGTGGATGATGAAATGGGTGAGGCCGGCTGGCAGGCTGTCGAAGGCGCGCTTGGCCAGGGCGATGCGGTCGTTGGGCTGGTCGAGGGGCAGCATGGTGATGTTGTCGAGGAG
>Ga0272448_1001344_pt1 | contig 33587 bp, 28 predicted proteins | sample YNPCB0191_FD_202220 | JGI IMG/M metagenome (GOLD analysis project Ga0272448, IMG submission 202220) | Hot spring sediment microbial communities from Yellowstone National Park, WY, United States - YNP-CB-019-1 | ecosystem: Environmental > Aquatic > Thermal springs > Hot (42-90C) > Sediment...
ACTTAATCATACACTAAAACCTCCTTTCTGGTAGAGCCCTCTTTAGGGGAGGGCGGTTTAAATTTTCCTAACATATTCTACCAGAAAGGGTTTTAGTGAAAATAATCATATTAAGTTAACAGAAACTATTATCCGCAGGAGGGTAAGATGACCAAAAAAGATATCATACTAAAAGTCTCAGATGAGACAGAGTTAAAGCAGATAGATGTTAAAAAAGTAGTACAGAAAACATTTGATTTTATTATTGAGGCGCTGGTGAGAGGAGAAAAGATTGAGTTGCGCAACTTCGGCGTTTTTAAGATTAAGCATCGGAAAAGCCGCACAGGCAGAAATCCTCGAACCGGTCAAGTCGTTCCTGTCCCGCCTAGAAAAGTAGTTGTCTTTAAGCCAGGCCTGGAGATGAAGAATAAGATAAAGTAATACCCTCTCCTTTTGGAAAAAATAAAATGTTTAGAAGAGTTCCGGGCACAAAAGATATCCTGTCCGGGGAAACTGATTATTGGCAAAAAATAGAAGAGACCAGCCGCAATATTTTTTCTCTGTATAACTATAAAGAGATACGCACCCCATTGATTGAGGATGCAACCCTTTTTAACCGCTCTTTAGGGGAATTCTCAGAGGTTATCCAGAAGCAGATGTTTTTAATCCATCATGGTCAGGATGTGTATGCCCTGCGGCCTGAAGGGACTGCCTCAATAGCGCGCGCCTACATAGAGAATAACCTGGATAAAAAAGAGGGGTTCTTAAAACTTTACTATATAGGACCTATGTTTCGCTTGGAGCGTCCGCAAAAAGGACGGCTGCGGCAATTCCATCACATTGGTTGCGAGGCAATTGGTTCTGCTGGGCCTGATATAGATATTGAGGTCATCTCTCTGGCATCTGCGATGCTTCAGGCATACCAGGTCTATGGTTATAAGATTAAAATCAATAGTTTAGGTTGCGCAAAGGATAAAATAGAGTTAGCCGCAATCTTAAAGAGGCGCCTTTCCGGAAAGACGAATAACCTCTGCGATGAATGCAGAAAGAGATTTGAAAATAACATCTTGCGTATTCTGGATTGCAAAAATGAATCTTGCCGCACACTAGTAAATGCATTACATATAGGCGATAGCCATCTATGCAATGACTGCAAGTTGCATTTTAATGCCGTAAAAAATGGCTTGGATATATTAGGGATTAATTACGAGGTTGTTGGGCATCTTGTAAGGGGGCTTGATTATTACACCCGGACTGTGTTTGAGATAAGCCATAATGACTTAGGCAGTCAGGATGCCTTGTGCGCCGGGGGTAGATATGACAAACTTGTAAGTGAATTAGGCGGGCCGGATGTAGGGGCTATAGGATTTGCCTTTGGAGTAGAAAGGTTATTATTGGTTGCAAACATACAGGTGCCAAAAGATACAGAAAAAAAATTAACTTATGTTATAACATTGGGCGAAGAGGCAAGGCCCTACGGCTTAAAATTGCTAAAGGAATTGCGCAAGACAGGAATACCAGCAGACACAGATTACGAAGGCAGGTCTCTTAAAGGGGCTATGCGTGTGGCAGGAGATCTAAAGGCGCGTTATGTTGTAATTATAGGTGAAAATGAACTGAAGAAGAAAACAGTAATGCTTAAGGATATGGTAAGCGGTAAGCAAAACGAGGTTAGCGAAGAGAAAGTGGTTGGGGAGTTAGCGAGTTGGCGAGTTTAGCAATTTTTGGGGGATAAGATGTTACGGACACATACCTGCGGGGAATTAAACGTAAGTGATGTGGGCAAGGAGGCAATACTGTGCGGTTGGGTTGCCAGCAGGCGCGACCACGGTAAACTTATCTTCATTGATATTCGCGACAGATATGGCTTAACCCAGGTTGTATTTGTTCCTAAGGATTCAGTTGAACTTTATGCTAAGGCTCAGGAATTAAGAAGTGAATTTGTAATTAAGGTTAAAGGCATTGTAAATAAACGACCTGATGGAACAGTAAATCCAAAATTAGCAACTGGAGAAATAGAACTATTAGCCAGGGAGTTGGAGATTTTTAATCCCAGCCTTACACCGCCTTTTGAGATACAGGATGCCTTGGATGTTACAGAAGAGATGCGGCTTAGATACCGCTATTTAGATTTAAGAAGACCTAAGGTATTTCATAATTTTATACTAAGGCATAACCTTTATAAGATTATCCGTTCTTTTTTAAATGATTTAGGGTTTATTGAGTCAGAGACGCCGATACTTACGAGGTCAACGCCTGAAGGGGCGAGGGATTATTTAGTTCCCTCCCGCCTAAATCCAGGAAAATTTTTCGCCCTGCCTCAGTCACCTCAACTTTTTAAACAAATCCTGATGGTTTCCGGAATTGATAAGTATTATCAGATTGCAAAATGTTTTCGCGACGAAGACCTGCGCGCAGACCGTCAGCCGGAATTTACACAGTTGGACCTTGAGATGTCATTTGCCACAGAGGAAGACATATTTTTGGTTATTGAAAAATTAATGTATGAAATTTTTAAAGGTATGAAACAAATAGAATTGAAGACTCCTTTTCTACGTATGAGTTATGCAGATGCCCAAGCCAAATACGGCTCTGATAAACCTGATTTAAGAAATGAATTAAAAGAGGAATTTGCCTTTGTCTGGATAAAGGACTTTCCCCTCTTTAAATATAATGAGGAAGAAAAGCGCTGGGAAAGCGAGCATCACCCATTTACCGCACCTAATACAGATGACTTGGATACCCTGGAAAAATCCCCTGATAAAGTATTGTCCCGTTCTTATGACCTGGTTTTAAATGGCATGGAAATCGGCTCGGGTTCCATAAGAATCCATAATCAAAAATTGCAAGAGAAAATATTTAAAATTATTGGTATTAATAATACAGAGGCGCATAAACGTTTTGGCTTCCTTTTAGAGGCATTTCAGTATGGCGCGCCTCCGCATGGCGGTTTTGCTTTTGGTATAGATAGACTCCTGGCTATTTTAGCAGGTGAATCAAGTATTAGAGAGGTGATAGCCTTTCCTAAGACTCAGAGTGCATTTTGCCCGCTTACAAATGCGCCTGATGAAGTAGAAGAAAAACAACTTAAGGAGTTAAATCTAATTGTTAAGAAGTCTATGAAAAAATAGTTACTACCCTAATTATTAACTATCCTCAGTAATTATTGCAATGATGACAGTGATTGATGAGTAATCACGGATTTAACGGATTTTTAAGCGGATTACCACGGATTGTCTTATCTAAATCCGTTTAATCCGTGTGGCTTTTTAATCCGTTTAATCCGTGTCTTTTAATCCGTGTTAATCCGTGATTAAAACGCGCAAAAAGGAGGAGAGATGAATAGATATAAATTTTTGCATTTGCTTTGTGTGTTAAGCGTTTTTATATTATCCGGTTGTGTTGTGAGAAGTTATCAGGTGCTTAAGGACAGGGTGGATCAGGATTTAACAGGTGGTAATCAGGGGTATATACAGGGGGCAGTGCCTCAAACAATTGAACCCGTAGAAAGAAAGACAAAACGCACCACCCATGTCCTGGAAGTGGAATTGCACCCTATTATCAAGGTTGAGAAAAAATCAGAAGCACCCAAACAAAAAGAGAAGGAGATTCAACAGGAAGGCCCTGAGACTAAAGGGTTAGAGGTGTCAACTCAAGAAAAGCAGGAAGTTTCATTGCCATCTGTTAGTTTAGCCCCTCCTATTAAGGAATATGAGCAATACACCGTGCAGGATAATGATACCCTCCAGAAGATATCTCAAAAATTCTACGGCACAACTAATAAATGGGATAAAATTTTTCAGGCAAATAAAGATGTCTTAAAATCACCTGATAGAATCTATCCCGGACAGATCATTAAGGTTCCAATAGAAGGGATGAAGGAGACCAAGGAAAACCTTAAGTAATAAAATAGGCATGAATAAAATTATTCAAATCCAAAGCCAACGAGAAGCCCAGGCGCTTTTTGGGCTCCGCGATGAAAATATTAAAGCCATAGAAAAAGAATTTAAGGTTAAGATTACCCTGCGGGGAGAGCACCTCAAGATAAACGGAACCCTCTCCAATATTAACAAGACAGAAAGACTTATCAACTACCTTTTAGATTCTCTGCGTGCAAGCGGTTCGGAATTAGGCAAAACAGATTTGACTTATTTGATAAACAGTTACAATAGGAAAAGAATTAATACCTTGGATATGCCTCAATGGACAGGTTTTGCAACTGGTTTAAAATCAAAGCAGATACTACCAAGAACCAAAGGCCAGCGAGAATACGTGGAGGCAATTAAGAAATACGATATTGTTTTTGGGATAGGGCCTGCAGGGACAGGCAAGACTTATCTGGCTATGTCCTCTGCTGTGGAGGCGCTTAATAAACAACAGGTGCGCAGGATAATCCTTACCCGTCCGGCTATAGAGGCAGGGGAATCATTAGGTTATCTGCCAGGGGATATGTACGAAAAGATATCCCCTTATTTAAGGCCGCTTTATGATGCTATTTATGATATGATGGAGGCAGAACGCATTGAAAAATACTTAGAGACAGGGATTATTGAGGTGGCGCCCCTGGCTTATATGAGAGGCAGGACTTTAAATGACGCCTTTATTATTCTGGATGAGGCACAAAACTGTACAGCCGAACAGATGAAAATGTTTCTTACGCGTTTGGGGTTTGATTCCAAGGCTGTCATTACAGGAGACATAACGCAAAGCGACCTGCCTAACGGCAGGCCAATCGGACTGCTTCAGGCGCAGGATATCTTAAAGGATATAGATGGTATTAAATTTATTTATTTGACTGGATTAGATGTGGTCCGCCATGTCCTGGTGCAGAATATTATTGAGGCATATGATAAGGCAAATCGCAATAAATAAAATAAGATTTATTTTAGGCATAACTATATTCTTTTTAATCGGTTATATCTTAGGCGTTAATTTTAGCATCCTTACGCTTTTAGTAATATTGTATTGGTATCTTAAAATTCTATGCCCTACTTTTTCTATAAAAAGCAATAACCTGCTTAACATCTCCTTTCTTTTCGTAATTATATTTTTCATCGGATATTTTATGGCTATGAAGGGATTATCATTATTCTATATTCCATACGCCCTTATACCTATGCTGGCTACCCTGTTATTTAATGATATGGGTGCGTCTTTATTGCTTACCCTTGCTTCTAGTATAACAATAGGCTCGATTTTTCCAAATGCATTTGATTTTACTGTGTTATTTATTATAAGCGGAACTATAGCAAGTATTCTGATTCAGGGTGCGCGCAGGCGCAGTACCATTATCCGTGTCGGATTAATTGTTGGTATTATACAGGCAATCACATTATTTTTTATTGAACATTTCATAATCTTCAGTCCTGATAAAGACCTTAGCCGGTATCTGGTTCTTATCCTTAATGGCATTGTCTCCAGTGTTATAGCAGTGGGTATCCTGCCGATTTTTGAATATCTTTTTAAGACGCTAACCAATATCAGTTTGCTGGAATTGGCTGATTTTAATCACCCCCTTTTGCAGCGTATGATATTAGAAGCACCTGGGACATATCATCACAGTCTTATCGTTGGCAATCTTTCAGAGGCAGCCTGTCAGGCAGTAGGCGCTAATGCACTTTTGGCGCGCATCGGAGCTTATTACCACGATATCGGAAAAATTAACAAACCTGAGTATTTTAGCGAGAATCAGGGTATTGCAGGTAATAAACACGACGAACTTGCACCTACAATGAGCAAGATGGTAATTATGAATCATGTCAAGGATGGCGTAGAAGTTGCCAGGAAGTATAAACTAAATCAGGTGCTTATAGATTTTATCAAACAGCATCACGGCACCAGCCTTGTTTATTATTTTTATAGACGCGCCTTAGAGCGTCTTGAGGATGAAAATGATTTAAAGGAGGATGTTTTCAGGTACCCTGGACCTAAGCCATCTACTAAAGAGACCGCTATCGTGCTTTTGGCAGATTCAGTGGAGGCTGCGACGCGCGCCCTTAAGGACCCAAATCCAAATAGCATCACAGAGGTGGTGCATAAGGTTATTAATAACAAGTTTATAGACGGCCAACTTGATGAGTGCGACCTGACTTTAAAAGACCTTGAGAAAATCTCCAAGGTATTTATCCATATACTCAGCGGTATTTATCATAGCCGCATAACCTATCCGGAATCTTCCAGGTGAGTATTGTTATAAAAAATTTCCAGAAAAAAATCCAGATTAATTCTGAAATTAAACGCAAGATAAAGTCCTGCGTCCTTAAAACATTTTCGCTGGAGGGAATAAGAAATACTGATTTTGAGATAACTATCTGTCTTTTAAACAACAGGCAGATAAGGGAATTTAACCTGATGTATCTGGCTAAAGATTCTCCTACAGATGTGATTGCCTTTAATTTAGGTCCTTATAAGAGTAAGACAAAAAATATCCTGGCAGATATACTTGTTTCAACTGATGCCGCGTTTTCTAACGCTAAAATTTTTAATACCACGCCATTATATGAATTATGTCTTTATGTAGCGCATGGGATGCTGCATATCCTCGGTTATGACGATAAGACAATACAACAGGGCAAAGTTATGGAAGAAAGATCCAGATGCATACTTAGGGATTTACTAAAATAGTCAATAGTCGATAGTAAAAGGGAGCCTTTTACCATTAACCATAGACTATAGACCCTAAGATAACAGTTGTCACAATGGTTCAAAACAAAAAACTATGTCTATACACAAAACTGAGGCAATAGTCATAAACAGGCGCGATTTTCGCGAAACATCAGTTATCGCTAATTTTTATACTCGGGATTTCGGTAAGATTTCAGGTATATTAAAAGGCATAAGGACAGAACCTGAAAAATTTGCCAGCCCTGTAGAGCCGTTTTCTTATAATGAGATAGTATTTTATAAAAAGAGAAATTCATCATTACATTTGGTATCCCAGTGTGACTTAAAAGATAACTTCCTTCCTATAAGACAGAGCATTCTTAAGACGGGATTAAGCAGTATTATGATGGAGTTATTGGATTCCATTATGCCTGCTGAAGATAGAAACGAAGAAGTATTTAACCTTACCATAGACTCTTTAAAGGAACTTCAGAACAACGGCAACCCGGATAAAATCATCACCATATTTAAAATTAAAATTTTATCACTTTCAGGATTTAAGCCGCATTTTGATTCCTGTGTTTCCTGTTATTCAAAGATTATCGGCGAGTCAAAATTCAGTTTAAGTTTAGGCGGTCTTTTGTGTATGTCTTGCTCTAAGAAAGACCTAAGGGCTCGTTCTATATTCAAGGGCACTGTGGCTTCAATACTGCATATTCAAAAGAACGATTTTAAAACCAACCTTAATTTGGGCATGAACCCGCAGATTAAAAAAGAACTGGAATTAATCCTGAATTCCTTTTTGAACTTTCACCTTGAGAAGGAACTCAGGACTGAGAAGGTTTTAAGCAATATCCATAATCTAGGCGCACCTGTCCACTTAAGGAGGCAGAGATGAAGATAGTAATAGTTGGTCCTGGCGCAATGGGGTTGCTTCTGGCTGCTTTTTTATCAAAGTCAAAGGAAGAGATTTGGCTTCTGGATAAAGACAAGTCCAGGGCAGATTTAATTAATCAAAATGGCATAAGCGTGGAAGGTATTTCGGGTAATTGGCAGGCGAAAGTTAAGACAACTGTAGATACCCAGGATATAGGACCTAGTGACCTGGTTATAATCTGCGTGAAATCATATGATACAAGGAACGCCTTGATGCATGCCAAGGATATTATCGTTGAGAATACCAGTGTAATCACCCTGCAAAATGGGATAGGCAATATTGAAATAGCCAGCGAAATAGTTGGGGCTGATAAGGTAATCGGCGGAGTTACTAACCTGGGCGCGACCCTATTAGAGGCGGGTAAAATAAGGCATGCCGGCCGTGGAGAGACCATCATAGGCCGCATAGACGCAAAGATCCCTGTTCAGATGCGTAATATCCGCGAGGTTTTTAACAGGGTAGGCCTTCCTACAAAGATATCGCGCGATATAAAAGGTTTACTCTGGTCTAAGTTAATCATCAATGTCGGCATAAATGCCCTTACTGCCATCACGCGATTGAATAATGGAAGGTTAATTGAATTTGAGGGGACACGTAGGATTCTAAGGGACGCAGTTACAGAGGCTATACGCGTTGCCAAAAGGAAAAGGGTAAGGCTTATTTACGAAGACCCCCTGGCAAAGGTAGAGTCAGTATGCGAGGCAACTGCAACGAATGTCTCTTCTATGCTGCAGGATGTCTTGCGCAAAAAGCGCACTGAGATAGATTTCATAAACGGCGTGATTGTCAGGCAGGCGCAGGAATTAAACATTCCTACTCCTGTAAATTCTCTTCTTGTTGATTTGGTAAAGACTATCGAATCCAGTTATGATATTCAAAAATAAGGCAGGTTAATAGTCAATGGATAACCTTCAAATAAGCCAGATATTCCGTGACATAGCTAAAATTTTAGAGATAAAAGGTGAAAACCCATTCCGCATCAGGGCATATGAGAAAGCAGCCCAGAATATTGAAGGCCTGACTGACGATATTACTGTGTATATTAAGGAAGACCGCCTTACTGATATCCCTGGTATTGGCAAGGATTTATCTGAGAAGATTAAGGAGTTCATATCTACCGGGAGAATCAAGGCATATGAGGCTCTAAAAAAAACCGTTCCAGAGGGCATACTTGATTTGCTTAAAATCCCATCTATAGGTCCTAAGACAGCCCGCCTTTTATATGAACAATTAAAGATAAATAACGTTGATGATTTGGAAAAGGCGATAAAACAAGGCAGACTAAAAGGCATATTTGGTATTAAAGAAAAGACAATAGAGAATATATCAAAAGGCATAGAGTTGTTTAAAAAAGGCAGGGAGAGGATGACCCTTGCCCAGGCTATTCAGGTAGCAGATGAATTTATAAACAACTTGAAAAAAATTGGCGGTGTGAAAAAAATAACACCTGCAGGCAGTCTAAGGAGGCAGAAGGAGACAGTGCGGGATATTGATATATTGATTATTTCCGAAAGTCCAAAAAAAATAATGGATGCCTTTGTGAGGGTTCCTTCAGTAAAAGAGATTTTAGCGAAGGGCCAGACCAAGGCATCTGTGCGCACTAAAGACGACGTGCAGGTAGATTGCCGCGTAGAGAAGGAGGAGTCTTTTGGCGCGGCATTGTTGTATTTTACAGGTTCAAAAAATTTTAATATCAAATTGCGTATGATTGCCCAGAGGATGGGACTTAAGATTAACGAATACGGTATTTTTAAAGGAGATGTGTATATTGCCGGTAAAACCGAAGAGGAGATGTTTAAGGCATTGGGCTTAAGTTATATAGAACCTGAGTTGCGGGAAGATACAGGTGAAATTGAATTAGCCAAAGAAAATAAACTTCCTGATTTAATAGAGTTAAAAGATATTAAAGGAGACCTTCATGTTCATTCAAACTTTTCTGATGGCACTAATACCATAGAGGAAATAGTAAAGGCTGCCCAGGCGAGAAACTATTCTTATATAGCAATAACTGACCATTCCCAGGGCCTAAAAGTCGCCGGTGGCTTAAGCCCAAAAGAACTTGCCAGAAAGAGATTGGAAATTGACAGGATTAATAAGAATCTAAAAGGTTTTAAGGTATTATACGCAACAGAGGTGGATATAGATTCCCAGGGACGGCTTGATTATCCTGATAGCATCCTTAAAGAGTTTGACGTTGTTGTGGCGGCAATACACGCTGGATTTAAACAATCTAAAGAACAACTCAGCCGTCGTCTGATTAAGGCATGTATGAATAAATATGTAAATATTATAGCGCATCCAACAGGTAGACTCTGGGGGGTGCGTCAGGGATATGACCTTGATTTTACAGAGGTTTTTAAAGTTGCAAGGGAAACCAACACATTTTTAGAAATAAATTCATTCCCGAATCGCTTAGATTTAAATGATTTAAATAGCCGTCGCGCAAAAGAGGCAGGGGTAAAATTAGTTATCAGCACAGATGCGCACAATATAGAGCAATTAGATGCAATCCAACTGGGCGTTGCGGTAGCAAGGCGCGGGTGGTTGGAGGATAAGGATGTAATTAATACGTTGAATCTGGAGGATTTTTTTAAGACTATTAGAGAAGGGAAAGGAGTTAGGAGTTAGGAGTGGGGGGAGTGTTAGGAAGGAAATTAAGATTTAGGAATATTTTTTGTATTTTTATTTTATGGCTTTTAAGCGGATGTCAGAATAAATACTTGCACAGTCAGACCCAGGTTTTAATGGGGACTTTTGTGGAGGTGGTTTCTCCGGATGAACGTTGTGCAGACATTGTTTTTTCAGAAATTAAAAGGGTGGAAGGACTCTTAAGCAAATATAATCCTGAAAGTGAAATATCTATGCTTAACCGTTCAGGGAATTTGCGGGTTTCAGAGGATACATATTATATCTTAAAAAAGGCAAGGGAATTTTGGTTGCTTACCGAAGGGGCATTTGATATAAGCGTTGGTCCGCTTCTAGATTTATGGGGGTTTACGGATAAAAAGTACAGATTGCCCACGAAAGAGGAAATTAACCTGACTATGGAACGCGTAGGTTTTGATAAAATTATTTTGTATGATAACGGGAATATGATACAATTTAAGGTTCAGGATATGCGTTTGGACCTTGGCGCTATTGCCAAGGGCTATGCCGTAGATTGCGCAATAAAAAAAATCAAGGAAAACGGAATAAAAAGTTGTCTTATTAATGCAGGTGGAGATATATATTGCTTAGGGGATAAATTTGGAAGACCCTGGAGTGTGGCTATTAAAAACCCAAGAAAAAGAGGCTTTTTAAAATACCTGAGATTAATAGATAAGGCAGTGGCAACATCCGGGGATTACGAACAATACTTTTTTAAAGGCGGGAGGCGCTATACCCATATATTTAATCCAAAAACTGGGTATCCAGAGGATTCAGGTGTGGTTTCGGCTACAGTTATTGCCCAGGATTGTTTGACTGCAGATGCCCTTGCCACATCTATACTAGTTTTGGGAAAAGATAAAGGACTTGTCTTGGTCAAGAAATTTCCAGGAGCACAAGCCATAATAGTCGATAGTCAATAGTCGATAGTCTATTGTAAAGACGGACGCCAAGGGCGGAGAAATAAACGGTATTAAAAACCTTTGAACATACCTTAAGTTCAGTGGTAGATGTGGCCTTTTTTATTTCAATGCCTTTGGATACAATTAGATTTAATCCATCGTTTTAGCAGAGCCCATCACTACCAGCGTAGGGATGTGTTGGGGTTGATTATATATTTGGGTAAAATTGGATTGATAAAAATAAGATGCGATAGTAACCTGATAGAAAATTATAATATGGGGGAAATATGGAAGAAAAAATCACTATCCAAAAAATAGTATCTTTAAAAAACAAACGTAAGATTACTATGTTAACCGCTTATGATTATCCAATAGCGTCTTTGATGGATAAGGCAGGTATTGATATGATTTTAGTAGGGGACTCCCTGGCTAATGTAGTTTTGGGGTTAGAATCTACTACTCAGGTGGGAATGCCGGAAATGCTGCACCATGCCAAGGCAGTAACACGCGCTGTAAAACATGCATTGGTAATAGGGGATATGCCTTATGAGTCCTATCAGATAAATCCAGAAGAGTCTGTTAAGAATGCCACCAGATTTATAGAGGAAGCCAATTGCGATGCTGTAAAGTTAGAGTGGTTTGATGAATGTCTTACAGTGACTGAGAAAATTGTTAAGGCAAAGATTCCGGTTATGGGCCATATAGGTCTTACCCCCCAGACAATAGATAAATTAGGCGGCTTTAAGGTGCAGGGCAAGGATGCCGAGGCTGCAAATCGCCTTATATGGCAGGCAATAGAGTTAGAAAAACGCGGTTGCTTTAGCATTGTCCTTGAGTGTGTGCCTGATAAGATAGCAGAAATAATCACGCAGAGATTAAGGATTCCAACTATCGGCATAGGCGCAGGGGTTTATTGCGATGGACAGGTGCTGGTGGTGCATGATTTACTCGGCCTTTTTGAAAGATTCAAGCCGAAATTCGTAAAGCAATATATAAATCTTTCTCCTCAAATTCAAAAGGCAATAGAGGAATATATCAAGGAAGTTATCGAAGGTAAATTCCCTGGCCCTGAACACAGTTTCTCCATTAAAGAAGAAGAACTGAAAAAAATAAAAAATAGATAAAATTAAATCAGGGGGCACTTAGATAACGCAAAACGCAAAGTAAAAAAATAATTAGAGTGATTTAATCACGGATTAACACGGATTAAAAGATACACGGATTAAACGGATTAAAAAGCCACACGGATTTACACGGATAAAGGCATTGCTTAATTAAGGCAAGGGATTGTTTAATAAGGGTATCCGTGGCAATCCGTTTAGAAATCCGTTAAATCCGTGATTATAATACACAGGTACCTTAGATAACGTAAAACGCAAAACTAAAGAAAGTTAGCGAGTTAGCGAGTTTAATCACGGATTAACACGGATTAAAAGACACGGATTAACACGGATTAAAGAAGACACGGATTAAACGGATTTAGATAAGGCAATCCGTGGCAATCCGTTTAAAATCCGTTAAATCCGTGATTATAATCCACAGATAATTACTCATTATTCATTACACATTACACAATACTCAATACTAATAAAGTTAGCGAGTTGGCGCATCTAACATAAAAGAATAGACAGCAGGAATAAATTATGATAAAATTTTTAAATTTAGATAATATACTGCTATGGCGCTATAATCATTGTAATAAATTATTACTACAATTTTATAAAGATATAGTTAATCGCAATGGATAATCTTATGGAAAAGGTGGTTTCGTTATGCAAACGCCGGGGTTTTATTTTTCAGTCATCCGATATTTACGGCGGTTTAAGCAATACCTGGGACTACGGCCCTTATGGCGTAGAACTTAAGAATAATGTAAAGCGCGCCTGGTGGCGTTCCTGCGTATATGAGCGTGACGATATATTTGGTATTGACGCAGCGATACTTATGCACCCCGAAGTCTGGAGGGCTTCTGGACACGTAGATAATTTTTTTGATTTAAAGAGCGACTGTAAGTCCTGCAAAAAACGTTTTAAGGTAGCAGATTTAAAGGACAAAGAAACCTGCCCGGAATGCGGCGGTCCACTTACTGAAAGCCGGCCGTTTAATCTGATGTTTAAGACTCATAAGGGGCCACTGGAAGACGCCGCAAATCTAATTTATCTTCGGCCGGAAACTGCCCAGGGGATGTTTGTAAATTTTTTAAATATACTTGATTCAAGGCACCCTAAATTGCCTTTTGGACTGGCGCAAATCGGCAAGGCGTTCAGAAATGAAATTACCCCTGGAAATTTTACGTTTCGCACCCTTGAGTTTGAACAGATGGAAATTGAATATTTTGTAAATCCTTTTGACGCAGACAAATTTTACGAATACTGGGTTCAGGAAAGGTTTAAGTGGTATATTAATCTTGGAATAAGAGAAGAAAATCTTAGGAAACGCCCGCATTCAAAAGAGGAACTCGCGCATTACGCAAAGGCATGCACAGACATAGAATATAATTTTCCTTTTGGCTGGTCTGAATTGGAGGGAATTGCTAATCGCGGGGATTTTGATTTAAAACAGCACGCCGAACATAGCGGAAGGGATTTGAAATATTTTAATGATGCCACAAAAGAAAAATATTATCCATTTATCATTGAACCTTCTGGTGGGGTGGATAGAAGCGTACTGGCGTTTCTTGTGGACGCCTATTGCGAGGAAAAGGTAAAAGAAGATATCCGGGTAGTTTTAAAATTACATAAAGATTTAACTCCAGTTAAAGTCGCGGTGTTACCTTTATTAAAAAATAGACCTCAACTTGTAGAACTTGCTAAAAAGATATCTACGGATTTAAAGAGGTGTTTTGTTACTGTTTATGACGACACAGCGGCTATAGGCAAACTCTATCGTCGTCAGGATGAGGTAGGCACGCTTTATTGCGTTACAGTGGATGTAAAAACGCTTGAAGATAATCAAGTTACTGTTAGAGACAGGGATACAATGGGGCAGGATAGGATTAGTATTGATAGATTGAAAGGGTATCTTGAGAAAAAATTAGGGTAAGCGGTAATCGGTAAATGGTAAGCGGTAATTGGTAATTGGAAAATGCGAATGACTTAAGACACAATACTAAAAGTTAGCGCGTTGGCGAGTTTTAATCACGGATTAACACGGATTAAAAGAAACACGGATTAAACGGATTTAGATAAGACAATCCGTGGTAATCCGATTAAAAATCCGTTAAATCCGTGATTATAATCCAGAAGCACCTTAGATAACGTAAAACGCAAAACTAAAAACTAAAAAATGATTACAGTGATTTAATCACGGATTAACACGGATTTAAAAGATACACGGATTAAACGGATTCTTAATACTCAATACTAAGAAAAAGGAGGGATATAGAAAGATGGCAAAGAAATATGTTTACTTCTTTGGAGGGGGCAAGGCTGATGGAAATGAAAGTATGAAAAATCTTTTGGGCGGGAAAGGGGCGAATCTTGCTGAAATGGCAGGTCATAAAGATTTACGCCTACCTGTGCCGCCTGGATTTACTATAACTACTGAAGTCTGCACTTACTATTATCAGAATAAGAAAAGATATCCAAGTGGATTAAAGGAACAAGTTATGAATGCCCTGGAGAAGGTAGAAAAAATTATGCAGAGAAAATTTGGGGATCCGGATAATCCACTTCTGGTTTCTGTGCGTTCAGGGGCACGCAGGTCTATGCCGGGTATGATGGAGACAGTTTTAAATGTAGGACTAACTGAAAGGACTATCCCAGGTTTGATAAAACAAAGTGGTGGGAATAGCCGTTTTGTATATGATGCCTATCGCCGTTTGATTATGATGTATTCAGATGTGGTAATGGAGAAGGCAGGTGGGATTGAGCCTAAGGAGGAAGAAGGTATCCGCAGGCAACTTGAAAAAATTATGGCTGATATGAAAAAGGAAAAGGGTTACAAGAGCGATACAGAACTTACAGTGGATGATTTGAAAAAACTCTGCGTATTATTTAAAGCCAGAATCAAGGAGGTGCTTAAAAAGGATTTTCCAGACAACCATAACGAGCAACTATGGGGAGGTATAGGTGCTGTATTTGCCTCCTGGAACGGCAAGCGGGCTGTGAGTTACAGGCGCATTGAAGGAATTCCTGATGATTGGGGAACAGCGGTGAATGTGCAGACTATGGTTTTTGGAAATATGGGGGATGATTCTGCAACTGGCGTGGCTTTTAGCCGCAATCCTGGAAACGGTGAAAACAAATTCTACGGAGAATACCTTGTTAATGCCCAAGGGGAAGACGTGGTTGCTGGAATCCGCACACCAGCGCCTATTAATGCCTACTCCGCATCCGAACAGAATAAGGATTTACCTACCTTAGAAAAACTTATGCCTGAAATCTACGCGCAACTTTTAGATTATCGCAATCGTCTTGAGAGGCATTACCGCGATATGCAGGATATAGAATTTACCATTGAAAAAGGCCGTTTGTTTATGCTGCAGTGTCGGGTTGGGAAACGCAATGGACCGGCAGCTGTGCGTATGGCTATGGATATGTTAAAAGAGAAATTGATTAATAAGGAAGAGGCATTGATGCGGGTAACCCCATCTCAATTAGATGAATTATTGCACCCTATCATTGACCCAAAGGCAGAACTGGCTACAAAGGCATTGGCAAAGGGTCTGCCAGCAGGACCTGGCGGCGCAACCGGGCAAATCGTATTTAATGCCGCAGATGCTGTTGAGTGGGCTCGTCAAGGCAAAAAGGTAATCCTGGTGCGCGAAGAGACTAATCCAGAAGATGTAGAGGGTATGCGCGCTGCCCAGGCAATTCTTACTGCAAGGGGCGGTATGACTTCACATGCCGCGCTTGTTGCCAGGGGATGGGGTAAGTGTTGTATAGTCGGCTGCGGGGCATTGCACATTGACTATGCAAAAAAAGAGATTAATGCATCTGGAAAAATCCTTAAAGAAGGTGATTGGATTACCCTAAACGGCACCAAGGGAAATGTCTATGAAGGTAAGTTGCCTATGATGGATGTTGGTGAAGAAAATAAAATCCTTAATGACTTCTTAAAAATCTGCGATTCAATAAAGAAATTAGGGATTCGCACAAATGCTGATACGCCAGAGGATGCTAAAAAGGCAAGGCAGTTTGGGGCAGAAGGCATAGGGCTTTTTAGGACAGAGCATATGTTTTATGGCAAGGGTTCTGATGAACCGCTGTTTATCTTGCGCAAGATGATTGTTTCAAAGACAGAGGATGAGCGTAAAGGCGCCCTTGATGAATTGTTCCCTTACGTTAAAAAAGATATCAAAGGGACATTAGAGGCTATGGATGGTTTACCTGTGGTTATTCGTTTGCTTGACCCGCCTTTGCATGAATTTGTCCCGCGTAATCCAGATAAACTTAAACAATTGGCAAACGACCTGAATATCTCATTAGAGGAGTTGTCCAAGCGCGCAGAGGCGCTGCATGAGTCCAATCCAATGATGGGCCACAGGGGCGTGCGCTTAGGTGTTACTTATCCTGAAGTCAGCGTTATGCAGATACGCGCAATATTTGAGGCTGCTGCTGAATTGATTAAAGAAGGCAAGAAGCCGTATCCGGAAATAATGATACCTGTGGTTTGCGACGTAAAAGAATTATACGACCAACTGCAGATTACCAGGAAGGTCTATCAAGAGGTTTTAGCCAAATATAGCTTGAAGAAAATCAGGTATATGTTTGGCACTATGATTGAAATTCCACGTGCCGCTTTACTAGCAGGTAAATTGGCAGAAGTTGCGGAATTCTTTTCCTACGGCACCAATGATCTAACCCAGATGGGTTTTGGTTTCTCGCGCGATGATATTGGAGGGTTTCTGCCCGACTATATTAAGAAAAATATTCTTCCTGAAGACCCATTCCAGAGCATTGACCAGGAAGGAATTGGGGAACTAATTAGAATTGGCATAGAGCGGGGACGCAGGACCCGCAAGGACTTAGAGGTAGGCATATGCGGTGAACACGGCGGCGAACCGCGTTCTGTAGAATTTTGTCATATCGTAGGCATGGATTATGTAAGTTGTTCTCCCTTTAGAGTCCCTATTGCCAAGTTGGCGGCAGCCCAGGCAGTGTTGAAAGTAAAAGCGGACAAGAAGAAAAGATAAAAATCAGGTAATATAGGGTTATAGTCTATGGTCTATAGACTATTGACTATAGACTATCGACCCGTAATTGCAAGACTTACTAATGGAAGCCTTAAAAACTTACCTTAAAGAAGTGCGCAATATACCTTTATTAAGCCCTGAAGAGGAAATAGAACTAAGTAAGAAGGTGAGAAAAGGGGATGAGCAGGCGCGTAAGAAGATGATTCGCGCAAACTTAAGACTTGTAATTAATATTGCCAAAAAATACGCATACCTTGGCATACCCTTATTGGATTTAATTGAAGAGGGTAATTTAGGGTTGATGAAGGCGGTTGACAGATTTAATCCAAGGAAAGGGTATCGTTTTTCTACTTATGGCGCATGGTGGATTAGGCAGAGCATTACCCGCTCCATAGTTGAGCAGGGTAAAATTATTCGCGTGCCTGTTTATATGAACGAACTCATTACAAAATGGAAAAAGGCAAAGGAGGTTCTATCCCAAAAGTTAAAACGTATTCCTTCAGATGAGGAAATCGCTAAGAAGCTAAGACTCTCAAAGGAGAAAATTGAACAGATAAACTTCTGGACATCCGCATCAACCTCTTCCCTTGATACGCCTGTAGGAGAGGATTCAGAGAGCCAGGTAATGGATTTAGTAGAGGATGAATCTACACAATCTCCAGATACAGGAATAAAACGTTTATTTGATAAAGAAAAGGTAGATAGCCTTCTGGATAAAATGTCTCGTAAAGAAAGAATGGTTCTGGATATGCGTTTTGGCTTGGATAAAGGGGAGCCCCACACCTTAGCTGAAATTGCCCGTAAGATAGGTGTTTCTCGAGAAAGGGTGCGGCAGATTGAAGAAGGGGCACTGAAAAAATTAAGAAAGTTTGTAGGTGGATATGAGGTATAATTATGTCTAAAAAAATAGAACTTAAGGATTATATACGCAATATACAGAATTTTCCTAAACCTGGTATATTATTTAGGGATATTACAACTTTATTAAAAGAAAAGAGACCATTTAAATTAGCCATAGATGCTTTGGTAGAGCAATACAAATATAAAAAGATAGATGTGGTTGTGGCTGTGGAGGCCAGGGGGTTTATTTTAGGTGGAATCCTGGCATATAAATTAAACGCTGGTTTTGTGCCTGTGCGTAAAAAAGGTAAGTTACCAGCAAAGACCAATTCCATAACATATGAACTGGAATATGGCACCGATACATTAGAAATCCACTCCGACGCCATTAAAGAGGGTAGCAGGGTTTTGATTGTAGATGATTTAATCGCTACTGGCGGGACAGTCAAGGCAGTGGCAGATTTGGTTAAAAAATTAAAAGGTAAAATCGTCGGCATCGCATTTTTGATTGAACTTACAGAACTAAATGGCAGAGATAAATTAAAAGGTTACCCTGTATTTTCCTTGATAAAATATTAACTGACAACTAAATGCGCCCCTGTAGCTCATAAGGATAGAGCAGCGGTTTCCTAAACCGCGTGTGGCAGGTTCGATTCCTGCCAGGGGCATATTATTTTAGTTATAAAATGTACGACCTTCATACCCATTCCCTATTAAGCGACGGGGTCCTGCTACCTTCTGAAATTGCTGTGCGCTATGCTGCCTTAGGATATAAAGCAATAGCCATTACTGACCATGTTGATTACTCTAATATAAAGCAGGTCACAGAGGCAATTCTAGAATTTACACATCATTGGCCAAAGAATTCTGATATTAAGGTTCTTCCAGGAATAGAATTAACGCACTTGCCTTTAGGGCAATTTGACCTTTTAGCAAGATATGCCAGAAAACAAGGGATTAGGGTTATTGTTGCCCATGGTGAAACCCCGGCAGAACCTGTAATTAAGGGAACTAACCGCGCTGCGCTTGAAGCAGACATTGATATCCTAGCGCATCCAGGCTTAATTACAGAGGAAGATGCAAGATTAGCCAAGAAAAAAGGCGTATTTCTTGAGGTAACCGCTCGCCGCGGGCATTGTGAGGCTGACCCTTATGTAGTAAAATGCGCATTAAAGACAGGCGCAAAATTAATATTAAATACAGATAGCCATATGCCTGAGGATATTATAGATTATAACGAGATAGCAAAGATTGCCAGAAAATCCGGTTTAAATTCAGGGCAGATAAAGAAAATTTACCAGGACGTTTATCAATTCTTAAAAGATTGAATCTATTACATCCGCGGATTACCTTATAAAACAATGTTAGATTGGATTCGCTCCTGGTGTTAAAAAAGGGGGAAGAATGAAGAAGGCAGGATTCATAACTTTATATGTTCTTTTAACAACCGTCTTTTTAAGCGGATGCGCAACCCTAATAAAAAGTGAAAAAGATACATTGCCGCAGGGTCCAATAGAACCCCAGGCAAATTTAAAACTCAGTGATGTCCCAGTCCCTGTGGGTTTCAGATTAATCCCGAAAGACTCATATTCCTTTGAGAGCGCAGGGATACGTGTAGCCCTCCTAAAATACCAGGGTAAGGCAAATCCAGACCAGTTGGTCAATTTTTTTAAGGAACAGATGATGATGTACAACTGGAATTTGCTGAATGCCATAGAGTACGGTGAAAGGATGTTGAACTTTGACCGCGATAACGAGACCTGTATCGTTAATCTTACCCCAAAGGGTAATAATGCCGTGATTATTACCATATCCATAGGACCAAAAGCCCAGAAAATACCTAAAAAATCTGAGAAACCCTTAAAATAAATCCAACGCAGATTTGTGGACACTCCCCAAAATTTCGCCTGATTTTTGTTTAAGCATTTGAAACTAAAGAATTAATAGAAAATAACCTCTTTTAAAATTATTGCTTTTTATTTAACACGAATCCCCGCGAATGAAAAGCCGAATTGCCACGGATTTCCTGCGAGAAATAATTCGTGTGAATTCGATAAAAATTCGTGGACATTCGTGTTAGAAAAAAATAGGGAAACTCCACGCAAGATTTTTTTCTTGACAATATGCATAAAAAAGGTTATACTTTAAAATAATGTTTAAACTTAACGTCCTGGCAGGGAGGAGTCAGGATAGTTACGTATATTAAACCGGATTGACAATTTAGGGTCAGTTCGGTTTTGTTTTTTTATGGAAATTGCTTGATTTTTTAAAAGGTAGGTGTAAGATAATAAAAACATGCATAAAAAAATATTCCCTATAATCTTCTGCGGTATTTTATCAGTATGCTTTCTAACCCAGGCATATCCTGCTGCGCCTGTAGTAGAATATCTTTGCGAACTCGGTATCACCTTTTATAAAATGGGTAGATACGACGATGCCTTGCTTGAGTTTAAAAAAGTTCTCCTGGTTGAACCTGATAACCCTACAGCCAGAACCTACGTTAATTACATTTTCCAGAAAGAAAAACTCGCTTTAAACACTACTGAGACAAATTTCCCACAGACATCTGCGGAATCCCCTGCGAAAGAGTCTCCGATTTTAACCACCGTAGATAAGTCTTTGGAGGTTAAGCCTAATAGGGAAGAGATGATGGATAATACCCTGATGGCATTGAGTGGCTCTGCATATCGTCCGGCAGAAGAATGGGGAGAATCAACCGCATCTACTGTAGAAAAAAAGATAGCAGGGATTAAGGTAAGCGGACAGGCGCAGGTAAGATTAGGCGTAACTTCTCAGGATACATACTGGAAACGGGCAAATTGGGATTTGAATGAGAAAAACTGGCGTATGCTTTCTAACGCTGCTTTTGACAGGCGCGAAAATACTTACGACCCAAGAATTTACGACAGATTGAGAGTTAACCTTGATACGGATAATCGCGAGGGTTTAGGTTTCCATAGCAATCTTACGGTTGACCCCTGGAGTTTTACAGGAAAAAGCAGCAAAATTACTGTAAATAGCGCTTTTTCAGATACGGCAGATATTGAACTGAAATATTGGGCAAATACCGCCTATACAATAAATGAAACAATATACTCCAATCTTTTAGGAAATTCCTTTTCTCTGCCTGAACTAAAAGTGTATAATGGCAAGGTGAATGCCTTTAGTGTTAGCGGCGCATTTGCGCCCCACGATACTTTTTTCATTCCTGAAATAAAGATTCAACGCGAATTCCAACCTGTGCGCGAACTGTGGTTTGATTATAACAGGGATGATTTGAAATTAAGGGTTTATCCAATTGCTTATGAAAATCAAGCCTTAACTTTTAATGACCCATTAAAACTATCCAATAACCACATCTGGTGGGAGGACAGCCCCTGGATACACGCCTGGAGGCCGGGGATATACAATAGCGGTGTTGGAACTCCGGATTTTACCAAGGGTTACTGGGATAACTCCATATCCTTCTTTGCTCGGGATAGCGAAGGCCAGCGTTTAACAAGCCTGAGGGGTTTTTCTTTTGAATTTAATCCTCTTGAAGAAACAGCGATTTCAGCAGGTTTGGCTATGCCCAAAAACCCCTGGCAGGATTATTCAGAGATAGACAATCTTTTATCTGCTATACGCATAAAACAATCCTTAAGCGAAGATGTTAGTTTAGGCTTAACCTCCACAACGCGTTTTGGTTTTGATTTGGATAATGAGAATAAACTTGATGCAAGAAATTATGTTTTGGGGACAGATTTAGGTTATGAAATTACTGACGGTCTGCTTGCCTCTTTTGAGGTTGCGCATTCGCAGGCAGAATACGATTTAACCAATTCTCAGTATAAAACAGAAAAAGACGGCAATGCCTATTATTTTTCAGTTATAGGCCGCTTTCCACTTGAACGTATCAGCGATGTGGAATATGGTTACGATGGTATCCAGCCGCAAGAATATGATAGTTTCTTTACCAAGTTCAGGGTTTTTGCATGCCGTATGGATGATTCCTTTGATGAGCCGCTTTCTTCTTATGTAGAGACCCGCGACGATGAATCCTGGTCAAGGCACCTACATTTCCGCAAACCTTTTAAATACTATTATCAGGGGGAAGGGAAGTTACTTACCTGGGATGACATTAAGGCTTACAGGATAGGTAATGGTATTGATATAGGCCGTAGTGTCTTAGGGTTACGCATTGAGTCTTCGCTTTTTGAGAAAAAAGTTGAAAACCTTTTTGATGTGCGCAATGTGCATGACACAAATGGCAAGTTTGTGGAGAATGTTACACGGGAGGAACTCACATTAAATGTAACTGATAAATTAACCACTAAACTCTTAGGCATTAATCACCGCCTTCCTAAAACCAGGGCAGGGGTTGACCCTTTTGTATTTAACCCGCAAAACCGCGTATTTTATGATAATGCATATATTGAGGATGGCACGGACCCTACGGTGAATACAGGTTCTTTAGGTTTAGAGTACGCATTTTTTGACTGGCTTGCCTTAAACGGTATATGGGAATATACCAATGATATATCTTTAGGTTACGATAATTTTCCCCGCGGCATATTAAATGACGGGAATCGTTCATTGCTTTCTTATGAGAACGGAAATACATATAGGGATGTGCGCAACTGGCTTTATAACCAGCAGTTTTTCCCCAGGCCCCCTTATCCTTATTACAATATATTTAAAACCGGCTTAAGGTTTAACCCTATAGAAAAATTAGAACTTTACTTAGACTATACCCGAAATCCCTATGAAAAGGCAGGCCAGGTGGATGATAATATGAATCACATTGGCTTTGAGGCTTCCTATGCGCCTACCGCTAAGTTATCCTTATTTTTTAAATACACCTATTCCAGGTGGCAGGATTTGGATAGTTTGAATCAGGGGATAACAAAGGTATATGGGCACCACAATTTATTTACAGAGTTGCTCTATCGCATATCAGATGATGAGGATTTTGCCTTTCAATACGGCGAGGCAAGCCGAGACCCGTATATGGGAGGGGTGCTTGATATAGGATGGGACCCTTATGGCGGAAGCCTAAGGACAATTGATACCCAGCATATCTTCCGTCTCTATTACCGCCGCAAATTCTAATTAAGCCACAACTTACTACTAAGCGAATGAAATTGATAGGACGTAATTTGTCTGGCTGAATTAACCCTCGCTTAACCTAAATAAATATCAATGTGTTTGACCTGGCGGGATCTTATCTGTTCTGCATAAGGGCTGGGTATGGTATCGCCTAAGATTTCTACGGGGTTGGCGTCTTTATCATTAAAGATTATTTTTTTGCAGGTAACTGCGTCTTTACCAAATGTGTTTTTTCTTTTTGGGTTGTGATAAACTACCCGGATTTTGCTTAAGAAATTAAAACTATAAGTATTGTCTTTATGTTTGAATAGCCACCCTGGCAATATGGGGTTAAACTTAAGATATAATTTGTTATTGTTATCCACAAGGAATGGATTCTTGCCAAGATTCATAGTTAGCCATATGCTTAATAATTCTGCGGTTGAGCCTGATAGCCGCGCAACAAAGCCATTACCGTGTAATTTGCTATCCGGGAATGCGCTACTTACCAGAAAAGATGAGTTTTCCAATATATTCCTTCCGTACCTGGCTGGTTTCTGAAACGGTATTAAACAATTTCTAAAATCTTTATAGAATTCCTCATAGAGCCCTGAGCGCAAAAGTTCTAATAGATACTTGTATTCCATATGCAGCCATATAGATTCATTCTCTAACCAACCCGGGGTGAATGAACGGCATCTTCCTATTTCTTCAGGCATATCCGTAAGGGGGGCGCATACCTTATACATCTTAAGTTTCTTGTCGTAAAGACGGCTTTTTTTAATCCCGTCATACAATGCCTTTGCTTTTTTTATGTCATCGTTAATGCGCAGGGTATGCACCTGCGCCTCAAGAAAGAATGGCAATTTTTTCTGTATAAACCTCGTAGGCATAACATAATGGTCGTTTAGCCGCTTGAATTCCGCAGCCTCATAATAAAAATATCCGTAGTAAATATTTTGTTTCTTGTCCAGTGCCTTATCTATTCCAATGTTCAACTTAATTAAGGCATTGTCTATTAAGGCATTTAAATAATCTGCACTGATTTCTGACTCATTTCCGCTTAATCCCAATTTGGTTTTTGCGCGGTAATCTTCCTTTAGGGAATAACTTGCATCCCAATAACGATAGTCTCTTTCCATAGATGCGCTATTGAGAAATTCATTAAGGAGGTTTCCTAATCCTATCAGAAAATCGCATATTTCCTGGCTTATAAAAATTTTCTGTATTCCACATTTTAAAAGGAGTTCTTTTATTAAGAGAAGAAGCCTTTTTAGTTCTAAGGTTTCGCATAAGGAAGAGCCGAAAAGCGCAGGAAGTCCATTTAAGGCATCAAACCAGTTTGGTTTATTCGCCTCCATCTCTATGCCCATGCCAAAAGGGTCCAGCGACGCCAATTTGTTAACTGCAATACACAACAATTTATTTATAAGGGTGGTCTTATAAACCTCACCTTTGCCGTTTTGAGTCCTTACAATGTGGGGGAAAGATGTCCTGTGGCTAATCATTTCACTTTTTGTTTTATCTACAACTACGGATTGTAATTGTCTCACCCTTCCATACCAAAGTGTGTATTTATGGCATCTTGGCTTTACAATTTCAGAACTGTCATAGAAGGTAAAGATTCTGTTTTCAAATACAACCTCCCTTAATTTCTCTGGATAAAGCCCTATATAGCTTTCTATAGAGTCAAGATTATAAGTCCAGTGGTCTATCCAGTACCCCTCACCGTAGTCCGCCTCCTGGTTTTTTACGGAATGGGCAATCAATGTGCTTAAGAATTCGTCATATGATACGCCCATTTTAATTTTGTTTTCTTCTATAAATAGGATTATTTCTCCAGGGGTATAGGGTTTATCTAAGAAAGAAATAATTTTTGCTATATCTGCCTCAGTTAGTAAACCCGCCAGGCTTTTTTTAAGCCCTTCCTGCTGGATGAGTGAAAAGGTAACGCCTTTTATAACTAAAGGGTTGAAGCCATCTGTCTGAATAAGATTCATAAAGGTTAATATATTGTCGTCTTCTACTTCAGGATAAAACCAGGGGTCGCACCTTCTGTTTTGATTGACATCCCTGTAATTGCCATTGCCTTGAGAAAAATATGCCGGCTCAATATGGAATTTATTATAATCCCTTTCCAGGTCTCCGTGTTTTCTGGAATATAGATGGAACACGGAATTTCCTTCGCTGGTTTTAAAAACCACAGGATACCCGCCACGGATTATATTGTCTAAATATGTCTGTTTTACATAAAGGTTAAATTCCCGGCTTTCGCTTTCTGTATCTATGTCTTGTTCCAATTGTCGGATAATTGCCTTATTTTCGCTTGACTTTTCTATCAAGTATTCAGGCTTAATAATTCTTAAGACATTAGAATTTAACGCATCCAGGCTTCTTGTATTCCCGATTACGGAATAAAATATCTTTTCCTCACCCTGCATTAACTTAAAATCAAGAAGGATAAAACCGCAGGGCGTCTTATTCTTGGTTAACTGTCCTTTAGGATAAACAAATCTCTCTTTGGCTATAAATTTATATGGACAGGAGAAGTCAGTAATAGAGCCGAATATCATCTCAGGGTCAACTATGGGTTTTATAATCTGCGGCCGCCCATTATTATAATGGAAACCTAAATAGAAATTACCTTCTTTTATATGCACTACCTCCGGCCTGTCTGTAGGGTCAACGCTTAATTTGTAAAAAGGCACTTTATTATCTAAATTTTCTACATTCATCCATGCCTCTATTGTGCGGCCAAGTTTTTTTAAGAATAGGTTATTTGTGCCATAAGGCACAATCTGCGGCAGGCCGTCAATGAGTTGAATCATCATTATACCTTTAGATGTATTTTTTATTTTTACTATTCTTACCAATGCAGCAAAGGAATCATTCGGGATGGTGAAGTATTCTACGTTTATATTTATACCCAAAGAATGGTTATCTTCTGCAATCTTTAAATCATAGGATGTTATAGACATCGTATTAGTCACGTCAAAACCAAGATTGCTAAATCCGTTATGGAATGGTTCATAAAAGACTGTCTTTCTGGATTTTGATACCTTTATGAAGGTGCGGAATCCTGTCAAAGGTGTAAGTTGCCAGGCCTTGTTTGCGGGAAAGAACTCTACAATCGCATGGTCTTTATCTTTTGTCCCGAAACTTGCTATCCCCTGGCCGCGATTAACATAAAAGACCCACATTGGTATGCCATATTTTCCTGCTATACCTGGAAAGAAATTAGCAAATGGCTTGGAGAAGTTATAGTTGTTTATAATAAATTCTCCGTTTGTGTTCAGTTTATATTTCGGCTTTTTCGCCTTGATATTTCCAATCATATCTGCCTCTATAAAAATATGGTATTTATTTTACATACTTTTAATATTTTGTCCACATTTTTTTAATTCAAATCATATTTCCATTTTATCCCTTTACTTTTTACTGAAACAATGTTAATATTATAAACTATGTCTATAAACAAAGATACCATAAAAAACGTAGCGCATCTGGCCAGGATTGATTTGACCCCTGAAGAATTAGAAACCTTATCAGTTCAACTTAAGGACATACTGGATTTCATAGATAAATTAAAAAAGATTGATATCCAGAAGATTCAACCTACAAGTCATATCCTGCCTATTAATAATGTCTTTAGAGATGATATACCAGGGGATTCTTTACCTTATAATAAAGCCCTTGATGTAGCGCCTGAAAGAAAAGGGAATTTCTTCAGCGTTCCAAAGATAATAGAGTAAGCATAGTATTTCAGGTTTTATGATTAAAAGATATGGAATTATATAAATTAACAGCGCATGAACTCATAGATTTATTAAAAGATAAGAAAGTCACCCAACAGGAGATATTAGATTGCCTGATAAGCAGGGTAGGGTCAGTTGATTCTAAGATTAATGCCTACGTCAGAAAAGACACCATTTCCTACCCAATACCCAATACCCAATATCCAATACCAACCTCAAATGGCATCCCTGTATCCATAAAAGACAATATCTGCACAGAAGGCTACAATACAGAATGCTGTAGCAGGATTCTTGAAGGGTTTAAGCCGCCTTATGACGCTACGGTTATAGCAAAATTAAAAAATGCAGGCGCCTTGATATTAGGATTAAAAACCAATATGGATGAATTCGCCTTTGGCTCGTCAACTGAGAATTCCTGTTTTGGCCCAACACATAATCCCTGGGATTTAGAGCGTGTCCCTGGAGGTTCTTCAGGAGGCTCTGCGGCTGCAGTGGCAGCAGATGAGGCGATTTGGGCATTAGGTTCTGATACAGGCGGTTCAATAAGACAACCTGCGTCTTTCTGTTCTATAGTAGGGTTAAAACCAACCTATGGCAGGGTGTCGCGCTATGGATTAATCGCCTTTGCGTCAAGTTTAGACCAGATTGGGCCGCTTACAAAAGACGTCACAGATTCCGCCTTGCTAATGAATATAATATCAGGTAAGGACAACCGCGATTCCACATCTGTGGATATGCCTGTGCCTGATTATACAAGGTCTCTTTATAATGACGTCAAAGGCATCAAGATAGGCATGCCAAAAGAATATTTTGTGGAAGGGATTGACCCTGAAGTAAAAAAAATAGTTGGGGAGGCCATTGATAAGTTAAAAACCCTCGGGGCAGAATTAAAAGAGGTCTCCTTGCCGCATACAGAATATGCTGTGCCGGTTTATTATATTATTGCCACTGCAGAGGCAAGTTCCAACTTAGCCAGATTTGACGGCGTTCAATATGGCTTAAGGGTCAGGGATAAAAATATCATTGATATGTATAAAAAGACCAGGGGGCGAGGTTTTGGCCAGGAGGCAAAAAGGAGGGTTATACTTGGGACATTTGCCTTGTCTCACGGCTATTACGATGCCTATTATTTAAGGGCGCTTAAGGTAAGGACATTGATTAAACAGGATTTTGATAAGGTTTTTGCAGATTTTGATTGCATTGTTACCCCCACCTCGCCCACGCCTGCCTTTAAAATAGGTGAAAAGGTAAATGACCCACTTAAGATGTACCTTTCAGATATCTATACCATTTCTGCAAATCTGGCAGGGATACCTGCAATATCCATTCCTTGCGGATTTAGCAAAAAAAATTTGCCTGTGGGATTGCAGATTTTAGCAAAACCATTTAATGAGGAGATGCTTTTCAGGGTCGCTTATACCTATGAACAAAATACCCCTTGGCATAAGATAAAGCCAAAGTTATAGACGGATAAAATGAGTAAGAAAATATACGAGCCGGTAATTGGATTAGAAGTCCACATCCATCTTAAGACTAAAACCAAGGCATTCTGCGGCTGTTCCACAGAGTTTGGGGGAGAGCCTAATACGCAGGTCTGTCCTGTTTGTTTGGGGCTACCAGGTTCATTGCCTGTTTTAAACAGGGTGGCGCTGGATTATGCAATAAAGGTTGGTCTGGCTTTAAACTGCACAATTCAGGAATACACTAAATTTGACCGCAAGCATTATTATTATCCTGACCTGCCTAAAAACTACCAGATTTCTCAGTATGACCTGCCTTTATCAAAAGACGGTTTTTTAGATATATATGTAGAAGACAAAACCAAGCGCATACGCATTAAAAGGGTGCATTTAGAAGAGGACGCAGGAAAATTGATTCACCAGGATGATATAAGCCTTGTGGATTTTAACCGCACAGGCATTCCGCTTTTGGAGATTGTAAGCGAACCGGATATTAACTCTCCTATTGAGGCATATGAGTATCTAACCGCCTTAAAAAGCATAGTGGAATACTTAGGGGTTTCTGATTGCGATATGGAGAAGGGGTCGTTGAGATGTGATGCCAATGTCTCTGTAAGGGAAAAAGGGGGTAAGGAGTTAGGCACCAAGGCAGAACTTAAAAATATGAATTCATTTAAGGCAGTCAGGGATGCGCTTGCCTATGAGATAGAACGGCAGATTGAACTTTTAGATAATGATGAGGCAGTTATTCAGGAAACAAGGTTATGGGATGCCAGGGAACTTAAGACCTTTTCTATGCGCACAAAGGAAGAGGCAAAGGATTACCGTTATTTTCCAGAACCTGATTTGCCGCCGTTTATTATCAGTAAAGAAAAAATAGAGCAGATTCAAAGATCAATCCCAGAATTACCTAAAGAAAAGATGTTGCGTTTTATCAGGGAATATGGTTTATCTGAATATGACGCCAAGGTCATCTGTTCTTCCAGGGGATATGCTGAGATTACAGAAGAACGCATTAAAGAATTTCCAGACAGTGATAAGAAACCAATGGTAAACTGGTCTATCGGGCCAATATTGGAGGCAGCCGGAAATTTTAATTGTAGGCCTGAGGAACTAAAGATTCCGGGTGGCAACCAAGAATTGATTAAATTGATACAATATCAACAGGAAGGAAAAATCTCAAACCTTGTGGCAAAATCTGTTTTTAATGAATCTATTGCAAGTGGGATACCTCCTTCAAGGATAATAGAGGATAAGAATTTATTCCAGATTTCCCAGGGTTCTATCCTCCAAGCGCAGGTAGAAGAGGCTATCAAAGAAAATCCAAAATCTGTCCAGGCTTATAAATCTGGAAAGGAAAACGCTATTATGTTTTTGGTAGGCCAGGTTATGAAAAAGACATCTGGCAGGGCAAACCCAAAGGTAGTGCAGGAAATATTAAAACGGAGGTTGAGTTGATGCGCAGGAAACCCATTTTTATAATTATTGTATTTGTATCTACGATTCTTTCAATTACCGCGATAGCAGTATCTAAACAGGATAAGAATAAAAAAGACGAACTCTATAGGGATGTTCAACTTTTCTCAGATGCCCTGGCTATTATTAACACGGATTATGTAGATGAAGTATCATCAAAGAATTTAATTTATGGGGCGCTACGCGGGATGCTTTCTTCCCTTGATGCCCATAGCCAATTTATGGACCCTGATACCTACAACGAACTAAAGGTGGATACTGAAGGAAAATTCGGAGGTTTAGGCATAGAGATTACCATTAAAGACGGGCTTCTAACCATAGTTACGCCTATAGAAGATACCCCTGCCTGGAAGGCAGGGCTAAAGGCAAATGACCGCATTGTCAAAATCAACGATGAATTAACCAGGGATATGACCTTAACAGAGGCAGTTAAAAAAATGCGCGGGAAACCCAAGGAGGAGGTGCGTCTTACAATTTTAAGGGAATCTGAAAAAAAGATGCTGGAGTTTACAATAGTCCGCGATATTATCAAGATAAAAGATGTAAAGCAATCTGTGATTCTTGAGGACGGCATTGGCTATATCAGGTTGGTGGAATTCAGGGAAAACAGCCCTTTAGATATGGATGTCGCTTTGAATAAACTAAAAGAACAGGGGATGAACAGCCTTATACTTGATTTACGCAATAACCCTGGTGGCCTGCTTGAGGTAGCCATAAATGTAGTAGAAAAGTTTATTGAAAAAGGCAGGCTTATTGTTGCTACCAAGGGCCGTAAGTCATCACAGAATTTAAAATTCTTCTCCCGTTTTGACCATCCAATACTTGATTTGCCTATGGTAGTATTGATAAATGAAGGTTCAGCCTCTGGTAGCGAGATAGTTGCAGGTTGCCTTCAGGATTACAAGCGTGCCATAATTATGGGCACAAAATCCTTTGGTAAGGGTTCTGTTCAGACAGTTGTGCCTTTATCAGACGGCTCGGCATTAAGGCTTACAACAAGCAGGTATTTTACACCTCAGGGCAGGGAAATTCACGGCAAGGGTGTTATGCCTGATATTCTCGTAGAAGAAGGTAGACTCGTTACGCCTGATAAGGAAGAACCCGAAAAAGATAAATCCAAGGAGGTGTTTGAAAAATTGGAGAAGAAAGATAAAATTGAGGAAGAACAGAGGCCATTTGACTATAAATCAGATAACCAGATTATGCGCGCTGTGGATGTGTTAAAGGCTATAAAAATTTATAATAACAAGAAGAAATAGGTAGATGGAAAAATTAAAATGGTATAAAATAGCAATTTTTATTTTATCATTATTGGTTATTATTCAGGCCGCACTGCTTTTAAATTTATGGCGTAGAAAGATACCCAAGAAACCCCTGGTGACAAAAGGAAAAATTGCTATTGTGTTAGACGACTGGGGTTATAATGAGAATAATTTAGATATATTAAAAGAGATACAATGCCCTATGACTATGTCCATATTGCCGAATCTGCCTTATTCCACAGACCTTGCCGAGAAATTAAAGGTTATGGGTTTTGAGGTAATCCTGCATCTGCCTATGGAGCCTGTTGAAAAATATAAACTTGAGCAGAATACGATTATGACTGATATGGATGAAACAACAATCCAAAACATCATCTCTATTGCCTTAGAGAGCGTGCCGACTGCTAAAGGGGTATCCAATCATATGGGCTCTAAGGCAACTGCAGATTTAAGGACTATGAGCATTGTGCTTAACGAATTAAAAAAGAGGGGACTTTATTTTTTGGATAGTTTTGTTGCTTCAAATTCTGTTTGCAAAAACCTTACCCGTAAGATGCAGATAGGTTTCGCAAGCCGAGATATATTTATTGATAATCAATCTGATCCTGAATATATCAAAGGTCAGATTTATAAATTAAAGAAGCGCGCCAGGATTTATGGCAGGGCAATAGGCATAGGCCATGACCGTAGAAATACATTAGAGGTATTAAAGCAGGTCATACCTGAGTTAGAAAGAGAAGGGTATGAGTTAGTTTTTGTGTCGGGGTTAATAAGGAGGAGTTAGCGCGTTTTAATCACGGATTAACACGGATTAAAAGATACGGATTAACGCGGATTCGCAATACTCAATACTAAGAAGTTTGTTGCGTTTATTGCGTTGGCGGGTTTGCGGATTAAATGAATATGTATGTATTAGGAATTGAGACTTCTTGCGACGAAACAGCAGCAGCAGTGGTAAGAGATGGCAGATATGTTCTTTCTAATATAGTTGCCTCAAGTTTAAATTTTCATAAAAAATATGGAGGTATTGTTCCTGAGATTGCAAGCCGTATGCAACTTAAAACAATCGCAGGGGTTGTTGATTCCGCCCTGACAGAAGCGGGGGTGAGTCTAAAGGATTTGGGCCTTGTCGCTGTAACCTCAGGACCAGGGCTTCTTGGGTCTTTAGTCGTAGGTATTTCATTTGCTAAATCTATAAGTCTGAGTTTAGGAATTCCCATCTTAGGTATAAATCATCTGCACAGCCATATTTACTCTAATTATTTAAACGGTGCAGTTCCTGATTTACCTTTTATCGCCTTGGTTGTTTCTGGCGGACATACCAGTTTATATTCCGTCAAGGATTTTGATAAAATCCGCCTCATTGGCTCTACATATGACGATGCCTGTGGAGAGGCATTTGACAAAGTGGCAAAGATCTTAGGATTAGGTTATCCTGGGGGACCTATTATAGAAAAGTTAGCTAAAAAAGGAAATCCCGGGAAAATAAAGTTTAGATGTTCAGATACGGATGAGCCATTTGCGTTTAGTTTTAGCGGTATAAAGACAGGTGTGCTTTATTATGTAAAGAAACAGCCGTCAATCGTCAGTCATAAGTCATCAGATAAGAAAACCCATAGACCATTGACCATTGACCATCGACTACAATGCGATATCGCTGCTTCTTTCGAAGAGGCTGTTATAGACGTCTTAATAAAAAAATCCTTTCTCGCTTGCAGGGTTAAAAGGATAAAACGCTTAGTAGTAGGGGGAGGGGTTGCGGCAAATAATCTCTTAAGAGAAAGGTTTTTTCAAAAAGCCAAAAAGGAGAATCTATCAGTTTATTTTCCTAAGAAAGAATTTTGTATGGATAATGCGGCAATGGTTGCAGGACTAGGGTATAAGTTATTTAGGAAAGGCAAGACCTCAAGTTTATATTTAAATGCGGATTTAGAATAATTAAAATACAAGGGGAGGAAATATGCTTACAGATAAAGAGATTATAATCCGCTTGGTTTGGTCTATATTTTTATCCGGCGTTATAGGTCTTGAGCGTCAATGGCGACGCCGCGGGGCTGGGTTACGCACACATATGCTAGTTTCTTTGGGTTCCTGCCTTATTATGTTGACATCCCTATATGTTTTTGATATATATAAAAACCAGACAAGCCTTGACCCTGCCCGCATTGCCGCAGGCGTGATTACCGGCATAGGTTTTTTGGGCGCAGGCACCATTATTAGAGAGAGGGAAGGTGTAAAGGGTTTAACAACTGCTGCAAGCCTTTGGGTAGTGGCTGCTATTGGTTTAGCAGCAGGATGCGGTTTTTTAAGACCCGCAGTATTTACCACTGTTTTAGCCTTGGTGTCTCTTGTATTTTTAAGGTATATAGAAAATAAATTTTTTACTGTTGAAAAAAAGACACTGTTAACTTAAAATGAAAACACCGAAAACCATCTATCTGGTAGAACAGCCTTGAATCCTACTACTTCAGCTGGACTCTTAAGCTTAAGCGAAGTATGCGGCCTGAAGTAGTTGTAGTATACA
>Ga0272448_1001348_pt1 | contig 33544 bp, 22 predicted proteins | sample YNPCB0191_FD_202220 | JGI IMG/M metagenome (GOLD analysis project Ga0272448, IMG submission 202220) | Hot spring sediment microbial communities from Yellowstone National Park, WY, United States - YNP-CB-019-1 | ecosystem: Environmental > Aquatic > Thermal springs > Hot (42-90C) > Sediment...
GGAATCTCTCCTAGGACCGGTATCAGCCAAATTACAGAGGAAAAACCATCGTAACCCGGCTGATAGCCAGTCTTTCCCAAAAATCCAGAATCAGGGCATTTTAGCTTTGGGGAAAATTGGGTCAATGGCAGTGCCTCCCAGACCCTCGTTTGTTGACCTTTTCATGCCCCAGGAAATAGTATTTTAGTATGGTTATAATGTAACCATATAGGGGGTACTGGAGGGCATAAGATCCACCTTCTCCCTAAAACCAGTAAAAAAGCGGACTTGGATATGGAGAAACGATTTCGAGATTTCTCTTTTCCTAATCCCCCCTTCCAGAGAAAACAGGATAAATAATTGTGAGAAGAAAAGTTTCGATTTTTGGGATATTCATTAGAATATGAACTATTTGCATGATTTTAATCAACATTTTCGATGGATTTAGGAAGGCCCATGCCCAGGAAGCTCATATTAGATGTCGATCCTGGCATTGACGATGCCGTGGCCATATGCATGGCCCTATTTGACCCCAATTTAGAGGTAGTCGCTGTAACCTCTGTTGGAGGAAATGTCCCCCCTCACCAGGCGGCCCGCAACGTCCAACTCATCCTCAGTCAAATGGATCCGGTCCGTTGGCCACGGATCGGAGCGGGTACCGCTCCGGAACATGGTCTTCCCACCGAAGGCCGACGAATTTTCGGTCCCGATGGGTTAGGAGGTGTCCCTTTTGAAGGGGCGATCCGTCGGGACCTCCATCCATCGGAAAAGGTCCTTTGCGACGAAGTCCGGGCCGCCCCGGAAGCCGTAACTATTCTGGCTCTCGGCCCCCTGACCAATATCGCCCGCGCCTTTCTCCGAGACCCTCAGCTTCCTTCCATAATAGGCCAGTTGGTCATTGTCGGCGGCACGGTCAGCGGACCAGGCAATATCACTCCGGCAGCCGAGTTCAATATCTATTGTGATCCCCAAGCTGCCAGAACGGTCTTTCGATCCCCCTGTACCAAAACCCTCATCCCGCTGGATGTTACCAATCGGGTGGAATTGACCTTGGACATCCTGCACCGACTCCCGGACGAAACCACCCGGGTTGGTCGATTTGTACGGAAACTTCTGCCCGCAGCTTTTCGAGCCTATCGGCAGGAGCTTGGGTTAGAGGCGATTCGGATTCACGACGTGGTGGGACTGGCTGCCGTAACCCATCCGGAACTATTTACTTTTGTGGAAATGGCCGGGGATGTAGAAACGATGGGCGAGTTGACCCTCGGAGCGACGGTTTTTGATCGACGTCGGGTTCCGGCATGGCGGCATAATATCGCCGTGGCAACGGAAGTCGATAAACAGGCGGTCATTGAGGAGATTATTCGCTCTTTACATGTGGCGGCTACCATTGCCGAAGGCACCCCCCCATGATGACGGACGGAATGCCTTCTCTTCTCACCCTATTCTCTCTTGTTATTTGCTGGTCAGAGCGCATGTGTAGGGTCTATGGGGCGGATGGGCTTGGCCTGATAGTTTTGCGGGGCTTGAAAAATACCATCATTGGGGGGGTGTGCACACAAAAGAAGGGGCAATTAGGTTCCCCGGAACCCAGGACGACCAGGAAACCGAACCGAAAACGAACCTTTTGTCGTATGGATAAAATACATCCCATGGAGTAAGATAATATTTCTTTCTTAGCCGGACTGGGCCATCCACGGCGTGATAGCCCAGTCAGTAAGGTTGTAGATCAGCGTGGAATACCTGTCTTGACCGAGGGTATTCTTCCATCCCAGGTGGTGCTAGTATCGCTCGACTCTCCCGTATGGTATAAAACGGTGGAAAAGCCAGGGAGAGGTTGGGTGGATTCCTGGGAACGTAACCTTCTGGGTAGGTTTTTTCGCCCCAGGGGTTCTCTTATGGACGTTCGGAATACCCCCCCAGAAAGGAGGCCGAACAGCCGGAGGTCTGAGGAGAGGAGATTTCGGTCCATTGAGGATGGAATGTTGGACTCAAAATCCCCGAGAGGATTCTCCAAGAAGAGAGTGTTTTTTGGCGGGAGTATCGATCGATGAATGAAGCACGAGGTGAATCCGCTAATCTCGCATCTGCGTCGATTCCCATGATCGAAGCCGAAGGACTTACCAAATACTTCGGCAACTTTGCTGCTATTCGGGATGTGAGTTTTAAGGTGTATCAGGGCGAGGTGGTGGCTTTTTTGGGGCCGAACGGCGCTGGGAAAAGCACCACGATGAAGATATTGACCGGCTATTTGGCGCCGTCAGCGGGAGTGGCACGGATTGCTGGGCATGATATGTCGGTGGATCGGCTGGCCGGTTCGGCCCACCTGGGCTATCTGCCCGAAAATGGCCCTTTGTATCCCGACATGACCCCGCGGGCCCTGTTGAACTTTTTTGCCGAGGCCCGGGGACTGACCGGCCCCAGAAAACGCCAGCGCATCGAGGCGGTCATCGATCTATGCGATCTCCATACGGTGGTCGGCAAACCGATCGGCAAACTTTCCCGTGGGTATCGGCAGCGGGTGGGGATGGCCCAGGTGCTGCTGCACGAACCGGATGTGTTGATTCTCGACGAGCCTACGGCCGGGTTGGACCCGAACCAAATCCATGAAGTGCGGGAAACCATCCGGAAGCTGGGCCAGACCAAGACCATCTTGCTTTCGACCCACATTTTGCAGGAGGTAGAAGCGATGGCCCAGCGGGTGCTTTTTATCGACGAAGGTCGATTGATCTATGATGGGCCGATTGCCGTGCTGACCAGTGACGGCCGACCTTTGGACGTGCATTTCCGTGAACTGACCGGCGTCGGAGCGAAATGAACGGTTCTGGCTGGTTGCGGCGGCGACGTCCCCCGCACAAAGCTGTTGATTTTCCAGATCGAAAGGGAAGCCCGATCAACCGACTGGTTTTGCAACCTGAAGGTCAGAGAAATCGGATAGGGTGGAAGCCATGAGCAACATCATCAACAAAAACGTACTCTGGGCGGTTTTTAAACGGAACTTTGTCAGCTATTTTTCCAGTCCCACAGGGTATTTGTTTATTTGTGTATTTGTCTGGCTGAGTGTGATGGCGGCCTTTTGGCCGGACGAGTTCTTCAACACCAACCTGGCCAACCTGGCCCAACTGAATAAAGTCTTTCCCTGGATCATGCTGGTATTTATCCCAGCGATCACGATGTCGATCTTGGCGGAGGAGCGGCGACAGGGGACCGATGAACTGCTGCTGACGATTCCGGCCACGGATTGGGACATTGTGGTGGGGAAATATCTGGCGGCCGTGGCGATTTACACCGTATCCCTGGCCTTTTCGATGTTGTGCACCTATATCGTGCTGGAGATGCTCGGCGACCCGGATAGGGGCCTGTTTTTAGGGACGTATTTCGGCTATTGGTTGGTGGGATTGGCCATGTTGGCCGTCGGCATGGTGGCTTCCTTTTTGACGGCCAATGTTACCGTGGCCTACATTCTGGGCGCTCTGTTCAATGGGATTCTCGTCCTTCTGGGGACCACTCCTGTTCTGTCGGCCATCGTGCGGAATTCGCAATGGGCCGTCCGGTTACAGCAGTGGGGTATTGGCGGCCAGTTAGCTGATTTTGCCCGCGGGGTTGTCAGTTTGGCCAGCATCATCTATTTCTTGGCCATTGTGGTGATCATGCTTTATTTGTGTATGGTGCTTATCGGTCGGCGGCATTGGCGGTTGGGGCCGGTGGTGGGTTCTGTGGCGGCTTTTTATGCCTTGTTGCATCTAGCCACCCTAGCCGTCTTCGTCATCCTTGGTTTGGGCTTATCCCATCTGCTTGCCCCGATCACCGTAACGCTGTTGATTTTCGCGGGCTACTTGGCGGTGCACTTGGGACTGTTGGTTTTCTGGCCGACTTTGAAGTTTCAGACGGCCGATCTGCCGGGCCATTATATCACCCGCATCTTGGCTGTCGCTGCATCGGCGGTCGGTTTAGTCCTCTTTTTCCACTCCCATAATCTCCGATTGGATGTAACCAGCGAACGTCTGAACTCCCTTTCCCCGCAGACCGTCCAGTTGGTCAAAAATCTGGAGGTCAAGCGGCCTGTGGTGATCGAGGCCTTTATCAGTCCGGCGTCGGAGACGCCGGAATCTTATGTACAAACCCGGCTCAATATTTTGAACCATCTGTATGAATTGGCTGCCTTGGGCGGCGAGAAAATCCGTCTGATCATTAACGAAACCGAGCGGTTTAGCGAACAGGCGGCTCTGGCCGAACAACGCTATAAAATCCAGGCCAAAGAAGTCCGCTCCATTGATCGAGGCGCCCTGCGGACAGATAACATCTTCTTGGGCGTGGCTTTTACCTGTGGAATGGAAAAGGTGGTCATCCCATTTATCGACCGGGGCATTCCGGTCGAATATGAGTTGGTCCGTTCGCTGGTTACCGTGGCAGGCCAAAAACGCAAAAAGATCGGCGTGGTGGAAACCGATGCGGGCTTGTTCGGCAACTTTATGAGTGGGGTTCCGCAATGGCCGATCATCGACGAATTGAAAAAACAATATGAAGTCAAACAGTTGGATTTGAACAGCCCAGTGAAGCCGGATGAAGTCGATGTGGTTTTGGCGGTGCAGCCCTCGACGCTTACGCCGGAACAGATGGAACATTTTATCGAAGCGATCCGTTCTGGAACGCCGACAGCCATTTTTGAAGACCCCTGCCCGCGGTTTGCCGTGTGGACGCCGGCGACCAGCGAACCGCGCCGCCCGCCCAGCAGTCCGTTTATGATGATGCCGCGCGATTTGCCCAAAGGGGACATCAAGCGAGTTTGGGACCTTTTAGGCGTCGACTTCTCCAGCGATCAGATTGTCTGGCAGGATTACAATCCTTATCCCAAGATCGACCTGTTTCGGGAGCAGAAACCCTTTGTGTTTATCGGCAAAGGGTCTGGGGCGAATCCTCCGTTTAATGAACAAAGTGCCATTACCGCAGGGTTGGAGAATGTTTTGTTCCCCTTCCCGGGCGCGATTTTCAAATGGCGGACTTCGCCGTTGGAATATGTGGAGTTAGTTCGAACCGGCCCCCGTACCGGTGTTGTCCGATATCGAGAGATGTTTATGTTCAATCCGTTCACTGGGGGGCGGCAGATGAATCCACATCCGCGCCTTATGCCGACCAACGAGAGTTACGTGTTGGCGGCCCGGATTCGAGGGAAGGTTCAAGACCCGTCTGCCCAACCGGCGGTTCCGACGCCGGCCGGTTCATCCAGCTATTGGCCTGCCGCCGCATGGTTGGCGTCGGCGCTGCCGGCCCAGGTTTCCGAAACTCCTTCTCCCAAGGGCGATTCCAACGCCGTTTTGGCGGAACCGTCCCCACCTGCAAAACCCGAAACCTCGGAACCCACAGATACAAGGACCTCTCCGGCCGATAAGACTCCCGAGGCCTCGGAACTTTCGCCGTCGAAGCCTGCTGTCGGGCAAGCGGGTTCGACCGCCCAACCCCCCTCGGGAGAGAAGCAACCCGATGCGAGCGAAAAACCGGCCGAGCCAAAATCGGCGCCGCCTCCGGCCAAACCGAAACCTTCGGAAGTCAACGTCGTTGTGGTCGCGGACATCGACATGCTGACTCCCACCTTCTTCGCTCTGCGCGAGCAAGGTGAAATTGAGGAGTTGGGCATTACGTTTGATTTCGACAATGTAACGTTTGTGTTGAATGTATTGGACGAGTTGGCCGGGGACATTCGGTTTATCGACATCCGGAAACGCCGTCCGAAACATCGGACCCTCACACGTATTGAGGAAGCCACTCGACAAGCTCGAGAAGAAACCGCTCAGGCCCGGGAAAAAGCCTATAAAGAGGCGGAAAAGGTTCGCAACGAAGAGCAAACGAAATTAGATACCCAAGTCGAAGAACTCCGCAAACGGAAGGATATACCGGAATTCGATAAGGCGGTTCAGCTTCTGATGCTCCAGCAGGATGGTCAGCGGCGGCTGGACGCTAAGGTCAAAGAAGCGGAAGCCGAACGCGATCGAGAAATTCAAAGAATCGAGACCCAACTGGCCGCCACGATCCGGCGGGTCCAAGACGCTTACAAAATGTGGGCCGTGGTCCTGCCGCCTATCCCGCCTTTGGTGGTAGCCGTCATTGTCCTGCTGACTCGCCGCGCTCGGGAACGGGAGGGAGTATCCCGAAGCCGACTTCGCGGCTAATCCATTCCGAATCGCACAGAGAAATGAAAATGGATTCGCCATTTCCGTACTCTTGGCTTTGTCTGAGGAAAATACCCATTCTTATTGGAGGAATATTCTTCCAGGAGAATCAGCGATGAGCGAGAATACCAAGACGCTTCTTTTTGTCCTGACGGCGGTCGTGATTCTATTGATAAGCTGGGTTGCTCAACCCACACTCCTCCGGGAAGAGCCGGAAGAGGTGATTGGCCAATTGCTGGTCAAAGAGTTCGATCCTTCGACGGCGGCCAGCTTAGAAATCATGAGATACGACGAAAAGGAAGCGCGGATCGAAACCTTCGAGGTGGCCCATGATAAACAAAAAGGCGTCTGGTCGATCCCCTCGCATGACAACTATCCGGCCGACGCCAAAGAACACCTCGCTGAGGCCGCCACAAGTCTTTTGGGTGTGAAAATCCTCCAACTAGTTACCCAAAAGCCCGGCGACCACAAAGAATTTGGAGTCCTGGAGCCTAATCCCAATGATCCGCGGGAAGGTATGGGAATGCGGGTGATTATGAAGGATCAGAAGGGGGATCAGCTTCTGGGATTGATCATCGGCAAAGAAACGCCCGACCGACCAGAACTTCGCTACGTCCGCCGTCTGGGACAGGATGCGGTCTTCGTGGCCGAAGTGAAAACCGACAAACTCTCCACCCGATTTGAAGATTGGATCGAAAAAGACCTGCTGAAACTCAATCCCTGGGACATCAAAGAAGTGGAAATTCGGGATTACTCGGTGGATATTGTCCGGGGCGCCATTATCCAACGGGGACAAATGTCTCTGGAGTACAACGATACAGCCGATCCAAGATGGAAACTCGTTCAAGATATCCAAGCCACGGAAAAGGGCCTTCAGCCGGTCAGCCTCGGTCCCGAGGAAGAACTGAATACCGCCAAATTAGACGACATGAAGTTCGCTTTGGATGATCTGAAAATCGTGGACGTCAATCCCAAACCGTCGGGACTCAGCGCCGATCTGAAGGCGGAAAAAACTCTCATTGATAACCGAGCAGCCGTCGCCAATCTGGCCGCCCGCGGCTTCTACCCCGCTCAGGTCGAAGACCGTTATGAAATCGTCTCCAACGAAGGCGAAATCCGTGTCTTGATGAAAGACGGTGTGGAATATCTGCTGCGCTTCGGCGGACCGGCCGGCGCCGGAAAGGCCGAAGAATCCAAAAAAGAAACCGCCTCGTCCAAACCCGCTGAAAAGCCAAAAGAGGAAAACCAAAAAGCCTCCCCAGGCATGAATCGCTTCATCATGGTAACGGCCCGGTTCAACGAGTCGGCCATACCCAAACCTCAGCTCGAACCCTTGCCGGAAGAGTCGGCAGAAAAAGCCGAACCAGAGGCTAAAGTCGAATCCAAACCCTCCGAAAAACCATCGGGCGCTTCTGCCGAAAAGTCTAAGCCCTCTTCCGAAAAAACATCGCCCAATCCTCAAGAAAAGACCGGAAAAGAAAAAGCAGAACCCAAAAAAAATCCTGAAGAGGCTAAAAAAGAATTAGAAAAACGCCGCCAAGAGATTCAGAAAGAAAATGAACGTAAACAGAAGGAATACCAAGAGAAACTCGAACAAGGACGCAAAAAAGCCAAAGAACTCAACGACCGCTTCGCCGACTGGTACTACATCATTTCGGAAGAAACCTATAAAAAAATCCATCTAAGCCGCAACGACATCGTCAAGAAAAAGGAAAAAGAAAAGGCAGAACCAGAGCATAAACACGACCAGGAAGTTCCGCCCAAACCGGCAACCCCCTCGGAATCACCCAAGGCAAAGGAAGAGTCGAAACCCGAACAGCCCAAACCCGCCGAATCGAAACCTCCCGAGCCTAAATCGGCTGACAGTCCGGCCGCCAAGCCCTCCGATGCGCCCAGCAAGCCGCAACCGGCAGAAACTCCAGCGGGAAAGACGTCCGGCTAGGAGAAAGGAAAGTCAGGCTCATGGCCGGCGCAGAGAGGAATGAACTACGGCATCTGGGTCAGTGCGGGGTGTTCCGCCAGCCAGTCGTGAGCCCGCTGAATGGCTTGATCCCAGTCCTGGCGGCTGGCCCGCCCCCGCCGACCTATAAAATCCTCCTGGACAATCGCTGCCAGTCGAGCCACGGCGGTGTCGGCATAACAGGTCCCATCGGCTTCGGGTTCCGGCCTGGGCCGCCGATCCTCTAAAAGCAATTTTAAATACGGCGCCCGACTGAGCCGATACCGGTTCGTCACTCCAGCCACCAACGCTTGGTATCTGGCCGATATATCCGGCCGCTGCATCTCCGCGGAAAAGGTATGCCAAAGGCGAGTTCGGATTTCTGGAGGGCCATAATCGGCTAATAGCCCTGCTGCTGCAGTCAATTCTTCCGGCCCGATCGTGGGATTCCCACGGCCCGATTCATCCGAAAAGACAATTTTTTCGGCGCATCGAAGGGCCGGAGGAACCCAAGAGTCTCCGGGGCCTTGAATCAGCCGATCCGCCAAGCAGACGGCAAACGGTTTTCCCTGGCGGAGATATTCTTCCAGCCGAGTCGCCACCGCACGATGTTCTTGCCCCTGGGCTGGGGGTTGCAACGCAGCCCGAACAGCTCTCACCAACTCATCATAATCTTGGGGCGGAGAAGAAAGACAAGAACCAAAAGCTTCCTGGAGGGCTTGCCATTGGGGAGCCGACGGTCGGGGCCGACGCACATAGGTTCTTAAATTGTGTTCCTGTAATGGAGACGGTTCCCCGAACCCAAATCCATACATCTCTTCTAGGACAGCATCCGTCGGCCAATGGTCGTATTCCAACCGAAACAAAGCGGCCAAGGTACCTGCCCGATGTTTGCCGGCCCAGCAGTGGATGAGCACAGGCCAGTTTTCCGGCTGGTCCATCAGGCGGAAGAACTCTTCGAGGTGTTCTGGAGTGGGCCAAGGCCAGGGACCTTGATCGGCAATCGGCCAATGAAGAAAGCGGATACCTAATTGCTCAGCCGCCTCTTTTTCCGCCGGTCCAGAGGGTTTCCGTAGGTCAAAAAACCATCCGGATTTCAAGTGGGGTGTCGTCTGTTCATGGAGGCAGACTACCGTCCGAATTCCGTATTGTTGGGCGATCTGTCGGAAGCCGAGTTCACTGGGAAGCCCCATCCGATAAAGCACTCGAGGTCGGACCTCTTGGAACCGTCGGTAGTGATGCCGTTGCCAGCGATAGGTTCCCAGCAGGGCCAATCCCGCCAGGAGAATCATCCCACCTGCTATGCCCCAGGCAATTTTTCGCGGGGGGCGTTTTTCCGATGGGCCAGAAGAACCTTTTTCCAGCCGAGACCAAGTTTGTGTTAATTTGGGCATTTTGGGTAATTCTGAAAAATTGCCTTCTCATCGGACCTTTTAGGATTTTTGTAACATTTTAGCCGAATGGAGGGGCACGTTTATCGTGCCCGCCCAACGACGATCTCCAGCAGGTACCTCCAAGCCATCGGACCTGACAAGCAGGTCCCTCCAAGGGTATCTTCAAACGGCTAAAATGTTCCGATTTTTCTAAGCCCCCTCTTTGTATCAGTTTTGGGGAGATACCTACAACCACAATTTTGAGAGAGGCTTAGATGCCCCGAAAGGATGGGGGTGGAGCTCGGAAAATAGGCAAAATGCAAAAAACAGGAGCTTTTGTGGGGACAAAATCTCTCTTGACCCATAAACGAGGCCATGTTTATTTTTGGCCCACCTGGAATAAGGCAATGTGGAGATGTTGCCTCATTTTGCTATTTTACCCATTTTCTTCTTTTCCCCATGACTTAAAGAACTTTTCGGTCCCGTGTCTGAGAGAGTTTGGGTGCCATCATGGCGGGGGGCAGGGTGGACTAGGAATTTTTGGCTTCTAGTCGCCGGAGCGGTGTGGGCCGCCGGACTGGTCGGCTGTGCCGCCACGTCGATGGTCAGCATGCGGCCTGTGCCGAAAAATCCTCTGGCCGACACTCTGCATCTGACCAGCCGACAAGGACCCCAACCCAGTGAGCGGACCATGCAGTTTTTGCGGGTCTATGACCTCACCGGCGAGCTAGGGGGTGATCCGCAATCGCTACTGCAAAAAGCGCAGTCGATTTTGGACGCTTATCCTTCCGCTGAATATGCCTACGTGTGCGCGGAGCTTGCCTATCTGGGGGCCAAGCGGGTAGAAGATCGGGAGAAGGCCAAGGCGTTGAGCCTTTATAGTGCGACGGTTCTGTATGCCTACCGGTATTTGTTTGACGACGACTTCACCTATCTTCGCAATCCCTATGACCCGCAGTTTCGGGGGGCGTGCGATTTATACAATACGGCGTTGGAGTCGGCGTTGCGGATTGCCAGTCGAGAGGAGGGGGTTCGGCCTGGGCAGAGCCGACGGATTCTTACAGCGGCTGGGGAATACGAAATCACCTGTGTAGTTCGCGGCAGCCATTGGAGGCCGGAAGATTTTGGCCCGGTAGAGTTTGTCTCTGACTATGAAATGCGGGGCCTGAAGAACCACTATTTGACCTACGGGTTAGGAGTGCCGTTGATAGTTACCCGCCGGAGTTATGAGGGCGAGCCGGCGGCGGCTCGGTATTATCCTGAGGGGTTAAGCTTTGCCGCCACCGCTTTTCTCCGTCCCCTGCCCGAGTGGACTTTCCGAAAAGAAGTGCTTCGGGAACCGTCCGAAGCTTCCGCGAGCAGGACCGGACGGCTTCGGGCGATCTTGGAGCTTTATGATCCGTTGGTGACGCAGGATATTTATGTGGCTGGGATTCGGGTTCCGTTAGAAAGCGATCTGACCACGCCGCTGGCCTATTTTTTGTCGAACCCGGCTTTGGGGACCTTGGCCACGACCGGACTGTTACGGCCCGAAGCCCTTCAAAAACTGATGCCGGGGCAAAAGAAACCCTACAAAGGTCTCTGGATGGTCCAGCCGTATGAACGGGGGAAGATTCCGGTGATCTTTGTCCACGGTCTGTGGTCCAGCCCGATGACGTGGATGGAAATGTTCAACGATCTTCGGAGTCAGCCGGACATCCGCGCCCATTATCAATTCTGGTTCTACCTGTATCCGACGGGGCAACCATTCTGGATTTCGGCGGCCCAGATGCGGGACGATTTGGCAGAGATGCGTCAGCTTTTGGACCCCGAGGGCCGAGAACCCGCTCTGGACCAGATGGTTTTGATCGGCCATAGTATGGGCGGCCTGGTCAGCCGATTGCAAACCCTCGAAAGCGGCGACGACTTTTGGCGGCTCGTCAGCGACCATCCCTTTGAAGAAGTCCAGGCAGATCCAGAAGTCAAAGAACGGATCGCCAAGGTGCTCTTTTTTCATCCGAATCCCTCCGTGCGTCGGGTGATTACCATTGCCACGCCGCATCGAGGCAGCAAGTTTTCTAACGACGCCACCCAATGGGTCTTACGCAAATTGATCGAACTGCCAACTCTGGTGCTCCAAAGCCAGGAGGCTTTTCATCGGAATAATAAACATTTGATCAAAGATGATCGGGTCTTGAAAATTCGAACCAGTGTGGATTCCCTTTCCCCCAGTTCGCCCGTTTTCCCCGTCATGATCCAGGCCCAGCGGGCCCCCTGGGTGAAATATCATGCCATTATCGGGCTGGTGCCGGAAAAGGGTCTTTACGGCCATTTGGCCAAAGGGACCGACGGCGTGGTCGCCTACCAGAGCGCCCATATGGACGACGTGGAATCCGAGTTAACGGTCCCGGCGGACCATTCCGGCGTGCATAGCCATCCTCGGGCCGTTTTGGAAGTCCGCCGTATCCTCCAAGAACATCTCGACGAGGTCCAAGGCCGCATCGCCTACAGACCGCCGGTCCATGTCCGGATGGCCTCTGGCCGGGCAAACTCTTCCCAATAGGAACCGGACTCGGTTGGCTTTCCGGTTCCTCTCCGTCCCGAAAAAATCCCCTCCTAAGAGGAGGGACTGAGCTGGGGAAGGGGGCCTTTTCTTCTCCCCCAGCGGCACTACATCTTGTGCCTATTTTTTATTCATACCTATAGGCTGTGTTTTTCAGGGGGACTATTTTTTCCGGCGAGTTCCGTTTTTGCATTGCCTCAGAAGGAAAAAAGTTGTACAATCCCCCCTGGAAACTCTCTAGAAGGGTGAGCAGGCGATTTTGGGGCAAATCACTCGCCCCCCTCAAGGAGGATTCTTCCAAGGAGCACGCATGGAAGCCGTCAGCCTGGCCGGTTTAAGTCCCTTTGAGCAATTGCGGTATGCACGGGAAATCTTGGAACATGAAAGTCGAGCGTTAGGGGAGGCGGCGCGTCGGCTAGGGGCGGAGTTTTCCGAAGCCGTGAAATTGATCCTGGCGTGCCGAGGCAACGTGATCGTTACGGGCATCGGCAAAGCAGGGCTGGTAGGGCAAAAGATCATGGCCACTTTGGCCTCTACCGGCACCCCGGCGCATTTTCTCCACCCGGCTGAAGCGGTTCACGGCGATCTGGGCCGGTTGCGTTCTGAGGATATTCTCCTGGTGCTTTCCTACAGTGGGGAGACGGAGGAGATTGTACGGCTTTTGCCTAGTTTTCGGCAGTTAGACATTCCCATAGTCGCTATCACGTCGAGTGCGAAGAGCAGTTTAGGGCGTGCGGCGCGGGTAGTGCTTTCGATCGGGCCGGTGCGAGAGGCATGTCCACTCGGTTTGGCCCCTAGCACAAGCACTACCGTAATGCTGGCCCTAGGTGATGCGTTGGCGCTGGTGGTGAGTCGGATGAGAAATTTCGGCCGGGAAGATTTCGCTCGCTTTCATCCAGCCGGCGCATTGGGCCGAAAGCTCAGCCGAGTCGAAGAACATATGCGCCCCTTAGATCAATGCCGAGTGGCGTCGGAGGGGCTTTCGGTTCGGGAAGTGTTTATGGCGGTGAGCCGACCTGGCCGACGTACCGGCGCCATCATGCTGCTGGACGGAACGGGTCGGTTGAGCGGGATATTTACCGACAGCGATCTGGCCCGGCTTTTCGAGCGGAAACAGGACCACCTGTTCGACCGTCCGGCCGCGGAACTGATGACTCGGCATCCGGTTACCATTGCGATCCATAGCCGGATGTCGGAGGCGGTCAGCCTCATGGCTCAACGAAAGATTAGCGAACTGCCCGTGGTGGATGCGGAGGGCCGACCGGTCGGCCTAATCGACATTACCGATATAGTGGGCATTATGCCGGACGAGTTGGTCGGCCCATGTGCGGGCGAGCTTGCGGAAGCGTCGGCACAGTTGGATCAGACCGCAAACTCTTCCCAGTCTGACGGCGTTTTTCCATCGGCCCGCCTCTATTGTGAACCACCGGAAGAAGAAAAATCGTAAACCCTAGAAGGACGTCAAACTCCTTCCGACCCCGTGCTGTTGGGAAGTTCGGTGGAAGAAGCGATGGGTTGATAAACGAGAGTCTTAGAATTTCCGTAACATTTTAGCCAAATGAAGCAACTGGCCTCTCCCCTGGCTGTCGAGAGGACGGCCTGCGCAGCAGGCCGGGTGAGATACTGTGTTGGGAGTCAAGGGGGTTTTTAGGGAAAATGGAGTTTCGGGTTGTGCATGGGGAAGCTCCGTGGGATGAAGGGGGTAAGCACCAAAAGCACTGGACTGCTGCTTGCGCAGGAATGACACATAGCCCCCTGTATTCGGCTAAAATGTTACGAATTTCCTGAAAATTCCCGTTGTTTTACTCTCGGATTATTTTCTGCAAGCGTGTTGGGGCCGCGTTGGACTCCTATGATTGCCAGTTTTGCCGTCGTCCTGACGGCCTACTGGTTCTATGCGCTGATGGTGGTTCCTTGGATTGAGCCGGAAATAGAAATCCAAGCCGCCGGCTCTTCTCAGGAGTTGTTTCCAGAACCCGTCCAAGAGCGACAAGCTCTCCAAGCTTTGTTTACCCCTGGCGCCTGGGAACTTGATCAGCCGAAGGTGATTGAGAGCGGGCAAGCCAAACTCCTTTTCAAAGACTATAGAAAACATAATCCTCATACGATCGAACTCCGTCCCTGCACGTTGATTTTTATACCCGAAGAGCCGGAACTGGCTTGGGAGGATCGGTACCGCCGCGCCGTGGTGATGGAGGTTCCGGAAGGTGCGGTATTGGAGTTCGATCAACCGTTGGATTTGACCCAGGGAAAGATGGGCCGTTTGGTCCGTGGCCAGTTGCAGGGACCAGTCCGGATTCGCTCCGAAGGCCGATCCGTTGGGCCGGAAGACGATCTTCGAATCACCACCCGAGAAGTTCAACTGACCCAGCAGGAGATTACGACCTCGGAGAAGGTCGATTTTTCCTGGGGGCCGCATTTTGGCCGGGGCCAAGACCTACGGATTCAGTTGAAGCGAGGCGGCAGCGCCGCCGGCGGCCTCAGTCTGGGCGGGGTCCAATCGTTGGAACTCCAGCGGGTGGAAGTGGTCCACCTGCAAGTCCCGGCTGATTCGACCCGTTCTTTGGCGGGAAAGGCGTTTGGTTCTCAGGCATTGAAAGCGGCGTCGAATGCAACGGGCGGCACACCCCCGGTCCCCAAGGCTGAGTCCGCCGGGATGGCGGAGATCACCTGCCGAGGCCCGCTGCGATTCGACGCCAAAAAACTGGAAGCCTCGTTTACCGATCAGGTACAAGTCCGGCATGTTCCCCCGGAGGGGCCGACTGATTGGTTACGCTGCGATCAGTTGGTGGTGGTTTTCCAGACGCAATCTGCCCCGAGCAAAGCGACTTCTAGCTCAGACAAAAAACATCCCGCCCAGCCGAACTCCAAGCCCAAGGACGCTCCCCCGTCAAAACCTCCTCCCACTGAGCAGGCCAAAAAGGCGTCCCCCTCGCCAAGCCGACTAGAGCCGCAGCGACTGGAAGCTATTGGTCGGCCAGTGATTCTCGAAGCGCCCAGTCGGCAAAGCCGGGCCGTGGCCGAACGATTGGAATATCATCTAGCCACCGGCCGAACTCTCCTGGAAGGCGGCCAGGAGGTGTGGATTTGCCATGGGCCGCACGAAATCCACGCCCAAAAGTTGGAGTACACGCCTGGTCCGGCCGGGCAGCTTGGGCAGGGAACGGCCGAAGGCGCCGGCTGGTTACGATCCCTAACCGATCCTCAAACCGGCCAGACCGTCCAGGTCCGATGGACCCAGGCCCTCCAACTCCGACCTTATCAAGGTCAACAAGTCCTTTCGCTCCTTGGAGATGCGGAAGTGGTTGATAGCCGTATTGGCCGACTGGCCGCTCAGCAAATCCATCTCTGGCTCAAACAGCAACGTCTAGCAGACCGGTCGTCAGGGCAACAGATGGTTATCCCGGATCGCCTCTTGGCCGAGGGACAAGTGCAACTTCAGCACACCCAGGTTACGGCGATGGTGGATCGGCTGGAGGTGTGGTTTGAGACGGCAGGTGGGGCGGCCGGGCCGCCTCCGGTTTCTCAACCGGTCGGCGTCTCTGATCGGAAGGAACCAGGTCCATGGGGAATCATGCATCATCTCCAAAGGATCACGCCAGGCAACCAGACAGAGGGGCCTTGGTGGCGAGTGTTGGCGGAACGCACTCCAGCCGCATCCATCGGCCTCCTACGGAGTGGTCTGCCTACGACATGGTCCGAAGACCTGGGGGCATTGGGAATCCCGGCCAGCAGCCCGCCTGCAAGGACGCCGGGCGATCCTCAGCGGATGGCCGATGCGGCTCGGCCTCCGATGGCCCAACATTTTGAGGTGCGTTCTAAACTGCTTCGGGCGCAAATCCTTCTGGCAGGGCAACAGACAGAACTTACGGAATTGATTCTGGAAGGAGATGTCTTTTTGAGCGAAACGCAGACCGCCCAACCGGACCAAAAACCCCTTGTGGTAACTGGAGATCAGATTCATGTGGTGGACGCAAGCCGACCCTATCTCGCCTTGACCGTGCAGGGGCAACCGGCCCATGTGGAAGCCAGAGGTCTTGGCCTAAACGGTCCGAAGATCAACCTCCACCGAGGGACCAATCGACTCTGGATCGACGGCGCTGGTTGGATGAGTCTGCCTGTGGATCGCCATTTGGACGGTCGTTCCTCCGGTCGAAGCGACCAGATCGATGTTCATTGGCAACAGCGGATGGAATTCGACGGTCGGAGCATTCGATTTGAGGATGCGGTCTTGGCCAGTTCGAGTTGCTGGCAATTGCGGACCGATAGTTTAGAAGTTCAAATGCGGGAACCGATCGTCTTTACCGCGCCCAAATCGCCGAACAATCCTCAACTGCATCGGCTGATTTGCCGCAGCGAGGTACTGCTGGAAAATCGCTCCTGGGACGCCCAAGGCGAGCTGAGCCGGGATCGAGTAGAAACAGCAGATCTGACGGTGGATATCATCAGTGGTGATCTGACGGCCGGTGGTCCGGGGAGTTTCTGTTCGGTCCGACGTGCCCGTAAAGAAGTGCAACCGCTGTCAGAAAAATCTTTCCAGGGGTCCGAAACGGAAGGCCGAAAACGTCGGCCAAGCATTCTGGGGCCGGAGGCGTCGGCCACGGGCTTGGTGTTTTTGAGCGTGGCGTTTCAACGGACTTTGGTGGGAAATCTTCATCGTCGGGAAATGACCTTTGCCGATCAGGTCCGGACGATCTATGGCCCCGTGCGAACGTGGGAAGAGAAGATTTCCTGGAGCCAACAGGCCGCCTTGCCGCCGCAAGTGGTTTTTTTGACCTGTGATCAACTTTCGGCGGCGGAATTGGCCATTCCGCCTGGGGGAGACCGATTTTTAGAACTTTTGGCGGTCGGCAATACGGTGATCGAGTCGGCCGGTTACACGGCTCGCGCCCATCGCCTCAGCTATGCGGAAAACAAAGGGTTGGTGATTTTGGAAGGGGATGGACGCACGGATGCCGAACTCTTTAGCCAAGATCGAATCGGCGCTCCGAGGCAACGTGTAGCCGCCCGAAAAATCTATTACTGGCCCGCCACCAATCACCTCAGCCTCGATAGCGCCAGCCTCTTGGAAGTCCACCAACCCGAAAAGAAATAAGAACGGGTGGATCGATCAGCGCTGATGCCGATTCGACGGGGGAAGGGGCAATGTTACAGGTATTCATAACGTCCGGCTTCTTGGGCCGTCTCGAACAGGGCCAGCACGTTTTCCGGCGGCACACCGGCCTGGATATTATGGACGCTTGCCAGCACATAGCCGCCGCCGGGCGCCAAGATGCGGATGTTTTCGCGTACTTCCTCAGCCACTTCCTCTGGCGTTCCAAAAGGAAGCGTCTTTTGACTATCGCATGCGGCGCCCCAAAACACCAGCCGATCGCCGAATTCCCGTTTGAGTTTCACTGCGTCCATCCCTTTGGCCGAGGTCTGCACCGGATTAATAATATCCACGCCCATTTCGATCAGGCTGGGCAGGAACGGATAGATGGCGCCGTCGCTGTGCATGAAGACCTTCCAACGGGTATGTTGATGGATCCAGTCCAGCCCCCGCTTGTAGTAAGGCATGATCAATTCTCGAAACATCCTGACGGAAAGGAACGGGGCGTTTTGGGTGCCCAGGTCGTCGTTAAATTGAATGATCTGGACCCGATCCTCGACTGCATCGGCCAGCCGACGCAGATTTTCCAGCCACGCCTCGACAATCCGCTCGTAAAGCTGGCGTACATAATCGGGTTCGGTGGCCAAGGTAATCATCCAGGCCGAAAAATCGCCGATTCCCATACCGAAAAATAGTTCATACGGCGGCCCCAGGGCGACCATCAGAGCATAGTCGGAGTTTTGCCGCCAACTTTCCGCTTGAGCGTGCAGATGGTCGCATTCTTCCTGGCTGAGCAAGGGCAGTTCGATCTTGTCCGGATCGACATGGGCGGCGCCTGGGAACTTATCCAGCCGATCGAAATAGAATCCTCCCCGCGGCATCATGGCCAGGGGACGGCCGTCCGGGTGCAAAAGCAGCAAGTCGCCATTGGCCCGAACCAGGGGATTAAAATCCCCCGGGACTTCTACCGGCGTACCATCGAAGAGTTTCCACGGCTTCCAGCGTTCGTTGCGGATGCCGAAGGCAACGGCCGTCCGCTGCAAACCGACCACATCGCCGCCCAGACGCTCCAGGACCGGACGTTCGATCTCGGCCAACATCTGATAAACGTCGAAAACCCGCGTCGGAGAGGAAATGCCCAAGAGTTGTTTGAGCTTATGATAAGTGGAGGCGGCAATGCCGGTTTGCCGAGTGCCGCCCACATCAATCGGCACCCGGTCTGGCTCCCGATGCTCCAACGTACACATGACCCGTTCGCGGGAATTCATGCTGTGGACTCCTTACGTCGATTCGGCTGGGGAAGGGGGCTTGGGCTACTCGTTCCACCGAAAAGGAGCGGTTTTTCCCAGGATAACCTGTTGGGGTGGAAAAGGAAGAGTTCAAAGGCCGATTTGGGCCAGTTGCAACCGGATGGCGCGAATAAAGTCCGGCGTCGTCCCACAACAACCGCCTAAAAACGCCGCCCCCGCTTCCACCAGCGCCGGCACATAGGAGGCGAATTGCTCCGGGGTTTGGTTGTAGTGAGGCTGCCCATCCACCAGTTCCGGCAAACCGGCATTCGGTTTGATCCAGACGGGCAGATCGGTCGCTGCACGAAGCCGTCGGCAGATCGGAACGAATCCTTCGATCCCTTGGCCGCAGTTAGCGCCGACGACATCCGCGCCAGCGGCGGCAAGAGCCTCGGCTGCCTGCTCCGGCGTATTGCCCATGAGAGTGCGATCCTTCTCTCGACCAGAAGCAAACACCATGCAGGCCACGACCGGTAGTCCGGTGGCTTGGGCAGCCCGGACGGCAATCAACGCCTCGTCCAGATCGGACATGGTTTCGACGACAAGGCCGTCGGCGCCGGCCTCGGCCAGCAGTTGGCACTGTTCTTCAAAGACCGATTGGAGTTCTTCCGGCGTCGTATCGCCGGTCAGCAGCATTTTGCCGCTGGGACCTACCGAGGCAAACACCATCGCCTGATCTTCGGCGGCGCGAAGTGAAATTTCCACCCCCGCCTCGTTGATCTGGCGGATTTGGTCGGCCAGGCCGTGTCGGGCCAAACTCAGCCGATTCCCGCCAAACGTGTTCGTCAAAATCACCAAGCTGCCCGCTTCCACATAAGAACGGGCCACCTGCTGGACCCGATCCGGATGCTCCAGGTTCCACCGCTCCGGAGGGGCCCCCACAGGCAAGCCCAACTGGTGCAATTGGGTGGCCCAAGCCCCATCGGTAACCACCACCCCGGCCGAAGTCAGTTGCTCGATCAAAACATCCATACAGAGCCTTTTGCAAAATGAAAGGGGGGCGATCCATCCAGGGGGTTCCTCGAAAACTCCTTCCCAAGGGGACAGTTTACGAGGAGACCGGCTGATTGAGAAAAACGCGATCTTTATTGTAGTGTCAGAGGCGTCGTTCTGGAAGATACCGGGAGGAAGAGCAAGATCGGCAAGTTTTACGGGTTGGACTGGCAGATTTTGCCGGGACCCAAACAGAGTTCCCAAAAGCCCCAGGCAACCAGTCGGCGAAATTGTAGTGGAGGTGGAAGCTCTAAGCTCTTATTTCCCAAAGAGATAAGAAGTAATTTTTTCTTGACGGCATTTTCCGCTTCTTTTGGCATAAGGGTTGCTCTTCGGTAGTGCCTGCTCTGAAAGAGGCTTCTCTGTGGGACCCCGCATCGCCTGTTGAGAGCGCAGTCCCTAAAGGAGTTCGCGTCGAATGCCGTATGGATTATACATCGCCGCCGAAGGCGCTCATGCCCAGGCCAAACGCCTGGAAGTGATCGCCAACAACCTGGCCAATGTGGATACGGCGGGTTTTAAGCGCCAACTGGCCGTCTTCCAGGCCCGTTATGCTGAGGCCATTGACCAAGGCGAAGATTTCCCGGGCAGCGGGTCGATCAACCAGATTGGCGGGGGGGTCATGGTTCGAGATACCCCCACTGACTTCGCACCGGGTCCCTTAGAACGAACGCATATGCCCACGGACATGGCCCTGGAACACGAGGGCTTTTTCCTGGTGGAAAAAAAGGGTGAACGTTTTTTGACTCGTGCGGGCAATTTTCGCCTCACCACCCGGGGGGAGTTAGTCACTCAGCAAGGCTACTCTGTGCTGGGCGAAGACGGCAATCCTATTGTCCTGCCTCAACCGACTCAGCCGTTTGACGTCAATTCCGCCGGCGAGATCGTCCAAGGCGGATTCCGCCGGATGTTGGCTGTGGTCAAACCGGCGGAGGACGATATGCCTCAACGAATCGGCGAAAACCTCTTCCGTACCCAGACGACGCCGGAACCTGTACCGATCGGCCAACGGCAAGTCGTGCAGGGTTTTTTGGAACGTTCCGGCGTTCGACCCGCTTTGGAAATGGTCGAACTGATCGAAGCCTCCCGATTGGTGGAGGCTAATCTGAATCTGATTAAAGCTCAGGATCAAATGCTCAGCGGTTTGGTCCAACGGTTAATGAAGGTCTAAATACGGTTAGATTCGTAGGAGCAGGATTGTCATGGGCATTCAGTCCTTACATGCGGCGGCCACCGGAATGTCCGCCATGGAAACACGACTCAATGTGGTGGCCAACAACCTGGCGAACGTATCCACCACGGGTTACAAACGCGATCGTGCCAATTTCGAGGACCTTTATTATCAACACGAGCGGCTTCCCGGGGCCGAGGATCGGGCTTCGGAACCTACACCTACAGGCATTTCGGTTGGACTGGGCGTCCGATTGACCAGCACCCAAACCGAGTTCGAACAAGGCAGTTTCATCCAAACCGATCGAGAACTGGATGTGGCCATTGAAGGCCGCGGATTCTTCCAAGTCTCTGATCCCTCCGGGCAGATTTACTACACCCGGGCAGGAAATTTGAACGTCAACGCCAACGGGTATTTGGTTGTCGGCTCCGCATATACCGGACGACTCCTGGAGCCGCCTATCTCCATCCCGAAGGACGCCATTGGCATCTCCATCAGTCCGGAAGGCATTGTGGCGGTCAAGCAACCGAACAACACCCAGATGACCCAGGTAGGCCAAATCGAATTGGCCGCCTTCATCAACCCCGATGGACTCCTCAAACTCGGCGAAAACCTCTATCAGGAAACAGACGCCTCCGGTTCCCCCATCTTGGGCAATCCGGGACAAGAGGGCTTAGGTGTACTTCGGCAAGGCGCCCTAGAAGGCTCCAACGTCGAACCCGTCCGGGAACTCATCGAACTGATCGCCACGCAACGCGCCTTCGAAATGAACTCCCAGATCATCAAAGCAGGCGATGAAATGATGCAACTGGTCTCCAACCTCCGACGCTACTAATCGGGCTAAAAGAATAACCACCTAGCCGACCCCAAATCTGCACAAAAGTAAAGTAGGGAAAGACGCTTTCTATGAGAACAGAAGATTTTTTTCCTAGAAAGATTTGTCTTTTCGCTCGGTTTCTGTTGAATGTCATGATCGGTCTGGGCGTATGGGAAATCCCTCTTGCCTCGGCAAGCGGCCAAGAAAATCCCTTCCCCGGAAGCCCATTGCAGGAGAGGGAACAGACCGACGACGCCTCTTTAGAGGTCCGTCTGCGGCGTCAGGTCGATATTGCCGAGCCGATCGTCCGAATGAGCGATTTGGCTGAGTTTTTTCCATCCCAATCCCCCTTGGCCGATCGCTTAGCTCCGATGGAACTCTTTCCATCGCCGGCGTCAGGACAACGAAGGTATGTGTCGGCCATAGAGATTGAGGAGATTTTGCTTCGGCGTGGAGTAGCCGTCCGTAAGGTGCGGCTGACCGGGGCCAATCAGGTGGAAATCCGCCGACAGGTGGGATCTTCGGCTTCTCAGTCGGTTCGTCTGTCCCGGATGCCCTCGCACAATCGGCGTTCCACGGAAACGCTTCTTCAAGAAGCCATTCTTGCTTATCTTCAGCAGAAAGCGTCTTCGGAGGCGGCATGGGAGGTGAAAGTGGCGTCCGAAGAGAGTTTGAAAGATGTTTTCACCGACAGGTCGCAACTGCTGGAAGTTCGGGGCGGCTCGCCCCCTTGGACAGGGACGCAGTGGTTTGAGGTCATCGTTTCCACTCCTCAAGGACCCCGGAGCCTGGTGGTCCAAACGGAAGTTTCGTTGCCGCCTTCGGTGGTGGCGGCCGCTCGCCCCATTCCTAAAGGCGCCGTTTTACAAGCCCAAGATTTGACTCTCCAGCCTCTGTCGGCCGGCGAGGAACCCGATGGATATTTCCAACAGATCGAGCAGCTTGTTGGCAAGGAAGCTCTTCGGGGACTTCCGGCTGGCCGACCCATCCCGCAGGATGCGGTCCATGCTCCGATGTTGATTCGGCGTGGGCAGGTAGTTACCGTCTATGCACGGGCGCCGGGAATTCGAGTTCGCACCCAGGCCCGTGCGCGAGACGACGGAAGCATCGGCGATCTGATCGCTGTGGAATCGCTGACCGACCGCAGGGTGTTTTTCGCCCGGGTCTGCGGAGTGCAAGAGGTGGAAGTTTTTGCCCGCGGGGTGCATACCTCCCCTGGGGCTGCCTTGGAACCGACTTCTTCGCCAACGGCTCTGTCGCCTTCGCAGAATCCTTAAAAGGACGTTTTTCTATGGAATGGTTTTCACAGGCGTTTTGGGGGGATCGAAAAGATCGAGCCAGCGAGCATCCGTGGTTTTTTTCTAGCGACTGGCTGAGGCTTCTATGGATGCTCGGCGCAATCGGCGTCCTGGGAGGAGGATTTCTGAGTTCCGCAGCCCTGGGACAAAGCGGAAGCCTTTGGGCAGCGACTGGGGCGAGGGGGGCTGAGACGGTTTCTCGTCCCCCTTTAGGCGGGCCGAGCGGCAGCCTGTTTGGGTCTCCCGAACAACGGCCTCCGCTGGTGCGGGACGCAGTCGATCTGGGACATGTGCCGATGCCTCAACCACGCACTCTCAAACTCAATGATATTGTCATTGTTACGGTGGACGAAAAGTCGCACGTCCTGAGCGAAGGGGAAATGGACCGGCGTAAAAACGCTTCGCTCCAGGCGGCGCTAAAGGATTGGATCATTTTCAGCCCGCGATCGTTCGGGATTCGGTCTGATCCTCAGTCGGCCGGGGAACCGAAGATCGACGGCCAATGGGACAATAAGTATCGGGCGCAGGCCGACTTCGAGGCCAGGGACGCCATCAAATTTAGCATTGCCGCTCGAGTGGTGGACATTCGTCCCAATGGCACGTTGCTCATCGAAGGCCGCCGCATCATCCAACACAACGAAGACAGTTGGGAATACTTCCTTTTGGGCGTCATTCGCCCCGAAGACGTTAAACCCAATAACACCGTTGAGAGCGAGAAGATCGCCGAACTGCGGCTTTGGAAACGGGATTCCGGCCATGTACGAGACGGCTATCGCCGAGGTTGGCTCATGGAATGGCTGGATCGCTTCCAACCGTTCTAAAGCCGGAGGTGCAGAGAGCCGCTGCATGGCGCCGATCAGACTGGCAGGAGAAAATAAACATATTAACGCCTTTTCTGCGAACATTCGATGCTCCACGGAAAGGAGTTCCAACCCATGGATGGCTGGCGTAAGGAGAAAGCAACATATGTACCGCATCTTAGGGAGCGATGGTTTGCTAAAGCGGGGTGGGTTCTGCTGGTGCTCGGGCTTACTTGGCCGGCTGAAGCGAAAACCACCATCAAAAGCATCTGCCGACTGAAAGGGCAGGAGGAAAACACGTTGCATGGGATGGGGTTGGTGGTGGGTTTGAAAGGCACCGGCGATGGCGGAGGGTTTCTGCCCACCATGCGAAGCCTGGCCATGACCATGCAACTGATGGGCAAACCCATTCAGACGCCGACAGAACTGAAAGACGCCAAGAATGTGGCGTTGGTACTTGTTACTGCGGTGGTGCCTCCGAGCGGCGCTCGGCAAGGGGATCGGCTGGATTGCGTGGTCAGCTCCATCGGGGCGGCCAAGAGTCTCAAAGGCGGCCGATTGTTCTTCACTCCCCTGGTCGGCCCGGAAAATCCCCAGCATCCTCGCGTCTATGCCTTTGCCGAAGGACTGCTCAGCCTCGAAGACGAATCGACGCCCACGATCGGCAAAATCGCCGGCGGATGCCGAATGGAAGAAGACTTCTTCACGCCCTTCGTCAAAGACGGAAAGATTACCCTCGTGCTGGACCCCAACCACGCCGACTTCCAAACCGCCTCCGACGTGGCCGAGTGGATCAACAGTCAATTGAGCATCCAGATCGAAGGCCAACCGTTGGCCCGGGCGATCAATCAACAAAATATCGAAGTCCTCATCCCGCCGCAATATCGAGATGACCCGGTGCTGTTTATTTCGCAGGTGTTGGCCACGCCGATCATGGCGCAACCGGTGCAACCGCGGGTGGTGGTCAATGAACGGACCGGCAGTATTGTCATCAGCGGCGATGTGGAGATCGGTCCGGTCGTGGTTACCCATAAAAACGTGGTCGTGGAAACCGGACCGGGTGCGGCGGCGCCAGCCGGCGGACGTTTTACACCCGTCGATTCGGAACAAGCGCAAACGGCTAAACTCAAGGCCCTCGTTGAGGCGCTCAATGCCGTCCATGTGCCTCCCCAGGACATCATCGACATCCTCAAAGGCATTGACCGCAACGGAAAACTCCAAGGGAAACTGATCCTCCAGTAACTGATCCTCCAATAGAAACGATGGGAAAAGGAACGCCAATGAGTACCCAAATTTTTGGCCTGGGACGTTCCGATGCGCTGTGGGGCGCCCAGAATGATCCGCTCCTCACCCAGGCGCTGAAAACCCAGGCTTCAGGAAAGGGCGATTCCGAAGACCCCTTACGGAAAACATTCAATGCTTTTCTGGGGGAGGTCTATTTCGGGCAAATGCTCAAAGCAATGCGGAAGACCGTAGGCAAACCGGCGTATGTCTATGGAGGCCAAGCGGAGGAAATATTCACACAGCAATTGGATCAGGTGTTGGCCGAATCGTTGGCGCAGACCATCGCTCCACAACTGAGCGGCCCGATGTTCGAACTTTTTGCCCTTTCCCGTCGATAATCCACTGGTTTGATCAGGTTGGGGGGCGTTTGGCCCGAAATGGACTTCTAGGAATATCGCTGGATGGAAAGAGACCTTGGCATGGAAACCGCTTTAGAGACGCAGTTGGCAGACTTGCTTCAGGAGTTATTGGACCTGCAAAAGGAAACCCTTCAGATGTTGGAGCAAAAACGGCAGTTGCTCCGACAAGGAGATGTGGACGCTTTGGCCAGTACGGGGGAACCGGAGCAGGCCCTACTCCGACGATGGGAGGCTTGTTTACAGCGGCGGGAGGAGTTGTTGGCTCAGGGGTCGGCCCAACGGTTGCCCGCCCAGAACCTGGAGCGATTGACAGCCGCATTGCCTCGGCCTCAACGGGAGAAATTAGGAAAACAAGTGAAACTGGCGAAATCTCAGGCCCGACTCCTCCAGCATCAGGCCCTCACCAATTGGGTGGTCGTCCACCGATGCCTGCTTCATCTTTCCCAATTGTTAGAGATTCTCGCAACGGGAGGCCACCCTGAGCCGACATATGGTAAAGACCACTCGTCTTTGAGTTGTGGGACGCTGGTGGACCAGGAAGTGTAGGCAAAATAAAAAAGACGGGCTATGTTGGCAAAAGGCGCAGGATAGGCCATGACACTCTATAGCTCCATCCGAATGGCCGCCAATACCCTGCAAGCCGATCAGATCGCCTTGCAGGTCATTGGGCAAAATATCGCCAACGCCAATACCTCCGGCTATATCCGCGAAGAGGTGCTCCTGACCCCTGCCCCCTGCCACCGTTACGGTGGTTTGATTCTGGGGTTAGGGGTGCGGGTCGAGGCGGTCATCCAAAAAATTGACAATTTCTTGGAAGAACGCCTACGAGGCGCCGTGAGCGACAAAACCAGCGCCGAAGCTCAGGAAGAAACCTATCAGGAATTGGAACAACTCATCGGCGAACTGAGCGATACGGACTTAAGCACACGTCTGAATACCTTTTTTGGCAGTATTGCCGAAGTTCTCAATCAGCCGGAAAGCCGGTCCGTCCGCAACCTGGTCGTTCTGCAAGGCCAGACCTTGGCTTCTGAAATCTCTCGTTTGGCCACGCGCACGAATGAAATCCGTTCTGCGGTCAACGGCCAGGTGACCCAAATGGCCGACGACATCAACCGCCTGTTGGAAGAAATCCGCACTTTGAATATCCGAATTACGGAAACCGAAGGTGGCTCCGTTTCTAAAAGCCATGCCGTGGGACTGCGGGATCAGCGCCTGACTGCTCTGGAAAAACTGTCCGAACTGATTTCGATCCGCGTGGAAGAACAAGACAACGGTTCGGTAACCGTCTATTGCGGGTCGGATTATCTGGTGAGTGAAGGTTTGGCCCGCCAGGTGGAAGTGGCCGAAACCACCGATCGGGGCATGTCCCTTTCGTATATTCAATTGACGGATACCCAATCCACTTTGGACACCACGGCCGGAAAATATCATGGGTTGGTTTATGCGCGGGACCAGATTCTCGGCGGTTTTTTCGATCAATTGGATGACTTCGCCCAGACGTTGATCTTTGAGTTCAACAAGATGTACGCCAGCGGCCAGGGGCTGGTCGGTTTCCAGCAAGTTACCAGCCAGGAGGAAGTCGATGCGGTCGATAAGCCGCTCGATCAGGTAGGCCTATCGTTTACGCCGGTGAACGGATCATTCCAGGTGCTGGTGTATAACCGGAAAACCGGACAGACAAAAACCACGGACATTCGGGTCGATCTGAACGGCATAGGCCAGGACACCACCCTGGAAGACATTGTGGCGGCCTTGAATGCGATTAACGGGATTTCCGCCCAGATCACGCCCAACCGGGGCCTCCAGATTCAGAGCACCTCGTCGGATTTGGAGTTTGGGTTTGCCAACGATACCAGTGGGCTGCTGGCCGCTTTGGGTATCAATACGTTTTTTACCGGCACTTCGGCGTTAAGCATTGGGGTGAACCAGCAGGTGGCGGCGGACCCGGCCCTGTTTGCGGCCAGCCGAGGCGGTATCGGCGCCGATACGGAAAATGCCGTGGATTTGGCCCGGTTTTTGGATATTCCCTTGGAGGCCAAAAACAACGATACGTTGGCGGGGTTGTATGACCGGCTGGTCAGCGGTGTAACGCAGGGTTCGGCCATTGCGCAGGCGGTGGCCGAGGGCGCCCGCACCTTTGAAGCCACCTTGCGAGGCCAGAAGCTGGCCATCAGCGGAGTGAGTATCGACGAGGAAGCCGTCAAAATGATTAGCTTCCAACGGCAATTCGAGGCCTCAGCCCGGTATATCGCCAAGTTGAGCGAACTATTTGAACTTTTGACTAGTATCTGAAGGCCCCCCCATCCCATTGACCCAGACAAGGGGCCTTTGACCATCCGACTTTCGGGGTAGAAATCGTCTTGAGGCAAAGGATTCCCGCAAGCCATGGCCAACGTGATCGGAATACCCAGCACCCGCGTCAGTGATCTGTTTGTGCGGGAGCGGCTGCTTACGCAGGTGGCCAAGGACCAACTGGCGCTGTTTAAGACCCAAACGCAACTCAGCACCGGCCGGCGGATATTAACGCCCAGCGAAGAGCCCGTTACTTCTATGCGGGTGATCAGTCTTCAGCGATTGCTGGAGCGAAAAACGCAGGTCAAGACAAACCTCAGCACCAACCAGTCTTTCATGAGCGCCACGGACACGGCGATTTCGAGCATTTCCTCGATGATGGCGGAGGTGCGGGCCAGTGCGTTGGGAGTCATCGGCACCACGGCCAGCGATGAGCAACGCCAAGCCGCTGCCATGCTCGTGCAACAAGCCCTCCAGCAGTTGGTTGACGCAGGCAATCAAAACTTTCGCGGACGATACTTGTTCGCCGGCTCCCTGACCGGCACCAGGCCGTTTGAATTCCGCTCGGATAATATCGTCCGTTACCTGGGCAACGAAGAGTTGCTGCAAAGCTACGGCGACGTAGATTTATTGTTTGCGACGAATCTGACTGGACACGAGGTCTTCGGCGGGTTTTCGGAAGCGGTCCGCGGGACCGCGGATTTCAACCCGGTGCTTACTTTTAACACTCGGCTGGCCGACCTGAACGGCGGCCAGGGCGTAAAACCCGGCAGTATTGAAGTGTCCAATGGCTCCGATTCCCGCATTGTAGATATTACCGGCTGCGAAACGATCGGCGATGTGGCCTTGCGGATGTTGGCCAACCAGCCCTCGGGAACTCAAATGTACATCGAGATCACCCCCACCGGGCTAGAAATCTCCTTAAGCGGCGGCACCTTGTCGATCCAAGAAGTCGGCGGCGGCAGCACGGCCAGCGAACTGGGCATCCTGGCAAAAAACATAGGAACGGGGCCGCTGGTCGGTCAGGACTTGAATCCCATTCTTCGGACCACCACCCGGTTGGACGACATTTTGGGCGTTCGCGCCCGGGCTGTGGTCCGCTCGGTCGGCTCGGATAACGACATTATCGTTACCGCCCAATATCGGGGCGACGAATATAATGGCGTTACCGTCCGGTACTACGACGACGGCACGGTCTTGGACCCCGGCTCGGAATATGCCTGGTATGAAGAGGCGACCCGCACCCTTTGGGTGAACATGAAGACCGGCTATTCCACGGCCCAAAATGTCGTCGCCGCCATCAACGCCGCTTACGATCCTCTGACCTGTCCTTTCCGGGCCGAACTGGATCCGTTGGACGCCCAACGAAACGGCCAGGCGGTCGTTACCGTCGGGGCCTCGGCCCAGTTGCGCTTCGGCAGCGGCGTCGAAATGGACCAGGATTCCGGAGTGCAAATCCTCAACGGCGGCCAGACCTACACCCTTACCTTTTCCCAAGAAGACGGCGTCGAAACGATCGAAGACCTCCTCAATGTCTTCAACGGTTCTGAAGCGGATGTGATCGCTACGATCAATGCCGCAGGTACTGGTATTGACATTCGTTCCCGACTGAGCGGCTGCGATTTTGCCATCGGCGAAAACGGCGGCATCACCGCTCAGCAACTGGGCATCCGTACCTTCTCCCAAGAGACCCTTTTGGAAGAGCTGAACTTCGGACGGGGTGTTTCGGACTACACCGGGGTGGGCGAAAAGGCCTGGTGTGCATGGGATAGTTCTACCACCAATAGCGACCTGGTGATCCGGGCCCGTCGCACCGGGGCCGAATGGAACGATTTTACCGTCGAGTTTGTCGAAAAGGTGCCGCCCGGCAAGGATTCCGTCTCCTTCGACCTTGCCAGGAAAACCATCCGGTTTGAAATCACCCCCGGCCAAACCACCGCCAATGATATCCTCCGCCTGGTCCGGGAAACCCCGGGGATTCGAGATTATTTTGAAGCCGAGTTGGACAAGCGGAACGAACCGTATAACAGCGGCACAGGAGCGGTCGATTGCAGCACGTCGGCCACATTGAAGCTCCAGTGGGGCGGCCCAGACAACGACCTTATCCTGAAAGCTCGAAATCCGGGCACCCAGTGGAATGATGTTCTAGTGCAGGTTGTGGAAGGAGCACCCGGGTTTAGCTACGACCGGGACACCAAGAGAATGATCTTCTCCATCCAACCGGGTGTTACCACTGCTCAGGATATGATCAACTGGTTGGAGGCCGACCCTGACGCCAACGAAGATTTTGCCCTCTATCTCGACCCGGACGACCACCCCAGCACCGGCAGCGGCGTCGTATGGACCAAACCGAACCAGTGGACAAGCGGCGGCAAAATCGTTCCAAGCGTCCAGACAGCGGGCGGCTTTGTCGATAACGCCGATTTCATCATCACTCGCTCGGATGGCGTCCGCTTTGAGGTCAATCTCCAAGGCGCGCTAACGATCGGCGATGTCCTGGACCGGATCAACAACCATCCGGACAATTTGGCCAGCGGCACACCGCTGGTGGCCCGTCTGGCCCGGTACGGCAACGGCATCGAACTGGTGGATCGCAGCGGCGGCTCCGGCCAGCTCCGAATTCAACGGACTTCGATGAGTCGAGCTGCCATTGAACTGGGCCTGATTCCCGAAGGCCAGGACTCGGCTACCGTTACGACGTTGGGCGCTCAGGCCTCGGTGCGTCTGGATTTCGGTACGTCCAACAGTGGTTTGATCATACGCACCCGCGGCCGGACCGACACGCTCAACGGCGTAACGGTCCAATTTGTCGATGGCGGGCCAGGGGCCAATGCCTACTCCTATGACTCGATCACCCGGGTGCTCACCTTTTCCATTGAACCTGGGGTAACGACGGCCAATGACGTGATCAACCATTTTAATGCGGAGCCGCCGGACGACCCGATCGCCTATGCCCTCTTTGATGTGGTGTTGGACACCACCAGCGGGCCGAACGACGGCACGGGAACGGTGGGGGAGGCCAGCGGCCAGCTAGCCGGCGGCGAACCGGACCTGTTGACCGGCCAAGATGTCAACCCTCAGGAAACCGACGGGCTATTTACGGCCTTGTTACGGCTGCATGAAGGATTGATCCAGAATGACAATGCCCTGATCGAACGGGCCATTGCGATGTTGGACGATCGGGTGGTGGATTTGAACTTTAGCCGGGCCAGTCTGGGGGCCAGGCAACAAGGGTTAGATATTCTCAGCCAGCGGTTGGAGGAGGAAGACTTACATCTGCAGACGTCGCTTTCGACGGATTTAGATGCGGACATGGCGGAGGTGATTTCGGAATTTGTGGCTCGGCAGGCCACGTATGAGGCGGCGTTGCGGGCAACCGCCCAGATTTTCCAACTTTCCCTACTTAACTATTTGTAGATCTTTGTTATTTATATCCATTTTTACTAGTTGTATTTATTTTTTCTGTTCTATGCCTTTTCCCTCTACCGATCTAAATTGTGTGTGTTAACTGGTTTTCAAGCGCGGGTAGAGGCCCCCCACCATGTGGATCGCAACGACGCGATTCGGTCCCATCCAGTTTGAACCCGAGGATGTGATCCAATTTCCTGAAGGGATATTGGGACTTCCTTGTTGTCGGGATTGGCTCTTACTGGCCGATGTACGGAACCAGAGCTTGGCGTGGTTACAAAGTGTGGATCGGCCGGAAGTCGCGCTGTGTGTAGTCAGTCCCCGCCGGTTTGTCCCGAATTATCAAGTGCGTTTGTCTCGTCGGGAGTTGGAACCGCTGAAGCTTCAGGACGTGCAATCGGCCGAGGTATTGGTGATTGTAAGCCGATCCGGCGGTTATATCACCTTAAATCTCAAAGCTCCCTTGATTTTGAATCTTTCGGGCGGTTTAGGTCGGCAGGTGATCTGTTATGGGGACCAGCCTATCCAATATGTGGCGGCCAGCCTCACACCCGCTTTACGCAAAAGCGCCTAAGGGAAGAAGCAACCGGGGGAAATGGCCATGCTCGTCTTATCCCGCCAACGCAACGAAAGCATCATCATTGGCGACAACATCCTTGTTACGGTCGTCGATATTCGGGGCGACAAAGTTCGTTTAGGCATCGAGGCCCCTAGTGAAATCCCGGTCCATCGCAAAGAGGTTTATGAGGCGATTAAGCAAGAAAATCTTCGGGCCGCCCAATTGGACCCGGCCGACACCCATCCTTTGACCCGGGCAGAGACTTCCGAACCTCCCGGACCGAGTAATGCTTCTCCTTCTTAAGGCCTTCTGGCTGCCGAAGAAAAAACCCGGTGGTTCTTTTGGCGGTTCATCCAGGCTTTTTTCCCAGTTTTCTTCCACCATAAAGGGGGGCTTCCCTGGGTACGCGGGATGGAGTTTTGGAAGAAGTTCATTTTTCTCTTTGGCCGGGTAAAAATCCAAGCGCCTTCTCGCATCTTTGCGAGGTCTCACCTCAGAAAGCCGATGGAAGATTTCCTCCTCGGCAGGCGCTTCAGGCGAGCTAAAAAGCCCAAATTGTTCTGGTTATTCCGGTTATAACGGGCAAGGAGGGGAAAGAATGCGTCCAGAGGAGAAAATTTTTCCGCCTGGAGGAAATTCCTATGCCGAAGAAAACCTAAAGAGGAATAGGAGGACAAATTGACCTCCCAACCCAGATTGCCTAAAGCACCTATTTTACTAAGTCGATAACTCCTAAAGGCAGGAAGCCCCCTCAGGGATGGATTGGCCGATGCGGTGTCGGCAACACTCCTGAGCGGATGAATGGAGAGATAGACAAGTGTGATCCTTCTGGACCGCCGCCTCCAACCGTCCGCGGCGTCCAGACAAGCTGGCCCGGATCGTAGGAACCCGCACTCCGGTCAGGCTTGGACACGTCCCTTTTTGAAAAGGTTTCAGGCATGACCCGTATTAACACAAACGTCAGTTCGCTCAACGCCCAAAAGACGTTGGCACGCAACACGCAAGCGTTGCAAACTGCTCTGACCCGTCTAAGCACCGGCTTGCGGATCAACACGGGCAAAGACGATCCAGCCGGTATGATCGCCGCAGAAATCATGCACAACAACATCGTTGCCGTCCAGAAAGCTATCAGCAACACCCAACGCGGCATGCAGATGATCGCTACCGTTGACAGCGCCCTCGGATCGATTACCAGCCTGTTGCACGACATCCGCTCTCTGGTTACCGAGGCGGGCAACACGGCGGTGATGAGCGAAGAGCAGATCGCCGCTAACCAGATGCAAGTTGACGCCGCCTTGGAGGCCATCAACCGAATCGCCCAGGTCACTAAGTTCCAAGGGCGGCGTGTGTTGGACGGCTCCTTGGACTTTATCACCAACGCCAACACCATCCCACAAATCCGGAACCTGAAGATCGACCAGGCCAACCTGGGGGCTACCGGACAGATGGAGGTGGCTGTAGAGATCGAACAGCCCGCTACACGGGCCACCATCACCACCTCTTCCGGCGCCGATTACGCCACCACGAACCTCTATTTCTCCAGCCGAGTGCTGGCCTCGGGTACCGCCAATGGCGCGAACGCCAAGCTGTTTATTGCGGCCAAGTCGAACTCCCAAGAATTTGACGGCGTGCAGGTAATTTTCGACGGTTCCCAATCGGATGTGTCGGCCACCTATGATGCTGCCAGCAAGACTCTAACTATCGGCTTCGATGATGATACCAGCACCATCGGAGATATTCTGACCGCCATTGAAAATACCGGACTTTTCGAGGCCTATTCGAACGTGGCCAATACGGCGGTGGCCAACAGCTTCACCAACGCCAATATGGCGATGGACTATATCACGATCACCGCCGACAAAGAAGGCACAGATTATAACAACGTAAAAGTCCGGTTGGAGGTGGACAACGATTTGGCCGCCAACTCGGCCATCGCCACGTATGACCCGGTCACCAAACAGATTACCGTGAAAGTCACCGGCGAGAACGATGAAGCTAATTACACCACGTTGCAGGCCATCACCAGTGCCATCAACTCCTATTTGGGGGATTACTTCACAGCCACCACAAAAACGGGCGCCAACGCCACCCGGGTGTATGGGGCGTTGGCCTCTGATTTGGCCGCTCAGGCCAGCACCGGTGTAAGCGGCTATCTGAAGTCGGCCTTTAGCGATGGCACCCG